>Ga0181593_10000382_pt1 | contig 38262 bp, 34 predicted proteins | sample 071ome_19_FD_133756 | JGI IMG/M metagenome (GOLD analysis project Ga0181593, IMG submission 133756) | Coastal salt marsh microbial communities from the Groves Creek Marsh, Skidaway Island, Georgia - 071413AT metaG (megahit assembly) | ecosystem: Environmental > Aquatic > Marine > Intertidal...
GCCGGGCAATAGCCCCAGCTTCACTTCGGGCAGGCCGACCTTGGCGGAAGGCAATGCGCAGCGGTAGTGACAGGCCAGTGCCGTTTCAAAACCACCTCCCAGCGCCGTGCCGTGAATAGCAGCCACAACCAGTTTCTTCGAATTTTCAATGGTGGAAAGTACTTCCGGTAACCACGGTGATTGGGGTGGCTTACCGAACTCGGTAATGTCCGCGCCGGCTATGAATGTGCGGCCTTCACAAATCAGCATAATGGCATCGCTTTCATCGCCCTGAGCCTGTAGCAAGGCATTTTGAATGCCTTCCCTAACGGCGTGGGACAGAGCGTTTACCGGTGGACTGTTAACCGTAATTACACCGATGTTTTCGAACAATTCGTAGCTGACTACATTTGACATTGGAATTTCCTTTCATCTCGCAGAATCATTTTTTGATTACCGACAATCCTGCCGGCAGGTTTAATCCAGTCGCTCAATAATTGCGGCGGCTCCCTGACCAATGCCTATGCACAGACTTGCAAGTCCGTACCGACCACCGCTGCGTTCAAGCTGACGCATCGTGGTCAGAGCGATACGCGCTCCAGAGGCACCCAAAGGATGCCCAACGGCAATGGCGCCACCATTTGGGTTCACTCGAGTATCGTCATAGCTGACCTCAAGCAGCTTCAGACAACCCAGCACCTGGCTGGCGAACGCCTCGTTGATTTCAATGACATCCAGATCAACCAGGCTTATTCCTGCGCGCTCTAACGCTTTGCGCGCGGCAAATACCGGCCCCAATCCCATGACCCTCGGTTCGACTCCGGCCACTGCACCACTGACTATTCTGGCCCGCGGTTTGACGCCGTACTTCTCGCCCATTTCGCGATCCCCGATAATCAACGCCGCAGCTCCATCATTGATGCCTGATGCATTCCCCGCCGTTACAACACCTCCATCAAACAGTGGGCGCAACTGTGCAAGGGCAGCAAGGTCAGTATCAGGCCGCGGATGCTCATCAGCATCGACAGTGACTGGCGGCTTTTTTCGGCCCTGGGGCACATTGATGGGAATGATTTCATCTTTAAAAAACCCCTCGGCGCGCGCAGCTTCGTACCTGGCCTGGGATGCTGCGGCAAATGTATCGCTGTCCTCCCGGGAAATTTCCAGATCGCGGGCTATATTGTCCGCCGTCTGCGGCATAGTATCGTTGCCGAAACCAGAGACAAAGGCAGGATTGGCAAACCGAGAACCCAGAGTGCTGTCCGCGATTTGTTGCCCACGATCATAGGCGGCGTGAGCTTTTGACAGGATCAAAGGCGCGCGGCTCATGGATTCCACACCACCGGCGATGAACAGATCACCCTCTCCACACCGGATAGCCCGACTGACATCCATTACCGCAGCAAGACCCGAGGCGCAGAGGCGATTGACCGTCAACCCTCCCACCGAGGTGGGCAAGCCGGCCAACAATGCTGCAAAGCGGGCAACATTGCGACAATCCTCGCCGGCCTGATTAGTATTGCCTGCCACCACGTCCTCGTAGGCTTCAGGCGCAAATGCATTTCGCGCCACTACTTCTTTTATGCAATGGGCCAGCAGGTCATCAGGTCGAATCGGCGCCAGAGCGCCACCATGGCGTCCGAACGCGGTGCGTCCTCCGTCATATATGAAGACTTCCTTCAAGGCACTCACGGGCGTTGATCTCTCTCGTGCATTAGTTCCAGGACAAGCATTTACCGGGGAAGCAAGGATCAAGACAAAAGGCGTGCGCTCCCGGAACCAGAGCCCGGGTCGCCGGCCAGACTGTTCCCCCATCAGGCCTGGCATTTCAGGGCCGAGTATTCTAGCACAGGGCATCTCGTGGTGGAATTCAGCCGACCACGGTGGTCTGAAACCCGCCCCAGGTCCGTAACGTCTCCTTTAATCCATATCGAGTAACCAGCGCGCCGTGGGCACAGACAAGCCTGTCAGTCGCATCGCAACTGTCAGTATGCTAGCTTACGGGCTCCCGGCAGGAGACAAAATTCATGATTAGAGACCAGGAAACTCTCGACCAGCTGGTCGACATCGTCGAGCGATTCGTTCGCGAGCGGCTGATTCCAGCAGAGGAGGAGGTGGCAGATAGCAACAGGGTCCCTGACCACCTGATCGCCGAAATGAAGGCGCTCGGGCTATTTGGTATGACGATCCCTGAGGAATTCGGGGGTTTAGGACTCACCATGGAGGAAGAAATCTACGTGTCCATGGCGTTGGGCCACACCTCGCCTGCATTTCGATCGATTCTGGGCACAAATAACGGTATTGGCTCGGCTGCGGTCGTGTTTAATGGAACCGACGAACAAAAGCAGAAATATCTGCCGCGCTATGCCAGCGGAGAGTGGATCGGCTGTTTCTGCCTTACCGAGCCGGATGCGGGCTCGGATGCCGCATCGCTCAAAACAACGGCTCGACTCGAAGGCGACCACTACATCATCAATGGCACCAAACGCTACATCACCAATGGTCCGGTTGCCGATACCTTTAACGTCATGGCGCGAACCAATCCCGATATCAAAGGTGCGCGCGGGATATCGTCGTTCATCGTTGAGAAAGGAACCCCAGGATTAATCCTCGGAGCAATCGACAAGAAAATGGGGCAGGCTGGCTCACTGACCTGCGACGTTATCTTCGAAGATTGCGCCGTACCCGCGGAAAACATGATCGGCGAGGAGGGCAGCGGCTTTATTACCGCTATGAAAGTACTCGACCGGGGCCGCCTTCATATTTCGGGAGTTGCCGTCGGTGTCGCCGAGCGATTGATAGATGATGCCCTTAATTACGCGGTCACCCGCAAACAGTTTGGCACACCGATCGCCGAACATCAGCTAATTCAGGCCATGCTGGCAGATTCCAGGACAGAAGCCTACGCCGCTCGCTGCATGGTGCTGGAAACCGCTCGTGCCAGAGACCGGGGAGACAACGTGAGCACGGAGTCCTCCGCATGTAAACTCTTTGCCACGGAAATGGTCGGACGAGTTGCGGATCGGGCCGTACAGATCCACGGCGGCGCCGGCTATATCAGTGACTACGCAGTGGAACGATTCTACCGCGACGTGCGCCTGTTTCGGCTTTATGAAGGAACGAGTCAGATTCAGCAGCTGATTATCGCGCGAAACATGATTAGAGACATCTCCTGATCCTGACGCCGGCCGAGTGCACCTCAGTGCAGCCGGTAGAATCCCTCTGTCGGAATCTCCGGTTTGTACTGCTCATGGCAGTTGTCACAGCTGCTTCGCAATGCGTCGGCCGCATCCAGCAATGCAGGCAGATCCTGAACCCTGGTCGCCTGCAGAGCGCTTCTTGCAGCCCCGTTCATCTGTCCGGTAAATTCCCGCCATCCGGGTTGTGCCACCCAGAGTGAATCGTTTACCCCGGTCCCTCCCATGGTGATGGCCGATGTACTCGACAACAGCTGAATCGCATTATGTTCCAGCTCTTGCCAGGCACCGATCGTCAGGCCCTGATCGTCCAGGAGAGTCAGGCTTAATATCTCGTGAGCCGCATGATCAATCTGCCCAACCATAATTTCATTAACGCTGATATCGGGTACAAATGGCACGTTTATGCGCGGGTCCTGGACCGGAGAGTTTGCCGGTTGCGAGCAAGTTACAAGCGTCATCATTGACGCGAGGGTGACCAGAGCAAGGACTCGTTGCATAGATTGTCCAGGATTACCATTCACTAGATTTTGCTCCCTATGTTCAGGCTGTCATTCCAGCAGGTTTTTTATAGCACCGCAAATCCCACGCGAGCAATTTCGGATCATGGGATATTCACGGCCGGAGTCGACATTCTTGATTTAGATCAAGAAGTCCTTATGCGCCACGGAAAAAAATAATCCGGCGCTTGACTGACAACTGGTCAGCCCTCGGTCCATGGATAGCGACCCGCAGGATGAAACGCGCAAGCAAGAATCCGGTCCGAGCGCTACCTATAACAGTGGTTAAAACTGGAGGCATGAAAATGAATCTGATCCCCCGAAATCAACATAATGATATTGATTCACTGTTCGACAACGTTTTTCCAGGCTTTCCGAGTCTTATCGGCAAAGCCATGCGCGTGAACATCAACGAGGATGACCATGGCTATGAAATCACCGCAGAACTGCCAGGCTTTAGTAAAGAAGACATCTCCGTGACCTTCCGAAATGACACCTTGACCATCACAGCAAGCCGGGAAACCGACACAAGTAAGAAGAAAAAAGGCAAGTTGATCCGACGGGAACGCAGCAGCGGCACATTCACCCGCAGCTTCACTGTGCACGAAGGCGTGAAACAGGAAGACATTGAGGCCAGTTTCACGGAGGGTCTACTCATCCTTATCATTCCCAAACGCGGGCAACATGACGCTGAAACGGACGTGCTCAACATCAGCATTGAGTGATCAATATACACCTGCCACTCGTGGCTGGTACTATCGACACCTATCAGGATAGGCCCCGGTCTTATTGCTCGGTTATACGATAAACAGCATAGCACCGCCAAATCCGTGGGCAGGCAATGCTGGCATCAACGGTGCCTCACGAAAGAAACAAACAAGGATAAATTCATGGCGACCATTGACAGCATTCTCGTTGTAGTCGATCCAACCGTGGAGCACGACTTTGTAATTGAGCGCGCAAAGGGAATACTGCGATATAACAAAGCCTCTGTTCGATTCTTTATCAATACCTCCAATACTCTGACCCAGCACTCTTATGCCTACGAAGGAATGGATGGCCATTTTCTTGAAAAGCAGAGACTACTTTTTATCGAGCATTACCGGAAAATACTGCACGAACTCGTAGAAGAATTTTCTGCTATGGGCGTAAGCGCCACGTCAACCTTTACCGAGGAGCACAACCTCGCTGAAGCCATACTGTCTGAGATCAGGGAATACGCGCCGGACCTGGTGCTGAAAAGCACCCACCACCATAGCTTACTGAGAAAAACAGTAATCACCAATACGGACTGGCGACTGATCCGTAAATGCCCAAAGCCTCTGCTACTGGTTAAGCCCCGCAGCTGGTTTGAGGAGGGCAGCGCAGTGGCTTCGGTGGATCCTCTGCACGCCAAGGCGGCTCAATCGAAACTCGATCATAAGCTGATCGAGACCGCCGAAGCCGTTGCCAGGGCGTTCAATCAGACGCCCAAAGTCTTTCATTGCTACTTCCCCTTCTCGAGTACTATGTTCCCCACCGCAACTGAAACTATCGACCAATTGCGAGAATTAAAGGAACGACATGAGGCGGAACTCAACGAGTTATTAGCTGGCCATAATGTTGAGTCAGAAAATGTGGAGATTACCCGCGGCGATCTGGTCCCGTCGCTGATACATTATCTGGACAAGACTAACGCCAATATTCTCATTATCGGCGCACTTTCCCGAAACATACTTGAACGGGCTATCGTTGGTAACACAGCTGAGAAAATTCTTGATGGCTGCCCTTGCGATGTGCTGATTATCAAGCCTGATTGAGATTGAAAAATCGGCAATTTCGATGAAGAGTCAGTAAGCAAACTATTTCGAACTGGAAAATATGGGACTTCATGAGCATACATCCGCTCGCCAAAAACAAACTTAAGAACGCTATCTACGAAGTAATCTTCGGCTATGAATCTCGAGCGGGCAAGCTATTTGACCTGGCGCTGATCTTTATGATTGTGATTAGCGTCATCGCTGTCCTGTTTGATTCTGTAGGAGTTTATCACCAACAGTACGGTGATTTGCTGTACTCGCTTGAATGGTTTTTTACTATCGTATTTACGATTGAATATATCCTTCGAATTTACTCTTCACCTCATCCTCGAGGTTATATATTCAGTTTCTATGGAATGATTGACCTGTTGTCTATTCTACCCACTTATATTGCATTTCTTTTCCCTCAGTCTGCGTACCTGACAGTGGTGAGGATTCTGCGAGTACTGCGCATATTCCGAGTACTCAAACTATTTCGCTACATTGGTGAAGCGAATATTCTCTTCAGGGCATTGGTGCAATCACGCAGAAAAATATTTGTCTTCTTGTTCTGTGTCCTGACCCTGATCGTAATATTCGGCACTCTGATGTTCATCATTGAAGGTCCGCAATACGGTTTTTCCAGCATACCAAGAAGTATGTACTGGGCCATAGTTACGGTAACCACTGTGGGATATGGCGATATCTCTCCCCAGACAAGTCTGGGCCAGTTACTGGCCGCAGTAACCATGATTTGCGGTTACGCAATCATTGCAGTCCCAACTGGCATCGTGGGAGTAGAGATCATGAACGAAATTCAGCGCCAAAGCGCAAACAGCACAAGCGCGTCCAGGCTATGCAATAATTGCAATCTGGCAAGACATGAGGAGGATGCGCGTTACTGCAAACGCTGCGGTACCGGACTATAGACTTGCGTCTGTTCGACAATCGAGCCAGAACGAATTGCTTGCCGGATCGGCTCTTTCTGTAATTTCTGCTTGAGCCATCCTGTATTAACAGCACACGCATTGTCCCAGCCCTCGCGGGACTCAGTGAGAAACGGCCTGAGGCTTTATTATCAGGACATCAGATTCAAGATAGTCGAGAACTTTTTCGGCCGTGTTTCCGATAAGCGCATCGGAAAGTCTTGAGCGAGAGAGGGCTCCCATGACGATAATATCGCAGCCAAATCGGTTCTCGTAGCTTTGTAATGCGAGCACCGGAGATTCATCCACCAGATGGCAGTTTTCAGAAGGCAGATCATAACTCGCCAGCAATCCCTCAAAGGCCTGACTGTGTGCCTGCAGTATCCTGTCCGGCAGCGCAAAGGGTTGGCCGGGTTCCTGATAGGCATGCAGAACGTGGACTTCGCCACCGAGCTGAGCACCCAGACTCGAGGCGGAGTCGATGATATTGCCGTCAAGATTTAGGGGCTTGTGATGACTGTGAACAGGATCTACTCCAGCTATTATGACAGGCGCCTGCTTCCAGGGGCGGTCCTTGACCAGTAGCAGTGGACTGGGGCAAAAGCGCACCAACTGCCAGCTGTCGTTGGACAAAAAAGTTCTTGCCAGCCTGGAGTAAGATCGTGTGCGCTGAATCACCAGATCGACGGAGTATTCGTGCGCCTTGCTAACAATTTGTTCGTAGCGAGGATGGCCCCAAACAAGTTCTGAGCGCGCCTTGCAACCCAGTGACTGCAACCGTTTCACCACTGTCGATAATTTTTGTTCGAGTCGTTTACAGTGCTCCTCCCGCAGCACCTGTAGCTCATCGCCAAAACTGTAGTAACTGTCATGGAGAAATTTTTCATAACCACAGATCAGAAGAACTATTTCTGCGCCCTGCATGTCGCCCGCTAATCGCAATGCTTTGCCGACTTCAACCGGAAGTTCATCTCCGGCCGGCTCCTCGTAACCGTCGAGGACCACCAGAATTTTTCTATATGACTGCATACGTGTTTCCCCTATTCAGACTTCTAGATTCAATTTAATGCAATGTACCTGACCCGTTACCGAAATATCGAATCTTTTTTACCGCGCTTGCGCGCTTAAACAAATCTCTCTTTCTGCGGCTTTGCTAATCATTTACAAACACCTATTATAGGTTCCGGCATGGTTCAATCCGACACGAGCTTTATTCGCTATCCGGGTCACATGAAATCTATCGATCTCAAGGTACTTACTCTCAATATCCATAAGGGCTTCTCAGCCGGTCAGCGACGATTTACTCTAGAAAACATACGCAATTGTCTGCGAGACAGCAAGGCGAGCGTAGTTTTTCTCCAGGAGGTAGTCGGCGAACATCAACTCTTTGCACGCAAGATTCCCGGCTGGCCACAAGGCAACCAACTGGAGTTCCTCGCTGACTCGGTATGGTCTCATCACGCATACGGCAAAAACGCCATTTATCAGCATGGCCACCACGGTAACGCGATCTTATCAGAGGTCCCATTCAAGTCATGGCACAATCTTGATGTGTCTCTGATGACTGTATCTCAACGCGGTATATTGCACGGCGTGACCGCAAACAATTTGCACCTGCTTTGCGTACATTTCGGATTATTTGAAAAAGAAAGACGCCTGCAGGCCAGAAAGCTGATCGAATATGTCGTTGGAAATATTCCCGCCGATGCTCCCATGATTATAGCCGGAGATTTTAATGACTGGCGTAAAACACTGCACAATCGACTGGTGCGCGAGCTGCGCCTGCATGACGCCCATCAGAAACTGAACAATAAAGTTGCGAACACTTTTCCTTCTTTTCGTCCAATACTACCAATGGACAGAATTTACCTGCGTGGCTTTCAAGTACGTTCCTGTTCTATCATGAACAGTCCTGAGTGGCGCAGGATATCGGATCATTGTGCAGTCATGGCGAGCCTGAGCCTGCGTGCCCAGCATCCTTCGATTGCTGGCAGCTAGAGCGAGGAAACCTTGAACAACACAATTCTCCTGTCGGCTCTTATAATAGGCAGCGGTGTGCTGGCAGCCCTCCATGCCCTGTTGACCAAACGCGACTCCAAAGCCGCTTTCGGGTGGATAGGGTTCTGCCTGATACTGCCAATCGCAGGCCCACTGGTGTACCTGATTTTTGGTATCAACAGGATACACCAGAGGGCAAACAAGGCTTTTTTCACCCGTCTTGAAATTGATCAATCCCCCAGCATACTCGACCCGGAAGATGCGGAACTGCGCCCCCTGTCCACGGTCGGCGAACGAGTTACTGGCAAGGGTTTAAGGGCCGCCAATTCTGTGAGCATGCTGGAGAACGGCGAACAGTTCTATCCGGAAATGCTTGATGCGATCGCCGGGGCACAGGATAAAATCCACCTGTCCAGTTACATCTTCGACAATGACCATGTCGGCGATCAGGTTGTGCAGGCACTTTGCGCTGCACGGGACAGAGGCGTCAGTGTGCGAATAATCATTGACGCACTGGGGGAATTTATGTGCCTTCCGCGACCACGCATTGGAGGGAAACTGGCGCGTCACGGCCTGAATTTTGCGCGCTTCAATCCCATTACCCTGTTTCCTCCAGCCCTGCATATTAACATGCGCAACCATCGCAAGATCCTGGTGGTAGACGGAACAGTCGCCTTCACCGGCGGCCAAAACATCGGCGCCAGACAGCTGGCAGAACGCCAGACTGACCATGGCCGTGTCGAAGATCTGCATTTCAAGTTTACCGGCAAAATTGTCGATGAATTGGAACGGGCATTTTTGCGCGACTGGTATCATGCCCATGGCAAGAAAGACCCGCAGGTATTCAATCCGATTAACCCAAATCCCACGCGATCCAGGATCTGGACCCGCCTTGTACTTGATGGCCCTAATGAATACCTGGATAGACTGAATGACCTGCTCGTAGGCATAATTTCGACTGCCAGACAACGGGTCTGGATTATGACCCCCTATTTTCTTCCGGGGCCGGATATAGCGGCGGCACTGGTGGGTGCCAGACTGAGGGGCGTAGATGTAAGGCTGGTTTTACCTGCCAAAAACAATATCCTCCTGGTTCACTGGGCCAATCAAAATATCCTTCCTTATTATCTAGAAAAGGATATCGCTATCTATTTTCAGCCTCCGCCTTTTGTTCATACCAAAGCATTGATAATAGACGATGAATATTCACTGATAGGCTCTGCCAATCTTGATGCCCGCAGCCTGCGGTTAAACTTTGAGCTGGGAGTAGAAATTTTCGACCGAGATCTGAACAATCAACTCGCGGTCTATATCAACAAAAAAATACACAACGCCAAACGCCTTGACCAGTCGCAGCTTGATTCAGCCTCACTGCCATCCCGGGTGAGAAACGCCCTCGCGTGGCTTTTCTCCCCCTACCTGTAGCGAGCCGTTTGCACGACTTTTCCGCCTGACTCTTGACATAGGTCAATTCTGTCATCGAACATGAGATGTTCAATATACCGAGCGCGAGTTCGCGCCCGATGAGTAGATGTCATTCGACGAGATTGCTCATTAATTGCTCGAAAAATCTGTAAGTGAAAGAGAGAATCACTATGAGCGTTTACAACAAAATATTAGTCGCTATTGAATTATCCGAAGATTCGCAAACGGTAATAAACGCCGCGCTCAAACTGGCAGGCGGTGATGCCGGCAAGCTTCATCTTGTACATGTGGTTGAACCTATTGCAGCCGCCTATAGCATGGATGCTTACGCGCTCAATATCAATGAGCTCCAGCAGGAAGCGCTGTCTCTGGCAGCCGGTAATTTGGCCGAAATTGGCGAAAGAAGCGGCATCAGCGGGAACCAGCAGCACACCCTACTGGGATCGCCTGCAATAGAGATCAGAACCCTGGCTTCAGAAGCCGAAGCAGACGCCATAGTAATCGGAAGCCACGGGCATTCAGGATGGAAAGTTTTGCTCGGCTCGACTGCCAATAAAGTGCTACATGGCGCCTGTTGTGATGTGCTGACGGTGCTGGTAGGAAAAGACTGAGCACTCTTCCGAGAAACAGGAAGTCCTGACTCAAACCGGCTCCGGCATCCCATCGCGCCCGGAGAGGCTAGAGCAATATTTTGTCGTGCGAATTGGCCGCGTCCGGTTTGACCACCAGCACGTCACACTCCAGCCTATCGAGTAGTCTCTCGGCGGTGTTGCCGATCAGCATGCGATCGAGCCTGGATCTCGACACCGCTCCCATAACTACTGCACTCGCCCGCAAGTCTGCAGTCAATTCAGATAGCGAGGTACTGATATCTGCACCACTAACATGGCACTGGGCTTGCGCGATATCATACTGCGCACCAAGGTCTCTTATCTTTGCACTGTCGACTTGATAATCGCTTTCGATCGGGTACATACCCGCCAGTGGTGGCAGATGAGTGGAGTGGTACAGGTGTACCAAACCGTCGGACACCGCAGCCATGTACCCTGCCACTTGAATAAGCTTGTGATCTAGCGACGCCGGTTTATCGTGGGAATGCTCCGGATCCACAGCTGCTATAAATCTGGGATGAAAATCCCAATCCTGATCCTTTGCCAGCAATAACGGCGCGGGACAATAGCGAATAAGCTCCCAGTCTTCATTCCCAAGAACCAACCTGGCAAGGCGCTCGTGGTGACGGGTACTCTTTATTACAAGGTCTGGTTTCAACTCATCAACCCGACGGATGATTTCTTCATAGGGAGGATTGCCCCAGGCAGTTGCGCAAGAAACTTCCAGCCCGTTTTCTCTTAACGGCTGTGCCATCTCTTCAAGGACAGCCAGGTTTTTCTCGCCATGTTCGCGCCGCAGTTCCCGTGCCCGGACGGGTTCGAAATAGAAGCCGTCTTCCAGATAGGTGCTATGCTCGGCAATGAATAATTCCAGTTCCGCCTCCGAGTACTTCGCCAACTGCCTTGCTCGCTCCAGGGCCGGTTGTTTTTCGACACCTGATTCAATAATGACCAGAATCTTGTTCAATTCAAACATGAAGGACTCTCCGGTTATGTGTATAGTAATTTTCTTACCCATTGTCGTGCCAATGACATGTGCACAAACAATATGCCGCCTGCAATGAACCACTGCAAGGAGAATCGCTTCCCAATTCCAACTGGATCAAATTTCGGCCAGTCTCTGGTCAGAAAAAATCGTTTGAAAGCCCATATCTAAGGCCTGTCTGCCATGAAAGGCGTGTGAATTCCGTTGTTTCGCCAGCATTTTGATGGCACCATGATCTGCTGGTAACCAATCAAGGAACACTCATGTCCAGGGAGAATGAAAACGCCGACTTGAGCGTATCAGACACTTCTGGGGTATCAAAAAATGATTCCAACCTGATTGGCGCCACGTCCAGGGCAAGATCCTGTCCTCACAGTAGCGGTATCTCCTGCGCGAGTTGCCGGCTTAACGACCTTTGCCTGCCTATCGCCCTGAATAAAGCCGAAATCCATCAACTGGATGAGATCGTGCAACGCAATCGTCCGCTCGGTAAGGGCGACCACCTGTACAGACAAAATGATTTGTTCAAATCCGTTTATGCCGTTCGTTCTGGCAGCTTCAAATCTTACGTGCTGGGAGCGGATGGACAGGGTCGGGTCACCGGGTTTTATATGCCCGGCGAAATAATTGGCATGGACGGCATTGCCAGCCAGTCCTATGCAAATTCTTCAGTCGCGCTGGAACATGCTTCGGTATGCGAAATACCGTTCTTGCAATTAGAAAAATTGAGCCATCAGCTACCCAGCCTGCAGCATCACTTTTTTAGCATCATGGGTAATGAGATAGCCAAGGATCAACAGATTCACACACTGCTTAGCAGCTATACCGCCGAGGAACGAATTGCGTCGTTCCTCTTGAGCCTCTCGACCCGGTACTCGCGGATTGCACTGGCAGCAAACAAGTTCATACTCCCCATGACCCGGAGTGATATCGGTGAATATCTCGGACTGACCCTGGAAACCGTTAGTCGAGTCTTTAGCGGACTGCAGAAAAAAGGCGCCATCAAGGTCAGGAACAGGGAGCTGGAAATCCTTGATTTCGACAAGCTCCGCGGCGTTTTTTTACACTGATCACCTATCAAAAGGAATTGATTACTGCGCGGTCATCCATATACCGCAAGGCAACAACTTTTCACAATGCATAGTCGAGAACCGAACGCCCACTACCCACATCTGCTGCAGCCACTGGACCTGGGATTCACCCGCCTGAAGAATCGGGTGCTGATGGGCTCCATGCATACCGGGCTGGAGGATATCCCGGATAGTCATCAGCGCATGGCCGCCTTTTATGGTGAGCGCGCTCGTGGTGGCGTCGGTCTTATTGTTACCGGCGGATTTATGCCCAACGAATTCTGCCTGCCCGAAGGCGTCCAACCGTTATTCCGGGATCCACAACAGATCGATAACCACAGATTGATAACCGAAGCAGTGCACAGGTGGGATAGCAAGATTTGCCTGCAGATATTGCACACTGGGCGCTATTCCAAGGTTGGCAGAGCAATCGCGCCTTCCGCTATTCAGGCGCCAATCAATCCCACAGTCCCGGTGGCAGCCAGTGAAGCGCAGATCCAGCAGCAAATTAACGACTTTGTGGAATTCGCCGGATTCTCCCAACAGGCCGGTTACGACGGCGTGGAAATTATGGGGTCCGAGGGTTACCTGCTCAACGAGTTCATCGCCCAGCGCACCAACAAGCGCGATGATAGCTGGGGTGGTAGCTACCAGAACAGAATTCGTCTGCCTCTGGAGATTGTGCGGGCGGTGCGCGCGAGGGTAGGCCCGCAATTCATCATCATCTTCAGGTTATCGATGCTCGATCTGGTGGAAGGAGGCAGCTCATTCGATGAAATCCTGCTGTTGGGCAGGGAACTGGTCAATGCCGGCGTCACATTAATCAATACCGGAATTGGCTGGCACGAGGCCTCCATCCCGACGATCGCGACCAAGGTGCCAAGGGCAGCCTTTACCTGGGTTACCGCGAAGTTTAAGGCAGAAATTAATGCCCCCGTGGTGACATCAAACCGCATCAACACTCCCGAGGTCGCCGAGGCCGTGCTGGCGCGTGGGGATGCGGACATGGTTTCAATGGCGCGACCCTTTCTGGCGGATGCGGAGTTTGTGCAAAAAGCCGAGACCGGTCGGGCCGATGAGATAAATACCTGCATCGCATGTAACCAGGCCTGTCTCGATCATATTTTCAGCGGTGAACTAACCAGCTGTCTGGTCAATCCACGAGCGTGCCACGAGACAGAGCTGGAAATCAAGCCATCTCGTGCTGCCAGGCGATTGGCCGTTGTCGGCGCCGGACCGGCAGGTCTCGCAGCAGCGGTAACCGCCGCGCAGCGAGGTCACAACGTCACACTGTTTGATGCCGAGAGCGAAATTGGCGGTCAGTTCAACCTGGCAAAACGGATTCCCGGCAAAGAAGAATTTCAGGAGACAATCCGCTACTTTTCGAGGCAACTGGAGTTGCTTGGTGTTAATCAACAACTCGGCTCCAGGGTGAGCGCTGCGCAACTGAATAGAGGAAATTTCGACCAGGTCATTCTGGCTACCGGCATAGTGCCGCGTGTCCCTCAAATCGAGGGAATAGATCATTCCAAGGTATCCAGCTATATCGACGTAATTCGCGGCAATGTTGTGATAGGAGGGTCGGTCGCCATCATCGGTGCCGGCGGAATCGGCTTTGATGTCGCCGAGCTACTTTCCACCGCCGGACAGAGTAGCAGCCAGAACATACAGGCATTTCTGCAACAATGGGGAATTGACCCTCAACTTGACGCGCGCGGTGGTATAGAAGGAATCAGCCAACAGCACCCGCCATCGCCGCGACAGATATTCCTGCTGCAAAGAAAACAATCCAAAGTCGGTGCGGGACTTGGAAAAACCACTGGCTGGATCCATCGTTCCGAACTGAAGCACCGCGGTGTCAAAATGATTCCCGGCTGTGACTACAAGAAGATTGATGATCAGGGGTTACACCTGCTGATCAATGGCAAAGAGGAATTATTACCGGTGGATTCCGTGGTAATTTGCGCCGGGCAAGAACCGCGGCGGGAATTGTGTCCAGACCTTGAAGTGCCTTATCGTCTTATAGGGGGAGCCGATGAGGCTCTCGAGTTGGACGCCAAACGCGCAATTGATCAGGGTATGCGCCTGGCCGCAATGCTTTAGCAAGCAAAATCCCGAACAGACAGGTGTAAATATTAATCAACTTGATCGTCAACTGAGGCAACCAGTAATGAAAGTGGCATTTATCGGATTGGGCGTCATGGGCTATCCCATGGCAGGTCATTTGCAAAAAGCGGGCATAGACGTGTGCGTATTTAATCGCACTGCCAGCAAAGCCAGTCAATGGTGTGAGCAGTTCGGCGGGCGATCTGCGGAAACCCCTGCCGGGGCCGCTGCGGGGTGTGATGTTGCCATGGTTTGCGTGGGCAATGACGACGACGTACGCTCAGTGGTAATGGGCGACAGGGGCGTACTGGCGGGTCTGCCTGCAGGAGGAATACTGGTTGATCACACTACTGCTTCAGCAGCGCTGGCACGGGAACTGAATGATGCAGCCGCAGCCGGGGGTAAGAGATTTCTCGATGCTCCAGTATCCGGTGGACAGGCCGGAGCTGAAAATGGAGTGCTGACCATTATGATCGGGGGAGAACAGCGTGATTACGAGCAGGTCGCTCCGGTGCTGGATCATTACGCCCGGTTCACCAAACTATTGGGACCTGCAGGCAGCGGACAGCTTGCCAAGATGGTCAACCAGATTTGTATTGCCGGGATAGTCGAGGGACTGGCAGAGGGATTGAACTTTGCAGTCAGCGCCGGACTTGATGGAGAAGCGGTAATTGAAACTATTTCCAAGGGGGCTGCCGGATCGTGGCAAATGGAGAATCGATACAAAACCATGTTGAACGACGAGTATGCCTTCGGATTCGCCGTCGATTGGATGCGAAAGGATTTGGGGATAGCTTTTGCCGAGGCTGCCAAAAACGGAGTGGAGCTCCCAGTCGCCAGACTGGTTGACAGCTTCTATGAAGAAATTCAGCAGATGGGCGGCGGTCGCTGGGACACCTCCAGTCTATTGGCTCGCTATACCAGTAAGTTGTAATAGGACTGACAGGAAGTAAAAGCAGGGAATCCTAATTGTCGCGCAACAGGTTTGCTGGCGAAAATTGATCGGTTAGGACGCGCCGACTCATGTCCCAGTCTACCGCGGCCGACATCCGCGCCGGATACTCGATAATAGGAACGTCGTACTTTTTCAGACGCTCACCCAGTCCCTGCGCACGGGAAATCAATTCACCACGCTCCGGCAGAGGTTGCCGCCCGGTAATGATTATCCGATTTCCCGAATACGGTAATTTGAAATTGAAGAATTCTCCAAATACGTCCTGGTATGTCACTGATTCGTGGTCATAGAACCGGCTGGTCGAAAATGTGTTAGCAACCAGCACACCGTCGGGAGCAAGGATGTCCTGCACTTCCTGCAGAAATTCTCTGGTCAGCAGATGCTCGGGTATGTAGTCGCCGGTAAACGCATCCAGCACAATGTAGTCGTATTGTCTATTCTGAATGCCCGCCCGTTTGACGAATACTCTTGCATCTGCAACGGTAACATTCATCTTCTCGCTTTCTGCGAAGAAAAAATAATCCTTTGCAACGTTAAATACCGCCTGGTCGATTTCGACGATGTCAATCGTGGCATTCGGGAAAAGGTCGGCCAGCGTCAGCGGAATGCTGCCACCGCCAAGTCCTGCAACCAGGATACTCTGGGGCTCCGGATTAACGAGTAAACCGGCAAAGCTCATACGAGTGTATGAAAACACCAGCTTCTCGGGTTCATTAACGTCCACGCAGGTCTGATTTCGATCGCCAATGTGAATATTGAAAATAAGACAGCGCCGCGGACCATTCTGGACCACAGTAATATCGCGATACAAAGAGCGCTCTTCGTGTATCACGTCGGCATTCACAGACGCCGAGAAAAGTATCGGAATCAACAGCACCGTGACGAGTATTGCAACGACAATAATCGCTCGACGCAAAGCGCGATCGTAATGCTCGCTAGCTCTCATATTGTTGCACTCCTGCCGTAGCTCTTTGTGGTAGGTAGTATACCCCCAGCACTGTCACCCCTGCTGCAATAAGCGTCGCTACCACACCCCAGAGTATCGCATTTACTTCGAACCACAGGACAAAATAAAACGAGGTCCCCAGGGTTCCGAGTGCACTGCCGAGGGTGGAAACAAAATAGAGCTGGCCAGCGACGTGTCCGCTGTGTTCCTCGTTCTGAACCAGTAGCCTGATCGAATAGGGTGAAATCATACCCAGTATCACCGTTGGTACGAAGAATAGTAATAAGGAGGCCAGCAAAGAGCCGTATCTTGGATCTTCGATCAACAGAAACACCTGCTCCATGATCTGTTCAGCAAACAGGATTAGGGGAAGAACCAGTAAGGCCGCGGATACGAAGAACACCGCGTAGGTTACCGGATTCGGATTGCGCATCGATAGTCGGCCTCCGAAAAGGTAGCCGAAGGACAGCGACAACATGAATACCGTGATGATGCTGCCCCAGACATAGACGCTGCTGCCAAAATACGGTGAGAGAATCCTGCCCCCCAGCAATTCGATGGTCATAATGCAGAATCCACTGCCAAAAGCGACGCAGAGAACGGTAACGCGCAACATCGCCTGATGAAGAGAGGTCATTGCGTAAAAACTCTTAGCTCGTCTATTGTGGTATTCCAGTGTATCAACAGCCTCAGCCCACCGATACCCGTTTGGCCCCGTTGCGACGGCCTTCGCCGCAACTACTGGCGGCTACCGAGATGGCGTCCACCATCCAGGGCAATCACCTGACCGGTCATGTACCTGGAGACATCTGCGGCAAGATAAAGCGCCAGTCCCGCCATGTCGGCAGGCGTGCCGATCCGCCCCAGGGGATTTTCGTTTTCAATCTTGTCGCGGAAATTCTCCAGCATGTGCGCCATCATTTGGCTTTCAAACGGTCCCGGCGCAATGGCGTTCACGGTGATTCCGCGGGGCGCAAGTCGCACAGCCAGATTCTTGGTGAGAAAATGTACCGCCGCTTTGCTTGCACCATAAGCGAAGTTATCGGTGCCGGAAACTCGCAGTCCATCTATCGACCCGATATTGATCACTCGGCTTGGATTTCCGGGAGTTGCATCTTGCTGCAACAGCGGCAGAAGGTCACGGGTCAACATGAATACCGCCTTTACATTGATGTCCATGACCTTGTCATATCCCGATTCAGGGTATTCGTCGAACGGCGCTCCCCATGCAGCGCCAGCGTTGTTCACCAGAATATCCAGTTTCGGTTCCCGTTCGCTGATCTCGGACACAAACATCGCCCGTCCTTCCGATGTGGCGAGGTCTACCGGTATAGCGACACATTCACCAAATTCGGCCAGCTCAGCGGCAGTCTGCTGGCATGCCTCTGCCTTGCGAGCCGTGATGTAGGTTCTTATGCCGTTTTCCACGAATCCCCGGGCGATCATTTTGCCAATGCCCCGAGAACCCCCGGTCACAATGGCTACCTTACCCGCTACCGAAAAGAGCTCGTTGATTTTTAGCGTCATGATCTGCACGGCTCCCGCTGGCTCGAAGGCCAGGGTCTGAAAAGAGGCTGAAAATACGTGATCGTCGGCTGGGGGTCAAGAATCGGGCTGACCGCTGTGCCCTGTATTCGAATTAAAAACGATCATCCTTCAGGCACCGAAGTTAAATTGCCATGGTGGACATTTAGACTGGTCGCTTTTATGCTAACTTCGCATTGCATTGCAGCAATCGGAAGCTGTCTGCCTGCCACTAAGAATACTTTCATCAACCGCCCCTTCAGGGATCGATAACCGCCTTGATCTTCTACACCGTCGCACACGGAGTACGCACTCCGGTCAGCCAGGAGCTCCAGAACAGATTGAGTCGCTGGCGAATCTCTACCTTCTGGGTCTGCCTCATCGGCTACGTAGGTTATTATCTGTGCCGTGGCAATCTCTCGGCCGCATTCCCGCTGCTGGAGCAGGAATTCGGCTATTCCAACACCCAGCTGGGTCTCATAGCCTCACTTTCTGAAATCGCCTACGCAGTCGGCAAATTCATAAACGGCCCCCTGGCCGACAAGATCGGTGGTCGCCGCATTTTCCTTATCGGCATGGCCGGAGCAATATTCTGGAATCTGGTATTCGCGTTATCCAGCAGCCTCACTGCCTTCATCATAGTCTGGTGCCTGTGCCGATACTTCCTGTCCATGGGTTGGGGCGGACTGACCAAGACCATCGGTAACTGGTACCCGCCGGAACGAAACGGAACCATAATGGGTCTGATCAGCATCAACTTCCAGTTCGGCGGCGTAGCAGCGACGCTTTTTGCCGCGTTCCTTGTGTATCTTGGCATCGCCTGGCAGGGGCTATTCGTTTATCCGGCCATAGTGCTGGCGGGCATACTCCTGTGGTCCGCCATGGCATCCCGCAGCGATCCGAACGATGTCGTATCCGGTGTCTCTTTAGGCGAAAGTGATGGCGGAAAGAAACAACTGGCAGATTATGGCGACGAGACAACGCCCGGAGTGCGGGTAATTCTCAGGACCCTGCTTGGCCTGCCTATCTACCGGCAATTGCTGGTATTCAGCTTCCTTACGACCATGCTGCGTTCAGTATTCTTTTTCTGGACGCCGATGTTTCTGGTCGACACTGGCCTGAACGTACTCGACTCAATTCTGCAGTCGGCCATTTTTTCCTTTCTTGGCGTAATCGGCACGGTATTTATCGGCTGGTACACGGACCACCACGCGCCGAACGGAGATCGGGCCCGAACCATGTGGGTCATGCTGGTCTGCCTTGTCGTCAGCCTGGTCTGTATCTCGCTATTAAGCAGATCTGAAACGCCAAATTTTGGGCTGATCATGTTCTTCCTGGGATCAAGTGGTTTTTTCCTGCTCGGACCCTACTCGATGAGCAGCGGTTGTCTGACTCTGGATATAGCCGGCCCCAAGGGAGCCGGGTCATGCACCGGCATTATAGATGGGTTGGGATATATTGGTGGCGCTATAGCCGCCTTCAGCGCAGGCTATCTGTCTGAATTGCTGGGGTGGTCCCAGGTATTCATGGTACTTGCCGGATTTGCTGTCATTTCCACATTGAGCGCCTACCGGATGAGTCGAGAGTTTCAGGGTATTGCGGCCTCCAGAGGCGGAGTTACGAACCATGCCTAGCAACCTTTCTCCGAAGCTAAGATTCGCACTTACACTGCTGTTATGCCTGTGCAGTTCCCGCCTTATCGCCCAGACGGTAATTCCGCTGCCGGCGCACTCGCATAACGATTACGAGAGAACGCGGCCACTATTCAGCGCTTTGCAGCTGCGCTTTGCCAGTGTCGAAGCCGATGTTTATCTGATTGACGGGGAACTGCAGGTCGGTCACGACCGGGGGGATCTGATGCCGGGGAGAACCCTTGGCAACCTGTACCTTGAGCCTCTGCGACTCATAGTGACGCGTGGTGTCGGCCAGGTCTATCCGGAAACCACCACTCCTTTGATTCTACTGGTCGACATCAAAACGGAGGCGGAGTCGACATACCAGGCCCTCGAGCGTGCGCTGGCGCCTTACGAGCGCTTTCTTACCCGCTTTACTCCGCAGTCTACAGAACTTGGCGCGGTCACTGTGGTGGTTTCGGGCAATCGACCGCTGGACATCATGGCAAATCAGCCGGAGAGATTTGCAGGTTACGACGGGAGACTCACCGATCTCACATCGGGCCAAGTCGATAGCAACCTTATGCCGATCATTAGTAACGACTGGGATGAAGTATTTTCCTGGCGCGGCGGAGAACCGATGCCAGACGACCAGCGCCTGCAGCTGCATACTCTGGCGAACCTGGCGCGCGAAAACGGCGTCAAACTTCGGTTCTGGAATACTCCGGATATTCCGCCGGTCTGGGAGGCACTGTACGAGGCCGAAGTTGATCTGATCAATGTCGACCGAATTGACGCTTTCAGTGAGTTTTTCTCGAGCGGGCGTTAATCCCTGAGCTCGATCAAACCTGCTAGTTTGCAATTCGACTGGTAATCAAAGTTTTCTACTATTTCAATAGTCGGCACGATACAATGCGCTACTCTCAAGTACAGGAGATTCCGTATGATTGGAATAAATAAGCCAGCCCATGGTTCGACCATCGCAACAGTCTTAATTGGCCTGTCGCTGGCAAGTTCGGCCACTCTGGCACAGACCAGTGAAATCCCTGATCTGGAAGGCACGTGGACCAACGCATCTCGCACGCCGCTTACCCGACCTCGCGGCATCGATACCCTGGTTGTCTCAGCCGAGGAAGCCGAGCGGATTGTGGCAAATATGTCCATCGCCGGCATCTCGGCAGAAAATATTGCCGCTGGACCCGCAGTGGACGAAGCGACTGGAGCCCCCCCGGCGGGCGCCCAGGACTTTGGCCTGCGAGGTTACAATCTGTTCTGGACGGATCCAGGCTCCACTCTGGCTTTCGTTAAAGGAGGATTTCGCACTTCACTGGTCGTGGATCCGCCTAATGGCCAGATACCTCGAAGGGAGGATCCGCAATTAGATTTTCAGCGTGCCAACTACGGGGCCCGCTATCTGACCGGAGTCGGTGATACCCGGGGACCGGAAGCCATTCCATTGGCGGAACGGTGCCTGATCGGTTTCGGCAACACTGCCGGACCGGGCATGATGGGCACGCTTTACAACAGCTCCTACCAATTCGTTCAAACTGACGATTACGTAGTCATTCACGTCGAGATGGTGCATGAAGCGCGGGTAATTCCTATCTTCGATGATGCGGACCAGGCGCACGCCAATCGACGACCGGCGGAGCACGAACCCTGGTTTGGCGACTCGGTAGGCTGGTATGAGAACGGCTCACTAATCGTGGAAACAGTGAACATTAATCAACTGCAATTAAGCGAAAGTTCCATCCCGGTGACCAAGCAAGGCAAGATCATTGAAACTTTTACACCTTACTCCGAAACCGAGATCATCTATCGGTTTACGGTTGAAGACGACAACATTTACCGTCAACCCTGGACTGCAGAGTTGAGCTATCACGCAATGGATGGACGAATTTATGAATATGCCTGCCATGAGGGCAATTACGCTTTGCCTGGCATCCTTGCTGGCGCCCGTCGGCAGGAGGTAGCAGAGGAATTCGGATCCGAGTAAAAGGATAAACCAAGGCCCTAACTGGCTCGCCATGCAGCGACAATAAAGCGGCATCTACAATCAAGCCCAAGCCCCGACCAGTGATTGCTGGCCGGGGTTTTTTTACTGTTCGGTCTAGAAGGTAAACTCCATACCGACAATCGCGGTACGGGGCTTATTGGGTCGTGCCCCGTCGGGGTTCCGCGAAACGATCTCCCGTTCATCAAACAGATTTTCCATCTTGAAAAACAGCGCTGCATTGTCAGAAAAAGCGTAACGACCAATCCAGTCAACAACCAGCAGGTCATCGGTTACCTGTCGCCCAGTGTCGCTGCGGTTGCAGGCGATCCTTGCACATTGCTCGTCGAGGTACTTGACGATCAGGTAACTGTCGAATCCATTGAGTAGCTCCAGACCCGCTCGCAGGCTGTAAATGTGTTCAGGTATGTCCTTCAAGAGGTCACCTTTCCTCACGTCAGAGACCAGATTGTCGCTGCTGATTTCAGCGTTGGTCCAGGTATAGGTAAGATCGAGTGGCACCATTGCGCTGCCCCATTGCAGCAGGGCACTGGCCTGCCATTCTAAACCGGCAATAGTCGCCTCGCCGGTCTTGAAACTGCCAAGATCTGCCCCGTTACTGCAAGGACTGGCAACGGAACAATTTTCGGTTTTGTTGGCAAAGTCACTATAGAAACCGATAGTCTCCAGGAACCAGGTTTCGCCCTGGTAGCGGACTCCGGCCTCGAAGTTCATGCTTGTCTCGGGATCTTCCCGATCTGTCGCACCGGCGCCAAGCGGAGAAAAGCCTCGGTGCACACCACCCAATACCTGCCAGTACTCATCAAGGTCATAGGTAAAGGAGACCCCTGGCAACCACTCTCTCGCATCGCTCGGCGTACGCCGACTGGTGATCGTGCGCTCAAAGTCTGAGAATCGAGTTTCGCTGCTTTCCACATCTTCATAGCGCAGCGCAGCAGTGACCAGCAGATCATTACTGGCCTGCCAGCTATCTATCATCCACAGGCTTGTCGCATCTGACCTGCCAAGCCGGTTATCACTCGAGCCGGGCAATTTCAGCCGATCAAATACCAGCTGCCCGCTGCGCTGATCGAATATCTCTACCGGTTGAAACCGGTCAACCTCGTCTTCGTGCCCTCTGAGACCGATATCGATATCGTGACTACCGGCTGCGTAAGAGAGAGCAAACTCAACGCCACGGGAGTAGTAGCTGCGGCTGTTGTGCTTGTAGCTCAGGCCAGCCACGTCTTCACGACCATCGAGCACCGCCTGAGCGAAAACATCACCGGCATTGGCAGAGTCAATATATTGGCTGCCGCCAGACAGCTTGAACCAGTCCCGCGTGAATTGATTGTCATAGGCAATGATACTCGCCGTCAGCTTGTCCGTAAGTTCGACCCGGTAGGTCAGCTGCACACTGGAATGTCGATTGCTCATCTCATCGGGTTCTGACAGTCCATAGCGTCGATTGGGATCGGCAAGAAAATCGACGTCGCTGAGTCCCAGATACGTTTCCTCCGAGTTTTCTTCAGAATACTGGAGTTTCAGCTGTAGCTGCTGCGGAAGTCGCGCGGAATCGTCTCGCCATCCCAGCTTTACCACATAATCCTCGATGGCCACTTCACCCCTGCCGCCAGAACGGTCTATCTCCTTGAATCCTGGGCCATGCCGCTGAACCGTTTCCGCAAGGAAACTGAGAGGTCCAGCCACACCCCCAACATGACCGTGGACGTCGCCCAATCCGCGGTGGTCACTCATAACGCGCAGTTTGCCAGAGGTAGATCTGGGCATCGGGCTCGATACTAGATTGACCACTCCGCCCGTCGTCTGGGGACCATAGCGCAGTAGTGGAGCACCTTTCAGAACCTCCACCGCCGACTGACGCTGCATAGTCGGAAAATAGTAGGCCTCAGGCGCTGAATAGGGCGCGGGTGCCATCATCACCCCATCCTCGAGGAGAGTGACCTTGCTGCTTCGCTCGGATGTCGCCCCACGAATTCCGATATTGGGACGCAGACCCATACCCTCTTCCTCGCGAATGTAGATACCGGGGACGGTCTTTAGCAGCTGATTGATATCGGTTGCTACCTCATTGTTAATCTGTTCCGGGGAGACAACTACGCCGGACCCGGCCAATTGTCGTGCATCGTCACGGCTTCCGATGATGACAAACTCCTCCAATACCGTCTCCTGAGCAAGCGACGGGCCTGCAGCAGCTGACAAACAGGCCAGGACTATCCCGGCAGAGAGAAGAGACTTGCGGTGCAATTGCATCTTGTGACTTGTTCGAGCGCGCGAAATTGTAACAATCGGTAGTGCTCGCCTCCTGGCAAGCACCTCATGCCGATAAAGAAATCGGAATATTAATGATAATTATTCGTATTTGCAATAAATTCTTATGGTTATTGTGAGTTAAGCTAGAGCAGAAAAGTGGAATTGCCGGACTGCTGGTTATCGGTAGGTCACCATATGCCGCAGATCTGGTGCCTCCAGGTGGGACAGGCTGTTGAACTGGGATAGCGATACCCTGCCGTTACCATAAAGGATTCGCGTAACAGAGCTGTTGTGAACCAGCCAGTTGGTGGCGATTACCTGCCGATCAGGAAAGTCCAGCGCTCGCTGCAACGCCAGCGCAATTACCCCACCCGACGTGGATACGAGCACTTTGCTGCCGCGCTGATGAGACGCCATTAACTCATCCATGGCGTTATGGACTCTGGACTGGAAGTCACGAAATGATTCGAAGTCCTGGTCTTGTTCGGAAGGTCTCAGTTCGCCCGCGATCCACTTCGCCGTCGCTGCCTCAAAAACGCGCTGAAAAAGTCTTTCATTAGCAATTGGCAGGCTTAGTTCGGGATGAAAAGCACCCTCTTCGGCATGGTCGCGCAGATAAATACGAATTAACGGGTCACTATCGTACTCGTTGAAAGCGGGATTTGTTTTGATTTCGCGATGCTTTTCCTCGATGTGCCGCAACAGTTCACCGGCAGTTTCCTGCTGACGTCTTAGCTCGCCGGCGTAGAGGTGGTGAAAACTCTCACCAAGATTGTCCCAATGTCTGGCAAGGTGTTTTACCTGCTTGAAGCCCGCGTCACTGAGACGGTCATAGGATTCCGTGCCGAATGAGGCCTGCCCGTGACGTACGAAAACCAGCTCGCTCATCGGTGCCGGGCCGCCTACAGAGAAGCAAAGCGCCTGGTGTGAAAATCAGTATTGCCAAAAAGAGTTTCAATAGCGGTTACCCGCTTGAAGAAATGCGCAACATCCAGTTCCTCGGTGATACCGATACCGCCATGCAATTGCACCGCTTCCTGACTGACTTGTATTATGGCCTTTCCCAGTCGACTCTTCGCTGCCGCTACGGCCTTTGCCTTCTCGGTGTCGGAGGCGCTGCTATCCAGCTTCATGGCTGCCATCAATACGATTGAACGGGCCAACTGGCACTCTATGAACATGTCGGCCATTCGGTGCTGCAAAGCTTGGAAAGTCCCAATCGGCACACCAAACTGCTTGCGGGTCTTGCTATATTCAACGGTTTTTTGCAACAAGGAATCCAAGGCTCCGAGTGCCTCAGCCGCCACCGCCACCGTTGCAATATCGATAACTTTCTCAAGCACCGACAGCGCCTGGCCGGCATCACCAAGCATCTGATCGCTCGCCACCTGAACATTATCGAATCGAATATTAGCTGCGGTATGCCCATCGATGTTGCGATAGGACTGCCTGGTAACTCCTTCGGCACTGGCATCAACCATGAACACAGAAATTCCATCCCGATCTAGCTGATCTCCGGAGGTACGTGCAACTACCAGCAAGCTATCCGCGCAGCCACCGTTCAACACAGCCACTTTGCTGCCTTTGAGAGTAAAAGTAGCACCCTGCTGCGTCGCGCTGGTTGAGACGCTGGCAAGATTGTATCGACTTTCAGGCTCGCTGATCGCACAGGCAAGCTGCACTTCACCGGACATGATTTTTGCAATCAGGTCCGCCTTCTGATCAGCCGAACCAAGGCCGCTGACCAGGCCACCAGCCATCACCGCGGTTGCCACAAAGGGCTCGACAACGATGCCTTTGCCCAATTCTTCCATCATTACCATGAGATCAACTGCTGACGCACCGAAACCACCGTCTTCCTCGCTGAAAGGCACAGTCAGCCAGCCAAGCTCTGCAAACAAGTTCCAGTAATCCTCGCTATACCCTTTTTCGCCGGCCAGGATTTCCCGGCGAGTATCAAAGTCATAATTCTCTCGCACGAATTTTTGCACGCTGTCCTGCAGCATCTGTTGTTCATCTGTAAATGAAAAATCCACTTGTTTTTCCTCGAATACTCGCTGTTGTGCCGTCAGTCTGTTTGCGGGACCGTAATACGGCTATAGCCCCAGCACCGCCTTGCATATAATGTTCTTCTGAATCTCGTTGGATCCACCGTAGATAGTCGCTTTACGGTGATTCAGGTAATGCAGGGAAGCAGAGGCCAGGGAGCCCTGTCCTATTGGTTCACCAGCAAAGTCTGGCTGGAACTGCTGCGGCACGAATGGCAGTGCATCGTAGCCGGCAACCTCCAGAAAAAGTTCGTCCACCTGCTGGGCAACCTCGGTTCCGACAATCTTCAGGATCGAAGACTCGGGTCCAGGAGCCTTGCCAACGGCAACCGCTGCTAGGGTGCGAAGCTCGGCGTACTCGAGTGCCAGTAGATCAATTTCAACTTCTGCTACCTTTTGCGCAAAAATTGGATCATCCAGCAGGCTGCCACCCTCTCCGTCAGCTCGGGCCGCTGCCGCAGTCTTCAATTCGCCGATTCGGCGGCTGGTGTAAGGTACCCTGCCCATTCCCGTGCGTTCGTGGGTTAACAGTACCTTGGCGTAGGTCCATCCCTTATTTTCTTCACCAATCAGGTTCTCCACGGGCACCCTGACGTTATCAAACACGATTTCGTTAACTTCCGGACTGCCGTCCATCAAATAAATCGGATTGACCGTGATGCCGGGGGATTTCATATCAATCAGCAGAAAACTGATGCCTTCCTGCTTTTTGACAGTGCTGTCAGTGCGAACCAGGCAGAATATCCAATCGGCAAATTGGCCGAGGGTATTCCAGGTCTTGGTTCCGTTGACCACGTAGTGATCGCCGTCTCGGACGGCAGCGGTTTTGAGAGATGCCAGATCCGACCCTGAATTAGGTTCAGAGTAACCCTGACACCACCACGCGTTACTCTCAAGAATATCCGGCAGAAATCTTTGCTTCTGCTCTTCCGTGCCGTACGTAAGAAGTACCGGGGCCACCATCTTGACCCCGAACGGCACGGGCTCCGGCGCACCCACGCGGCCCATTTCCTGATTGAAAATATATTTCTGTGTTGGCGTCCAGCCGGTTCCGCCATACTCCACGGGCCAATTTGGCGCCATCCAGCCTTGCTTGTTGAGAATTTTTTGCCAACGAATGATGTCGTCTTTGCTGAGGTTGACATTACTGTCAATTTTTTCCCGAATATCAGCAGGGAATTCATTTTCCAAAAAATCTCTTACCTGTTGCTGAAAAGCTAGCTCATCCGCTGTGAAATCGGCGTTCACCTGAGACTCCTTCTAAATATTTTTCGAAAAGTTTCCGGCCGGTTTTGTGACGACGTGTTACGTTCAGGCAAGGCGCCCGGTTCAAATTCACCGGCGGGATAGTCATGCGAGCTCAGGTAGACAAATTACCCGGCTGCGACGAATGGGTACTTTAACATTTTTGATAGCGGCAAATAAACAAATATCGAACATTTGCTCGATAAGCTCCGGACCAGAATTGAGCCAGATCAGGGGTCATTAACCAGGAGGAGCGCAAGCTCGAAATGGAGCGTGAAACACGAACAAGCCGGGCAGAATTTAGGTGATAGCAAAAAGCTCTGGTCTGATTACTTGGTGTATAATTCGCGTCGATCTGCTGTATACGGAACTTTCTTCCTGTTTGATCTGATGCAGATCCACCCCAAGTTGAATGGACGGAACCAACAATTCATGGAAAATTTTACTCCCTATAGCGCACTATTCGGAGGCGCACTAATCGGACTTGCTGCCACGTTGATGCTGCTGATTAACGGCCGAATTACCGGTATCAGCGGCATCTTCGGAGGTATGCTTTTGCCGGTGAAAACCGATGCCCTGTGGCGAGGTGTATTCATCGGAGGTTTGTTGACCGGCGGCGCTGGCTACATGCTGATGAGCGGCACACCAATCGATCTGCAAACTCAAACAACTCCCTTGATGAGTATTATGGCCGGCTTCCTTGTTGGTATTGGCACACGAATGGGAAGTGGCTGCACGAGTGGCCACGGTATCTGCGGAATCGCCCGCGCATCAAAGCGCTCGTTTGTCTCCACCGGGGTATTCATGTTTACCGCCATAGTTACGGTATTTCTGATCAGACATGTGCTGGGAGGCGCTCAATGATAAATCGAGCCGATAAACCGCTCGCGCTGGTCTCCGTGTTTTTCTGCGGCGTGCTGTTTGCACTCGGATTGATTATTTCAGCGATGGTCAATCCGGCCAAGGTGATTGGCTTCCTTGATCTGTTCGGAGACTGGGATCCGAGTCTTGCGCTGGTGATGGCAGGAGGATTGGCTGTTACCACTCCCGCCTTTCGACTGATACTGAAACGTGACAAACCCTTGCTTGACTCAAGCTTTTCCCTGCCAACCCGAAAAGATATCGATCCCAGGCTGATTGGCGGCGCCGTGCTATTCGGAATTGGCTGGGGTATAGCGGGGTTATGTCCCGGACCCGCTATAACTTTGCTGGTTACATTTGACGGGTCGATATGGCTGTTTGTTCTGGCAATGGCTGGCGGCATGGTTTTTCATAGGAAAATCTTGGAAAATTGAAGACTGAGACGCCAGTTGCTTCCGCGGTACGCCCGGGAATTGAGATTCTCCGCGGAAAAGTGTCAAAAAAATGGTATAGAAGCCGATCAATAGAAGTGAATTGATGTTTGCTGTAACTTTGACTGTGCGGTGTATGACCGCATCAGTACGGAGAAGCAGCATCCTGCAACGTCCAACGTTAGGAGAGAATATGAAAGTATCAAAATTTGCCCGCAGCCTGATGATGTTGTTCGCACTGTCTGGCGTTGTGGCCTGCAGTTCCAGCGGTGACGTCGAAGAAGCGGCCCAGGAGGCGGATTCCGGTCTGTCCGGAATCGATGCGACCACGCAGCGGGCGCAACAGCTGCAAAGCGAAGCAGAGCGACGAGCCGCCGAGGCTCAGGAGCGAATCCAGCGCGCTGCATTGCAAACAACAGTGTTCTATTTCGATTTCGACATCGCCGAATTTAGACCTGCCGACCGTGACGTTCTCACCTTTCATGGCCAGGATCTGGCAGCCAATCCCGGCAAAAGCATACGGCTGGAGGGCCATGCCGATGAGCGAGGTACGAGGGAGTACAATCTGGCTCTCGGCGAAAGACGAGCTCAGAGCATCATGAACTTTCTCATTGTGAACGGGGCCTCGCGGTCTCAAATCGAAGTCGTAAGTTACGGCGAGGAAAGACCGGCTGATGCCGCTACCAGCGAGGCTGCCTACCAGCGTAACCGGCGGGTCGAAGTGATCTCGCGCTAACTGAATCCGCAGCCCGGATGAGAAAAGCCCCGACTCGCTTGAGTTCGGGGCTTTTTTTGCGCCAATCATTATGGCAGATCAGCTGGCTGCCAGGTGTTATAGCAGCAGATTTTTAGACCTGGCAGGTTCGAACCCGACAATCCATATCAGCACTAGAAACAGAAACATTCCAGGCGTCAGGGTAACCAGCAAAGTTTGCAATGACTGAGCGGTAATCTGGAAACCAGCCACTACCGCATAAACCAGCAGGGAGAGCACCCTTGCCAGCAAGTAGTAGTTGATGAATGGTGAACTGTTATGATCTAACGGCCAGGGCCTGGCAAGCAATAGCCAGCGGGCGGCGATCACAGCCCCCAGAAGATCCGTCGGCCAACACAACAGTAAGTTAACATTACCGTACAGATCATCATGACCGGAGAAAAACCAGCCGCCCAGCATCAAACAGCCGAATATGCCGCTCACCAGCGCAGTTAGCAGTCCGACCAGACCCATTATGCGCATGCTGATTCCCGGCATCCTCATGCTAATTCTGGAGGGTGAGGCGAAATAGGAGGTTGGCTTTCTTCGCAGCAATAAAAACAACAGCAGTGTGGGTGCCAGAAGAAAGGCACCTGCCAGATAATAGGGATTGGGCTGCGCCCGCGGGGTTGGAAAATCCATAACCACCATAGAGTCAGACAACAGGGGCTGGAGATTTCCATTGATCGCCACATCCGAGGGAAGTTCAAGAAGCCGGGCTCGCAGACTGAGTGGCAGAAACATTTCCTCCCAACCGGTAACAACCCGGTCGATATTGGCATTCATCAGTAGATCGAGGGATAACTCGACCGGTGCCAATGACCGGTAATGGTACTTCACGAGATCTCGAAAGGTATTTTCGGTGGGCACATTGGTCGCTGCAGACAGCTGCCCGTAAAGCGCCTCATCCAGATAATCGCGGACCCGGGTGGTGCAATTGTCATCGAAGTAATCATACGGATAGACAATATTTTCGGGCCGGGTATTCCAGACAAGCCGTTTGTATAGAATTTCCTTCTGCGAATTGTTGAGGTTGATTTTCTCCTGCCAAACCGTGCGTTGCTGCCGGCGGTACATGGAAAACTCCGCTGCGGGCGAATTTGTGCCCAACTGATAATTCATGACCCCTTTAAAGAAATTAAAGGAAAAACTGACCAGCCCGCCGCTGGTGTCGAACAGGCCCCAGTTGTAGACGGTGTCTGTGCTGGCGTCCTCATCCACAAGCCGCAAAGCGGTGTGGCCGAAGTTATCCCACAGTTTGTTGCCGACATCGACAGTCAGCAGGTAGAAATTTACCTGGCTGAAATCCCGCGGCAACTGCTGTTCGTCTATCTCCTCAACCGCCTCCAGCGCCAGACTGCGGGCAGGGATGAGCAAGCAGACCCCGAGATATAATAACGCCAGCAGGAGCACCCCGGTCCTGATGCTGGACATGAAGATATGCCCGCTGAACTTTGATTCACGGGCAGAAGCTTGATGTCCCGCAATTTCCTTGAAACGAAGGCGCATAAGCTGTCAGCTGCTGAATTTTTGTTATTAAAAGATTGCGGCCACAATCTCGTGACCACATTTCACCACACACGGCAGGGCGATATGGTAACAGAGAATCAAGTCGTCGCAAGAACGCCGACAACTCAAGGTCAATTAAAAATCTGCTCGCTGCCCATGCCAGTCAGGGGAGCATACATGCCGGCAACAATCTGCCTTAAGGAATTTCATGGTAGACTGCACTTCGCTCCCAAGGTCCTGCAATGGTGGGCAGGACTCGCGAAATAATCAGTCCGAGTAGAATTCTCATCAATTGTTCGAAAAGTTTAAATAGGAAATATCGCTATGAATGGTGCCCACGCGCTGATTGAAACCCTCGCTGATTGCGGCGTCGAACTGTGTGTCGCCAATCCGGGCACCTCGGAAATGCATCTGGTTCAGGGACTCGATTCGGTTCCCAGGATAAGGTCGGTGCTGGCACTGTTCGAAGGCGTATGTACCGGGGCAGCGGACGGTTATGGGCGCATGACCGGTAAACCTGCGGCTACTCTGCTGCATCTGGGGCCGGGCCTCGCCAACGGCATTGCCAACCTGCACAATGCCCGCAAAGCCAGGACGCCCATTATCAACATCGTGGGAAACCACCCTGAATACCATATCGGCTTCGATGCACCGCTCACCTCCGATATCGACACCCTGGCACGCAACTATTCTTGCTGGATCAAGTCATGCAGCACTGCTCAAACGCTGGCACAGGATGGTGCAGACGCTTTCACTGCCACATTGCGCCAGACATCCGACTCGACGGGTCAGATTGCTACGCTAATAATGGGTGCTGACGCGGCCTGGGGAGAATCACCGGGACCGGTGAGGCCGAACGCACTACCGGGACGGTCGCAGACCGATGAAAACGCGATAGAAGAAATTGCCAGGGTCCTGAGTGCAGGAGAGAAAACCGCTTTGCTGCTGGAACATCACGCCCTGGTCCCGGCAGCACTGGAAGCTGCCAGCCGCATCGCGGGCAAAACCGGCTGTCGTTTGCTGACCGGGACTTTCCCGGCTCGCATCGACGGCGGACCGGGCACGGTGGCGGTGGAACGCCTGCCCTACTTTCCCGAACAGATCCTGGCCAGCCTGGAAGGCACCCGGAACCTGGTGCTGGTGAACGGCCAGATTCCGGCCAGCTTTTTTGCCTACCAGGGTATCCGCAGCCAGCTGGTTCCCGATGGCTGCGCTGTCCATCGCCTGTCCCGCGTCGAGGAAGATGCCGTGGATGCCCTGCAGCGACTGGCCGAGCGGCTGGGCGCCGCAGATTCGCCTGTCACCTGCTTCGAACACCAGGAAATCCCTAAACCCAGCGGCGAACTGTCCAACAAGACCATAGTGCAGGCCTTTGCGGCCACCATGCCGGAAGAGCTGATTGTCTGCACGGATTCCGGAGGCGGTAATGCGGCTTATCCGTTCTGTCAGAATTCTGTGCCTCACAGCTGGCTGAGTCTGACCGGGGGCGCTATTGGACAGGGTGGCCCCACCGCAACCGGCGCCGCCCTCGCATGCCCTGACAGACCCGTGGTAGCGCTGCTCGGTGATGGCGGTGCGGCTTATACCATCCAATGCCTGTGGACCCAGGCGCGTGAGAACCTTAACGTCACTACCGTGATTTTTGCCAATAATTCATACAATATACTCAACGTGGAGTATGCAAGACTGGGAGTCGAGAACATGGGCGACATAGCCGCCAGCCTGTTCGATATTTCCAATCCGACCATTGGCTGGGTCGATATGGCTCGCAGCATGGGCGTTCCCGGCGCTGTCGCGGAAACCGCAGACCAGCTCTGTGAACTGCTGGAACAGAGCTACAGAACTCCCGGCCCATTCCTGATCCAGGCTAATGGAGAAATCAAGCGCTAGCCCGCCCGACTCGGATGAAGCACCCGGGCTTCCGGCTTGTGCTGCTGACGTAATGCGGAACTCGTGCGGGTCAGGCATTGCGCTGTGGACTGAATAATGGAAAAGCCGCAACCAACTCTGCGCAGGTCCCTGTCACTGAACCTGGTGACGTTTTACGGTCTGGGCAATATTCTCGGTGCCGGCATTTATGTCCTGGTAGGCAAAGTAGCCGGCGAAGCGGGCTACCTGGCCCCTGTTTCTTTTCTTGTCGCTTCGCTTATAGCCGGACTTACCGCGTTCACTTACGCCGAACTCGCTTCCCGATTCCCGGTGAGCGCTGGTGAGACTGTCTATGTCTTTGAGGGTTTTGGCAGGAAACAACTGTCCATCTTGGTAGGACTTCTTATCATCATGACCGGCGTGGTTTCCGCAGCCACGATCGCTCGCGGGTTCGTCGGCTATCTCAACGTTTTTCTCAGTGTACCGGGTTGGCTGGCTATTATTTTGATGTTGTCAGCTCTGGGGGCAGTGGCGATATGGGGCATCATGGAATCCGTCCGAACAGCTGCTGTTCTGACTGCGCTGGAAGTGTTCGGTTTGTTACTGCTGCTGTTCGTTACTGCCCCCTATTTCACTGAACTGCCTGCACGTGTCGACCAATTCACTCCTACTCTGGAGCTGGCAGTCTGGCCAGGGATATTTTCCGGTGCCTTCCTGGCTTTTTACGCCTTCGTGGGCTTCGAAGACATGGTAAACGTGGCGGAAGAAGTTAAAAATCCGCAGCGCAACCTGCCGAGGGGCATTCTGCTGGCGCTTGCCGTCTCCACCGTGTTGTACGTTGCAGTTGCCTTCGCCGTGCTGCTGGTACTGCCGCCGGAGCAGTTGGCCGGGTCTGATGCGCCATTAGCCAATGTCTACCAGGAAGTGACCGGCAATATGCCGCTGGTGATCTCGTTCATCGCCATGTTCGCGGTGATAAACGGTGCGCTGATACAGATAATCATGGCGTCCAGGGTCTGTTATGGTATGGCCCGTCGGCGCTGGTTACCGGCCATACTGTGCCGGGTATCCAGCCTTACCCGCACACCGATTGTCGCCACGGTGCTGGTCACGTTACTGGTCATCGTTATGGCCTTGTGGTTACCCATCGAGCAACTGGCAAGGGTTACCAGTTTTTGCCTGCTGATAATCTTTTGCCTTGTTAACCTGTCCCTGTGGCGCATCAAGTCCCGGGATGAAGAGGTCGAGGCAGGCATTTTCCAGGTGGCAAAATGGATACCTGTCGCCGGGTTCGTTGCTGCCGCTTGTCTGCTGGCGGCAGAAATTGCCGGTCGACTGTTCGGCATCGGTTGAAGCAGCCTTTAATCCAGGGTTTTGACCATAACCAGAGTATCTTCGCCCCGGTAAAGCAGCCGCTCCACCGGTTCCCAACCAAGGTCAGCATAGAGACCACCGGTCAAATCAACCGTCTGAAGGTATAACTGAGGCAGCTGGCGTTGTCTCGCCAGCTCGATGACGTGGCAGGCCAGCGAGTGTGCTATACCCCTTCTTCGGAATTCGGGAGCAACGAAGACACTTCCCATCCAGTAGCGGAATTCCGGGAACAGCTCTTCCATCTCATGCTTCTTGAGTGCCGCGGTACCGACTGGCCGGCCATCCTTGATTGCAAGGATATCCAGCGGCAGCCCGTCCTTACCAAGTGTAGTCAGGAACCGCTCCCTAAAGGTTTCCAGATCGCCCATACGGTCTCTCCAGAAACTGTGCCACCAATCCATAACCAATGGCACATCATCCAGGCGATCGGCCAGGAATTCGAAATGAATATCGCTCATAGGTGAAGGATTCTCCTGAGAACCATGAAAAAACTCGTCACCACTGATCCAGTGCGAAGCGGGGTCAGTCACTGAGCTTTACGGAAATTCTTTACTCAGAGTGTACAATTAGAACCTAAGCTCTGGAGGAATGCACTAGGACCCGGGCTGACCCAGGAGACGAGGACTTATTCCATGAAAGAAATATTTCCGCAGCGGATGAGCGCCGAAATCGAAGGTGATTTCGTGGTTTTCCTGATCGGGATGCGTATCAACAAGATCTGGAAAATCCATAAATGGTTTCCCGTATTCCGTGCCATGCCCCGTATGCTGAAGGAACTGGACGCCAATCCCGAAATCGGCTGCCTTGGCCATTCCTCCATTGGACCGGTAATTGTGCAGTACTGGAGGTCATTCGAGGCGCTGGAGGACTACGCCCGCAACAAAGGGCGTGAGCATCTGTCTGCCTGGGCTGATTTCAATCGCAGGGTCGGCAAGAGCCGCGGCGATGTTGGAATCTGGCACGAAACTTACCTGGTGCGGGACGGTGAGTACGAGGCCGTTTACAGCGGCATGCCGGCACATGGCCTGGGGGCTGCGGGCAGCCTCAGACCCGCCGAAGGGCAACGGGAAACGGCCAGGGGTCGGTTAAGGGACAGCGATGCCACCTAGCTCGCTGTTTATGCGGGCATGCTGGTCGATTACGCTCGGGCGCGGGCACCCTTCAGCGCCACATAAAACTCATCACACAGGTCATCATTCGCCTCATCGGGACGCAGTAAACTGACCAGCGGTATGACTACCAGCGGAATCAGGGTGGCGGCAAAGGTCGGGTCGCGCCACTCTCCGAGCGTTTGACAGAATTCATACCAGAACTGGGCGAAGCCACCGGCGGAAGCGTTTTCTGCGCCTTCGTACAGGGTATTCAATCCCCAGTGCAACAGGCCGCCCCCGTAACCGGTAACCATGCCCCAGAACACACCCCGTTCGGTGGTTCCCTTCCAATAGAAAATGTAGCCAATGGCGATCGCCGGCGGTACTACCATGGCGAAACCCAGCAGCAGCAGCTGCAATACCGACGAGATATTGGCCTGCCAGGCAATGGTGGTCGCTATCAGTCCGTAGACTACCGTAGTGATCTTGTACGCGCGCAGTCGCTTTTCCTGCGAGTAATGCTTGGATGCCGGAATCCAGTCGTTGACGAATAACGTTGCACTGCCCAGCAGAATGGGAGCTCCGGAGGAAATCAGGGCTCCCAGTATCGCTGCCAGCGCGATGCCGCCGATTATCGGGCCAACGTCGGTGGCCAGCTGGGTGATATTGCGATAGCTGCTCAAGCCGCTCTCGGGTCCATACTCCGCCAGGGTTCCGATACCGATAAAGCCGGCCAAAAAAGGCATGGAAGCCGCCATCAGGCCAGCCAGCAGGAAGCCCGGAATGAGCAGGTTTTCATGTCGCGCCGAAGTAGAGTAGTTACAGTATACCGATGCGGCCGGGGTGTGGAGGGTGGCCGAAAAAAACAACGCAATTATGCTTGCCCAACCGATGCCGGTAAAACTCCACCAGCTTCGCTGGCTGATATTGTTCTCCACCAGCATCGCATCTGCCTGGGCAATCATACTGGACCAGCCACCCATGTTCTGCATCGCAAACAGACCGACAACGGCAAGCCCCCCGATAGTCACGGCGCAATGAATGATGTTGGTGATGCCGGTCCCTTTGAGTCCACCGGTAGCAGTGAAGGTGAAAATCACGGCGCCGCCTATGTAGACGCACAAACCAAATGGAAGACCTGTCACCCCGCTGACAATGGAGCCAATGACAAATGGTTCAATGATATTGACGATCAGGTATTCGGTCTGAACACACAGTGACGACAGCCACTGACAGCGCCTGGAACCAAACCGTAAGTCGAACACCTGGCCCGCACTGGAGAGTTTAAGACGCCGATAGGGAACCGCGAAGAAAAGGCCCACCAGGGCCAGCGCCGCGAAAGAATTGACGCCGTACCACAGGTTACCGAGTCCTCCGGTAACTACATCGCCGGCCACCCCGTAAGTACCGGCACCCCCGATTCTCGTGCCCGCCACGCCGGCGGCCAGCATCCACAGGCCCAGGGTGGAACCGCCTGTCGCCCAATCGTCGGAGCTGCGATTTCGGCGATTGAGCAAAATTCCAAAAAGCGTGAATCCCGCCAGGTAAAGAACGATAACTGTGCTCGAAATAACTGCTGAACTGTCCATCTCTGCTCCCCTGCGAACAGCCTGACTACTTTACCGACCGCCTTTCATTGCCCGTTGACCTGAATCAATTACGATTGACCAGCTGGCGGCCATACTACAACATTTGAAGAATTGCTGTCACAGCCCTGCTTGATACCGCCGGGCTTCGATCCAGCCTGAAGGCATAGAAGGACAAGGTGTCACAAACTCAGGAATTCACAAGAGCAAAGGTATGACAAAAATTGAACCCGTCAGCAGGGAATGGCTGGCACAGGTCACCGAAGACGTGCTGGACCCCGAGCGCCCCATTATCGATCCTCATCACCATCTTTGGAAACGCGGACTTGGCTTCGATTACATGCTCGATGAACTCTGGCAGGACACTGGCTCGGGACACAATATAGTGAAAACAGTTTTCATGGAATGCCATGCCTTCTATGACAGGGAAGCTCCCAGGCACCTGAGGTCCCTGGGTGAGACGCGCGCTATTGCCGCAGTGGCCCAGCAAAGCGCCAGGAATGAGCGGGGGCATCCGCCGGTCGCGGCGTTGGTAAGTCACGTGGATCTGTCTCTGGCAGGTGAATCGAAACAACTTCTGCGAGACGTGATCCGGCAGCATCTGGAATCTGGCGCAGGCTACCTGCGCGGATTTCGCCATGCCGGGGCACACGACAAAAAATCCGGGAAGTTTTTTATCTCTCCTAATGGACCCTCGTACCTTTATGGCAAAGAGTCGTTCCGCAGGGGTATCAAGGTTCTTGCTGATCTCAATTTAACCTATGACACCTGGCACTACCATCACCAGAACCAGGATTTCCAAGACCTGGCCCAGGCGGTTCCCGAGTGCACCATGGTGCTTGATCACTTCGGCACACCACTGGGCGTAGGGGTCTATGCAGGATGTCGGGATGAAATATTCCAACAGTGGAAACAAGACATCAGGGAAATTTCCAGGTGTCCCAATGTGTATGCAAAGGTAGGCGGGCTGGCCATGCCCGACAACGGCTTCGGCTGGCACCTTCGTGACCTGCCACCTGACTCCGATGAATTTGTTCGCCGCCAGAAAGCTTACTACCTGCACACTATCGAGTGCTTTGGGCCTGACCGCTGCATGTTCGAGAGCAACTTCCCGATGGATCGCTACTCGCTCTCTTACCAGGTACTATGGAACGGCTTCAAGAAAATGGTTGCCGACTTTACCGAACCGGAAAAGCACGCGCTGTTCTACGGCACCGCAGAGAAAGTTTACCGGCTGTAAATTCAGAATTTATTTGTCCTGAGCAGCTTGATCACACCACTGCTGGTCAGGATTACGCGATCCTCGACCCGCAATTCGCCCCTTACAAAAACCAGCGAGCGTCCCCGCTTCACCAGTTCACTGCGACCCAGCACCAGTTCTCCCCTGAAGGCCGGAGCGACAAACTCGTTGTTACAGGTGACCGTAGCCACGCTCTCTTCCGCGCCGCCATTGGCAGCAAGGCACAGCGTATAATCCGCAAACGCCATCATGATTCCGCCGTGCAGAGAATCGTGCGCATTACAGTGACGCTCGTCGACGCGAAACGCGGTGTGAATAGTCTCACCGTCCAGTCTGAAAAAGAACGGACCGAGGAAATCCTCCGCCTTGTCACC
>Ga0181593_10000387_pt1 | contig 37907 bp, 36 predicted proteins | sample 071ome_19_FD_133756 | JGI IMG/M metagenome (GOLD analysis project Ga0181593, IMG submission 133756) | Coastal salt marsh microbial communities from the Groves Creek Marsh, Skidaway Island, Georgia - 071413AT metaG (megahit assembly) | ecosystem: Environmental > Aquatic > Marine > Intertidal...
CATGGTTCGCTCCTTTAATCACTCCCACCGTTTCTTGAATTCTTGTTTCTCTCCAGAGAACGGTGCGTATAGTAACACAATGTGTGCGGAATGGTAACGTTTTTGGGTGAAAAAGTGATGGTGCCAAGAAAAGTAACAAATTCTTGTCAGATTTCTGCGGATGTCAATTTATTTGTATAAAAATCATATGGTTAAAGGGTTTTAGTGTGCCGTAACGGCCAAAACAGAGAAGTGAAAATAGCTAAACAACTTGACGGGAATCTCTGATTAATGCACCAAAATACAAAGATATGGCTGAAATTGTGATCAGAATCACATATGTAACCATGGGTAACACTTAATGATCTACACATCGAAAACCGCCCCTCCTGGCGCAGGTCAGGCTGTCAATCCAGGACTAAACCGTTGACCAGGTCGCAGGTGAAAAGCAGCCTCAGCGGCAAAGTGGTGGCACTGGCCGAGAGCCGGCAACTGGATATTCTGGCGGACCTGTATGTACGCCGTGGGGCAGTGGTCAGGCGTATTCCCCTGATTTCGATTCATGATCACCCTGATCAGCAGAAGGTTACACGATGGCTCACGGGATTGATTGCTGACCCGCCTGAGTATTTGATCTTCTTAACCGGTGAGGGGCTCAGGAGGCTTTGTACCTGTGCCGCGCGCGCCAACCTGCAAGCGCAACTGGAGTCAGCGTTGCAGCGCACGTGCAAGATCAGCCGGGGTCCGAAACCTGTTCGGGCATTGAAAGAAATCGGGTTAAAAGAGGATATTCGAGCGGAAATGCCCACTACCGATGGTGTGATTGCCAGTCTTGGTAAGCTAGATCTGGATGGTAAACGTGTAGGGGTGCAGTTGTATGGCGAAGATCCAAACCTGAAACTCATGGAATATCTGCGTTCACGCAATGTTGCGGAAATACTTCCCGTGTCGCCATATGTTTATGGTGATGACAGCGACACATCTGCAGTAGTTGAATTGTGCCGGGCAATGGCGGCTAACCAGATAGATCTGGTGGTGTTTACCAGCAAACCACAGGTGCGTCGTCTCTTCGAAGTCAGTCGTGAAAACAATCTTGAAGCTGAACTTAAAAAGGGCTTCTCGCTAACGCCTGTGGCGGCGGTTGGCCCGGTTGTTGCCGATCAGTTACGAGAAATAGGAGTCGAAGCGCAAGCGATTCCGGAGAGTGCATATTTTATGAAACCATTGGTGCGTGCGAGCGAGAAGCTTTTTTCTTCATGATCATCATCGCGCGGGAGTGGTAGCCAGATTCCATGAGCGCAGCTAAAATTGTTCATTTTTATTCATGCTATTCAGGTACTAACTTATGCGCGTCATGACATTTAATTGCAATGGGATTAGAGCGACGGCGCGCAAAGGTTTTTTCGACTGGTTAGCAGGGCAAGATATTGACATCGTATGTCTGCAGGAAACCAAGGCGCATGAGGAGCAACTCACTGACCCAATATTTTTTCCTGCACAATTCTCTACCCATACCTACTTTGATGCTGAGAAGAAGGGATATGCTGGTACTGCATTATTTAGCAAGACGGAGCCGGCCAAACTGAAGAAAGGCCTGGGCTTTGATATTGCTGATACAGAAGGCAGGTATATCCAGGCGGACTATACCGAACTGAGCGTAGCCTCACTTTATTTGCCATCAGGATCCAGCAGTGATGAGCGACAGGCGCGCAAGATGTCGTTTATGCAGGACTATATGAAACATATGCAGCGTCTGCGCAGACAGAAGAGGGAGTTCATCATTTGCGCCGACTGGAATATCTGTCATAAAGAAATAGATCTTAAAAACTGGCGCAGTAATCAGAAGAACTCCGGCTTCCTGCCGGAGGAGCGCAGCTGGCTTGATCAGTTGTATGACAAAGTAGGCTTTGTTGACGCATTCCGAGAAGTGAATCCGGCGCCAGAGCAATATTCCTGGTGGTCAAACAGGGGGCAGGCAAGGGCTAATAATGTCGGATGGCGTCTGGATTACCACGTGGTCTCTCCAGGCCTGAAAGACAAGATCATTTCAGCCGAGATTTATACGACTGAAAACTTTTCTGATCATGCTCCAGTCATAATCGAATACAGGATTTAGGTGAATTTTCCATGAAGGTTATTTGGGTAAAGTTATTGTTGGTGTGCTGTCTGGCCACCTTGTCAATTTCCTCGTTCGCACAGGGATTGATCGCACAGATCGACACAAACAAAGGGACGATGAGGGTTGAGCTAAACGACAGGGCTGCGCCAACCACAGTGGCAAATTTTGTTAATCTCGCCACGCGCGGGTTCTATGATGGGCTCAGGTTCCATCGCGTTGAGCGAAACTTCATGGTGCAAGGTGGCGATCCATTGGGGAATGGCAGCGGCGGACCGGGATATCGCTTTCAGGGCGAGACAATTCTTAATCATAACCAGCCCGGGATAATTTCCATGGCGAACTCTGGTCCCGGGACTGATGGCAGTCAATTCTTTATTACACACCTGGCAACACCACATTTGAATGGCATCCATTCAGTATTCGGTAAAGTCATTGAGGGCTTGCCGGTTGTGTATGAGATAAGGCGTGGGGATGTGATAAACAGTATAACGATTGAAGGTGACTATACTGCATTATTCAGACGCAGAGCCGCAGTTCTTGCGGACTGGAATGCCACGTTGGATCAGGAATTTCCGGACTTGAAGCCAGCAATAAGCGAGGAATAGCAGTAGCGCTATGCCTGCTAGAATACTTTTTTAAAAGGTTTGACTGTCACTTCTTCATATACGCCGGCATCTACATAAGGATCCGCATTAGCCCAGGCTTGAGCCGCTTCGAGACTGGCAAATTCAGCAATCACCAGTGAGCCAGTAAAACCAGCCTCTGCCGGATCGTCGGAATCGATAGCAGGGTGGGGGCCGGCAGTCAGAAGCCTGCCTTCGCTGGCAAGTTGTTCCAGGCGTTCCAGGTGTGCTGGCCGCGCTGACTTACGCTTGGGTAGGCTATTGTCGACATCGCGACTCAGGATGGCATAGTACATAAGGTTAGTAGTTCCGTGCTAAACAGATTCCTTGCTGGCCGGTTTGTCTTTCCCAGGCTCTTCTTCTACTTCGATATATTTTGCGAGCATTGGCATTTGCCCGAAGATAAAGACAAAAGTCAGAGTTAGATTGCCAAATACCTTGAACTGAATCCAGAGTGCTTCGCTAAGCATAAAGGCAACTGCAAGGTTGATAAAACCTAGCGTAATAAAGTAAATAATCCAGATAGTGTTGAGGCGCGCCCATAATTCAGCTGGGGCTTTGATGGCATGACCCATCATATGTTCAATTGCTGGCTTGCTTCCTATATACCGTGATCCGATGAAGACTGCCGCGAAAATCCAGTTGACTATCGGCGCCTTCCACTTAAGAAAATCGATATCTCTTAATATGATGGTAGGTATGCAGAACAGCACAACCGCTGTGACAGTGATCCACTGAAACTTGTCGAGCCTGCGCTGCACTATGAGCAGCGATCCGTATACCAGCACCGAGGCAACAAGCAGAAACTCGGCAGCACTGAAAATGCCGCCCAAACTGTGTTCGAAACCAAATACCGTAATGGGGCGTTCATCTATTGCCCATACGGTGAAAAACACCAGCAATGGAATGTAATCAATAAATTGTTTCATAACCCGTAGCCTGCCCGCCGGTGTATTGGCGACTCAAGGGCCAGATACTAATTGATTTCGCTTCGGGTGTCTGCTTTTGGGTCTCAATGTAATAGAATCAGGCAGCACTTCCTGCCTGCTCCAGGCATGAATCTCTAATTGAGTACCGACTTTATGAGCGAATATCTCCAGGTGCATCCGGTCAATCCGGAACCTCGTCATATTCAGCGTACTGTTGACGTACTGCTCAATGGCGGGGTTATTGTCTATCCGACTGATTCTACTTACGCTTTGGGCTGTCATATCGGTGACAAAGCTGCTTTGCAGCGTATTCGTCAGATCCGCCAGCTTCCTGATCGTCATAATTTCACGCTCGTATGTGAAGATCTCTCATCACTGGCGACTTCCGCACAAGTAAGCAATAGTGCTTACAGGATATTAAAAGCCTATACGCCGGGTCCTTACACATTTATTTTAAAAGCGACGCTGGAAGTCCCGCGCAGACTGACTTATCCCAAACGTAAAACTATTGGTTTGCGAGTGCCCGATAACGCGATTTCGCAGGCGATCCTGCAGAAGCTGGGCGAGCCCATGATGAGCACCAGTTTGTTACTGCCCGATGTGGATGTACAGTTACAGGACCCATTTGAGATGCGCATGAAACTCGGCAAACTCGTCGATCTGATTGTTGATGGCGGTAATTGCGGTCTGCAGCCGACAACCATGATCGATCTCGTAGAGGGCGTGCCGAAGATTATGCGAGTGGGCAAAGGTGACCCCGAGCCCTTTCGATAGGAGTTATGAAAGAGCTTCTCGTCTCAGGTTATAATTGGGTCATGCATCGGCAGCGCAGTACATTCAGCATCAAATACAGGAGATCAGATTGTCTACGGTAGATTCACAGCAGCGGGTTCTTTCAGGGATGCGTCCCACGGGAAGATTGCATCTGGGCCATTTACACGGGGTACTTAAGAACTGGATCAAGTTACAGCATGAATACGAATGTTATTTTTTTGTGGCTGACTGGCACGCGTTGACAACCCATTATGGTGATCCAACAATATTTGAAAACAACGTAATTGAAATGGTGATTGATTGGCTTGCGGTTGGAGTCAACCCCGGCTCCGCAGCATTGTTTGCCCAATCCAAAGTACCCGAACACGCCGAATTGCACTTGCTGCTGTCAATGTTGGTCCCGCTGGGCTGGCTTGAACGCGTGCCAAGCTACAAGGACATGCAGGACAAACTGCATGACAAGGAGCTGGATACATACGGATTTCTCGGCTACCCCTTGTTACAGGCTGCAGACATTCTTATCTATCGTGCGGGCTATGTGCCAGTTGGTGCAGACCAGGTTGCCCATGTGGAACTCACACGTGAAGTGGCACGGCGTTTCAATTATATGTACGGACGCGAGCCGGGATTTGAGGATACCGCCCGCGCGGCTATTCGAAAAATGGGTAAGAAAGCGGCCAAGATGTACTCAGAATTACGCATTGCTTTTCAGGAGCAGGGCGATCAGGAAGCGCTGGAAAAAGCCCAGGCCTTGTTGAAGGAGCAGCAGAATATTTCGATTGGAGACCGTGAACGCCTGTATGGGTATCTCGAGGGTGGTGGCAAAATGATCCTCGCGGAACCGCAATCCCTGCTCACACCAGCTTCTAAGATGCCGGGCCTTGATGGTCAGAAGATGTCCAAATCATATAACAACACGATTAGCCTGCGAGAGCCGCTTGGCGATGTGGTGAAAAAAATTAATACCATGCCAACCGACCCGGCGCGTGTCAGGCGCAGTGATCCAGGTGACCCGGAAAAATGCCCGGTGTGGCAGCTCCATCAGACCTATTCCGATGACGCTACCCGTGATTGGGTCATGGATGGATGTAAAAACGCCAGTATTGGCTGCCTGGAATGTAAAAAGCCGGTCGCAGAGGCTGTTGTTGTGGAGCTTGAGCCCATTCAGCAGGAGGCCGAGCAGTATGTAAAAGACCCGGATATGGTCAAATCCATCCTGGTGGAAGGCGCCGAAACGGCCCGTGAGAAAGCCCGCGAGACGCTGCAGGATGTGCGTGAAGCTATGGGTCTCGCAAGTTGGTAATTCCAGCCGTTGACGATGGGCTTTTAGTTGCGAATTGAGGTAAAATTCGACCTGATCGCCCTACAAATCGCTCCAGAATAAGTAGACAAATAGATTGACCATCAGCGGCACTGAAGTAGACAAGAACAAGCCTGATTACGGGGGCGCACCCAAGCACTCCGAAACCCAAGACGCCGACGTTCCCTCACAGCAAGAACTGCCACTGGCCTATATTGGCGGTGAGGCATTCAATGAGATGCCAAAAGACCTTTATATCCCGCCGGATGCGTTAGAGGTTTTTCTGGAATCTTTTGAGGGTCCGCTGGATCTCTTGTTGTACCTGATCAAGCGGCAGAATATCGATATCCTGGAAATCAATGTCGCTGACATTACCGACCAGTATATGGCGTACGTAGATCTTATGGAATCGAGCAGTTTTGAGCTGGCTGCAGAGTATCTGGTGATGGCAGCCATGCTGGCCGAGATCAAGTCGCGTATTCTGTTGCCGCGCCATGAAGAAGATGAAGAGGATGAAGAAGATCCACGGATGCAACTCATCCGTCGTCTGCAGGAATATGAACGTTATAAACAGGCTGCCGAAGATATTGATGAATTGCCCCGGCTGGACCGGGATCTCCACATAGCAAGGGCCGAGCTGCCAAAGATTGATCGCATCACGCCGGATCCAGAAGTTGATTTGCAGGAAGTGCTGGTGTCATTGGCGCGAGTACTGCGCCGAGCGGATATGTTCACACACCATCATATCCAGATGGAAACATTGTCAACGCGTGAGAAAATGTCTGAGATTCTGGTGCGAATCAACAATCAAAAGTTTGTCCCGTTGTTTTCACTGTTAGTGAGAGAAGAAGGTCGTCTCGGTGTTGTTGTGACATTTCTGGCTGTCATGGAATTACTGAAAGATTCATTGGTGGAAATCGTACAGTCCGAGTCCTTTGGTCCGATCCACATTAAGTCCCGCAGCTGATTGCGCACTAGGTTGAGTAGCAGGAATGAGTGAAGTAGATAATAAAGTAAAGATGATCGTGGAAGGGTTGCTGTTGGCCTCTGGCAAGCCGCTAACTCTTGACGCTATAGCTCAGGTTTTTAAAAAGAGTGAAAGGCCGGATCGCAAGGAATTAAAAGCGGTCATGGAAGTGATTAGCGAGGATTGCAATGACCGTGGCTTCGAATTAAAAGAAGTGTCTTCCGGGTTCCGTTTTCAGGTGAAGCAGGAATTGTCAGAGTGGGTCGCCGCGCTCTGGGACGAAAAACCCCCTCGCTACACGCGTGCTCTTCTTGAGACTCTGGCTCTTATTGCCTACCGCCAGCCAATTACACGTGGTGATATCGAAGAGATACGCGGAGTAGGTGTTAGCTCAAGCATCATTCGGACTCTACTGGATCGTGAATGGGTCAGGGTAGTAGGGCACCGGGATGTGCCAGGGCGACCTGCAATGTTCGCAACGACACGACAATTCCTCGATTATTTTAACCTGAAGAATTTGCAGGACCTGCCTCCACTGGCAGAAATCAAGGAACTGGATCAATCAGAGCAGGAAGTGAATCTGGAAGACGATCTGGCCCAGCAGCGTGTGCTGGATGTACCGGAAGAATTCGTTGACGAAGCCAGTTTTGAACTTTCTGAAGAAGAAGCAGCGGAGATGCTGGCCGAGGAAGAGGCAATTGAACTCTCCAAGAAACCGCTGGATGAAATTCTAAGTCAGGACCCGGCACGGCAAGACGCTGATGCGGAAGAAGATACCGATCTTGAGAATGATGTTTCTGAACCGCAGGAAGACTCAGCGTCAGAGCCAGATCGCGAACACCAACCAGCTGAATCAACAGAAAAACCTGCAGTTTCTGAGAATTTGCCCGCAGACGATGAAGACCTTCCTCCAGTCGAAGAAGAAAATCAGGAAGACGAAGATTCCGATGACGACATGGACGAAGAAGATGACATGGAAAGTGATGATTCCGACTCCAAAGCATTCGAGTACGCTGTCGATGATGACGACGAACTGGAGCGCTAACATCCCGCAACCAAAATGAGTGAAAAACTGCAAAAAGTGCTGGCCCGGGCGGGCTTTGGCTCGCGTCGCGAACTGGAAAAATGGATCGCAGATGGTCGCGTACGGGTGAACGGATCGATTGCCAGTCTCGGTGACCGCGTCGAGGATAGTGACAAGATACTGGTTGATGGCAAAAAGCTCGCGGCGCATGGCGGCAAGCAACCGGCACGCCGGGTTATGCTTTATAACAAACCGGAAAATGAAGTATCCACACGCAAGGATCCTGAAGGTCGTCCTACTGTCTTCGACAAACTGCCACCTCTCAAACACGGACGCTGGGTTGCAATCGGGCGTTTGGATATTAATACAAGCGGGCTATTGTTGTTCACCACTGATGGTGAATTAGCCCACAAACTGATGCATCCCAGTTCGCAAATTGAGCGTGAGTACGCAGTGCGAGTCATGGGAGAAGTTGTTCCTGAGATGGTGCAGCGCATGCATAAAGGTGTTGTAATCGACGGCAGGGTTTGTCAATTCACGGATATACAACATTTTGGTGGCGAAGGTATCAATCAGTGGTACCACGTTGTACTGATGGAAGGCCGTAATCGGGAAGTGCGCAAGTTGTGGGAATCACAAGGTTTGAAGATCAGCAGACTCAAGCGCGTTAGATTTGGTCCTATCTTTATTCCCAGCACGGTCAAACGCGGGCAAATGCAGGAATTGTCAAAAAGCGAAATCGATAAGTTACTAAAAATGGTAGAAGCTCAGTCTGAATGATCGACTGGTGCGAAGTCTCGCACATTCAAGGCCTCGCCATGCAGGCTCACAGCTTCTTCACTCATCAGGTAAAGATAGACTGGCATGATTGACTCCGGAGTAGGCTGCGATTCCGGATCTTCTGCGGGATAAGCCTCTCGTCGCATACTGGTTCGCGTGCCGCCCGGGTTCAGGCTATTGACGCGAATCGTACTGGTTTTCTCCAGTTCATCCGCTAATACCTGCATCATACCTTCGATCGCAAATTTGCTAACACTATAAGCTCCCCAATAGCCTCTGCCGCTACGTCCTACACTCGAAGAAGTAAATATTACTCTGGCATCAGTGGATAACTTTAAATAGGGCAAGACAGCGCGTGTTAGCAAAAATACGGCGTTGACATTTACCTGCATGACTTCCGACCAGTCTTTTTCGGGATAAAACTCCAATGGGGTTCTGGCGCCCAGTGCACCGGCATTATGAACTAAACCATCAAGACATTCGAATTGTTCAGCCACGGACTGGCCCAGAAGAGTAAAATCATCTGGAGTAGCGCGGGCAAAGTCCAGCGGGTGAATGATGACTTGCCCCGGATAATCCTGTTCCATTTCATCGTAAAGCTTTTCGAGTTTTTCCTGGCTGCGACTATGGGCAATCACTGTGGCGCCGCAGCTGGCATAGGCTTTAACGCAGGCGCGGCCAATACCGGCACCGGCACCAGTAATGAGGATGGTCTTGCCTTGCAGAAAATTATCGGGTGGCTGGTATTCAAACATGATCTGGTATTACCTGAATTTTAGTGTGTTGAGCAAGGGTTCGAGTTGTTGAGATTCTTGCAGAATAAAATCTGCCTGCCACGCTTCTACTTCAGAATCGATTGCAAGATATCCATAGGCGGCTGCGATTGCGATGACATCGGCGTTCTTGGCCGCTTGCATGTCGCGGATGTGGTCACCTACATATACTGTTTTCTCGGTTTCACGCTGCAATTGCTTGCATGCCAGCAATATGGCCTCCGGGTGAGGTTTGCGCTCGCTGACATGATCGGGACAGATCACAGCGCCGGCGCGATGGAGCAACCCCAGCTTGTCGAGCAGCGGACGTGTGTAACGTTCCGGCTTATTGGTGACAATGCCCCACGGGATTTGTTGTAACTCAAGTTTATCAAGCAGCGCAGGCAATCCAGGATAGAGGCTTGCTCTGGTGAATTGAATTGTCGTTTCATAAATGTCGAGCAAGCGCTGGTTGAGGCTGGCGAAGTCTGCATGCGTCTCGTCTATACCGAAGGCCAATTTGGTGAGTGCGCGCGCGCCGTCCGAAACTGTTTGATGAATGGCTTCTGCACTTACAGGGTCTGTATCCTGTTCACTTACAAGCTGATTAACCGCAACAACGAAATCTGGGGCAGTGTCTATCAAGGTACCGTCAAGATCGAACAGGACACACTCGATAGAGGTTTGTAATGATGTGTTCATTGCGACTCGGGTCTGCGATAGGCGGCGAGGTAATTCACATCGAGATTTTTCTGCAAGGAATAGTTGCGCGTTATCGGGTTATAGCCCATGCCGATCTGGTCAAGCAGGGTCAAATCCACATCTCTACACCAGGCGGCAAGTTCAGCAGGCCTGATAAATTTGCCATACTCATGGGTGCCGCGTGGTAACAAGTTCAATATGTACTCTGCACCCAGAATAGCGAACACAAAAGATTTCGGATTGCGATTGATAGTGGAAAAAAATACCAGACCTCCGGGTTTGACCAGTTCCTGGCAGGCTTTAACTACCAGTGATGGATCCGGCACATGCTCGAGCATTTCCAGACAGGTAACGATATCGTAGCCAGCCTTATTTTCTTCCGCCAGTTCCTCCGCAGAGCAATATCGATAATCTATTTCCAGCTTGCTTTCCAATTGATGCAATCTGGCCACTGCGAGCGAAGCCTCAGCCATATCTATGCCTGTAACCTCAGCGCCGTGATGCGCCATCGCTTCAGCCAGGATGCCGCCACCACAGCCGACATCGAGCACTTTAAGGCCTGCTGGATTGCGAAACTTGGTGATATATCCGACACGCAGCGGATTGATCTCATGCAAAGGCCTGAATTCGCTTTCAGGGTCCCACCACCGCGACGCCAGTGCCTCGAATTTCTTTATTTCCAGTTCATCGACATTTTTCATAATTTATTCACGCTGCAATTATTTTCTGCTGCCATCGCATCGCTATGTTTTCCAATAACGTTCGGTCCAGTGTTTGCAGTTCACTTTCAAAGAGCAGGTTTACACCATTACACCACACGTGTGAGACCTGTGATGAAATTGTGGAGTAGACCAGCTGGGAGTGTGGTTGGAACATGGGCAGGGCGTTCAGGGCACCCATATCCAATGCTGCGATGTCTGCTCGTTTGCCGACCTCCAGACTGCCTATAGAGTCCTGTAAACCCAGTGCCCGTGCACCATTGATTGTGGCGCTTGCCAGTGCCTGGTGGGCGGGAATTGCACTGGCATCATTTGCAACAGCTTTGGCCAGCAGTGCAGCTGTCTGCATTTCAGCGAGCATGTCCAGGTCGTTGTTACTGGCGCAACCGTCTGTACCTAGCGCTACGTTCACTCCGGCTCCAGCCAGTTTGGCAATTTCACAGAATCCACTTGCCAATTTGAGATTGGATTGGGGGCAATGGATCACATTGACACCATTGTCTGCCAGCGCCGTAATCTCATCGCTTTGCACTTGGGTGACATGGATACAATTAAGTCTTGGCGTTAGCAGTCCCAGATCCTGTAGTCGCTTCAGTGGACGCTTGCCATGGCTGTTGACTGAATCGACTATTTCCTGTCCGGTTTCATGCACGTGCATGTGAATTGGCACGTCGAGTTCTTCGGCAAGCATGGATATTTTACGTAGCGGTTCGTCTGAAACCGTATAGGGTGCATGCGGACCGAATGCAGTAGAGATCAATTCATTGTTGCGATAGGCATCATGCAGCGCAGTGGATTTGCCTATGTAGTCCTCAGCATCCTGAGCCCAGACAGTGGGAAAATCCAGAACAGGGCTTGCCAACTGCACGCGCATCTGGCTTTCCAGTGCCGCCCGCGCGACCTGTTCCGGGAAAAAATACATATCTGCAAAACAGGTGGTTCCACTTCTGATCATTTCCGCAGTTGCCAGCAACGCCCCGTCATAGACGAACTCCTCACTAACGAATTTGCCTTCCAATGGCCATATATGTTCTTCCAGCCAGGCTTGCAGAGGGATGTCGTCAGCAATCCCCCTGAGCAATGTCATTGGTGCGTGCCCATGTGCATTTATCAGCCCTGGAATCAAGATGTGGTTTTCCAGTCTGATAACCTGCGCAGCGGTGATTTTTTCAGCTTCGTCGGCAGTCAGGATTGCCTTGATCGTACCCGCTTGAATAGCCACTGCATGGTCTTCCAAAACCAGTTCAGAGGGCACGACAGGAAGTATCCATTTGGCAAAAATCAGAGTATCAACGGGTTCCATATATTGACTGCTCAATTACAAATCTCCAGAGGTCTGGCGGGGTGGCTTAAGTGCGGGGAATTATAACCTGATTATGGCCAAATAGGGCGTTGAAATCCGGCTTCGGGCGGGGCGTCCTGATGGTGGTGGAAATTGTTGAAAAAACAGGGAATTTTCCTTATTCGAATGGCTAAAAATAGTGTCATTCGAGGGTGATCTTATGTTATCATTTTGGCACTGTTTGGTGGGCTGGAAACCGCTGAAAATATAGTGGGAAAAGTTGCTCAGAGTGTTACCAATTGGCACCTGAAAACAGCAATGTCCGGAACAGGAAATACTAAACCCCTGAACCGATTAATTACGTAATGCACACCTGATTCAGGGTTGCCATGCGATCCGGGAAGAGGCCGCGAACTGCGCCACTTAAGTTTGAGTATATAAATAAAATTAACTCTACCTGCAACGATTGAATTGATAACTAAAGTAATCAGAATTACCCGTGCCTACCTCATCTTTCATATCCCATTCGAAGTGTTAGGAAAATCGTAGTCTATGTCTGAATTTGCCAAGCAGGTTGTGCCTGTTGCATTAGAAAGTGAGATGCGCGAATCGTATCTTGCTTATGCCATGAGCGTGATTATTGGTCGCGCCTTACCCGATGTTCGTGACGGCTTGAAGCCGGTGCACCGCCGTGTGCTGTTTGCCATGAACGTGTTGGGTAATGACTACAACAAGTCCTACAAGAAATCTGCGCGCGTGGTTGGTGATGTCATTGGTAAATATCACCCCCATGGAGATTCTGCTGTATACGACACTATTGTACGTTTGGCGCAAAGCTTTTCGTTGCGTTATCCGTTGGTGGACGGGCAGGGCAATTTTGGCTCCATCGATGGTGATGCGGCTGCCGCTATGCGTTATACAGAAATCCGCATGGCGAAAATTGCACACGACCTGCTGGCAGACCTGGATAAGGAAACCGTGGATTTCTCGCCAAATTACGATGGCACCGAAGACATTCCGGATGTGTTGCCTACCCAGGTACCTAACCTGTTGGTTAATGGTTCGTCGGGCATTGCGGTTGGTATGGCCACCAATATTCCCCCACACAACCTCAATGAAGTGATTGCCGGTTGCATTGCGTTGCTGGACGACCCCGATATCGGCATTGAAGGCCTGATGGAGCACATTCAGGGACCTGACTTTCCGACTGCTGGCATCATTAATGGCAGGGCCGGTATTGTTCAGGCATATCAAACTGGCAGGGGGCGTATTTATGTCCGTGCCCGGGCTGAAGTGATTACAGACGAAAAGTCCGGCCGCCAGACGATTATCGTGACTGAGATTCCCTATCAGCTGAACAAGTCCAAGCTGATTGAAAAGATTGCCGAGTTGGTCAAGGAAAAGAAGCTTGAAGGAATTTCTGAACTTCGGGATGAGTCTGACAAAGATGGATTGCGTATAGTTATCGAATTGCGCAAAGGTGAAATGGGCGATGTCGTGCTGAATAATCTTTATGCACAAACCCAGATGCAATCTGTGTTCGGCATAAATATGGTGGCCCTGGTTGATGGTCAGCCTCGACTTCTAAACCTCAAGGAGATACTGGACGCCTTCCTCAGGCATCGGCGTGAAGTCGTATCTCGACGTACAAAGTATTTGTTGCGCAAAGCCAAAGAGCGTGGCCATATTCTTGAAGGTCTCGCGGTAGCGCTGGCCAACATCGATGCAGTTATCGAGTTGATCAAGAGTTCACCAACATCGGCCGAAGCGAAAGAAAAACTCCTGTCCAGGTCGTGGAAGTCAGACAGTGTGTTAGCCATGTTGGGAGAGGTCGGGCCTGATGCCTGCAAACCCGATGGGCTTGACGAACAATATGGATTGAGGGACGACGAATATTTCCTCACCCCGGATCAGGCCCAGGCTATCCTCGAATTACGTCTGCATCGATTAACTGGTCTTGAGCATGACAAACTGATCAATGACTATCAGGAATTATTGAAACAGATCGCTGATTACCTGGATATTCTTGATAATCGTCCACGACTTCTGAATGTCGTGCGAGAAGAACTCGAAGCTGTAAAAGCAGAATATGGCGATGATCGGCGTACCGAAATTGTTGGTTCCCAGCAGGATCTTACTGTTGAAGATCTGATCACTGAAGAAGATCGCGTTGTGACTATTTCCCAAACTGGATATGCAAAAACCCAGCCGCTTGCAGACTATGCAGCGCAGCGCCGGGGTGGTATGGGCAAGGCTGCAGCAGCGGTAAAAGATGAAGATATAGTTGAGCACCTGTTAATAGCCAATACCCACGACACCCTGTTGTGTTTCAGCAGTGTTGGCAAGGTTTACTGGCTCAAGGTTTACCAGATTCCTATCGCTAGCCGTACATCGCGGGGCAAACCAATTATCAATATCCTCCCGCTGGATGAAGGTGAACGCATTACCAGCATGTTGCCAGTTAAAGAATATTCCGAAGATCATTTTGTCTTTATGGCGACTTCGAATGGTACAGTGAAGAAAACCGCGCTGACCAATTTCGCTCGTCAGCGCAGCGTGGGGTTGCGTGCAATCGAACTCGATGAAGGTGATCGATTGATTGGTACTGCGATTACCGACGGTAGCCAGGATGTGATGCTGGTGAGCAGCAGCGGCAAGACAATCAGATTCGATGAGTCTGACGTACGTGCTATGGGTAGAACGGCCAGAGGCGTGCGTGGTATCAAACTGGTCGGGGACAGCCGCATGATTGCGTTGATTATTCCTGATAATGAAAAGCAAATTCTCACGGTAAGCGAGAACGGCTATGGTAAGCGCACTGAAACCAGCGACTTCCCGGTCTATGGTCGCGGCGGACAGGGCGTGATTGGTATTCAAGCCAGTGAGCGTAATGGCGCTGTCGTTGGCGCCGTACAAGTTTCAGAGAATGAAGAGATAATGCTGATATCTGATAAGGGCACGATGGTGCGAACCCGGGTTGAGGAAGTGTCAATTCAGGGGCGTAACACGCAGGGCGTGCGGCTGATTCGTCTCAAAGCCGGTGAGAAACTGGTAGGTCTGGAGCGGGTTGAAGAGCCAGATGAAGATGAGGTGGAAAAAGCACAGGAAGCGGCACAAAGCGATGCTGGAGAGGAATCAAGGGACGCCGAATAGCTGCCCTGATACTCAAGGCAAGTCGGACTCGTCTGCTTTAATTATATTGCATATTGAAGATTGAACGTGACGACTAATTTTGACAAAAACACGCTGGTAGCGTTTCTCGGACCTCGCGGGACGTTTTCTGAAATCGCCGTACGGCAGCATTTTGGAGACGTTATCGAAATCTCGGCATGCAAAACCATCGATGAAGTTTTCGCTTCAGTAGAAAGCCAGCGTTGCCACTACGGCGTGGTGCCGGTTGAGAATTCGACAGAAGGCGCGGTAAATAACACCCAGGACTGTCTGATAGATAGTCAGCTTCATATTACGGGTGAGCAGGTCGTGGTGATCGATCATTGTCTTCTCGCGCAACCTGGAGTGGAGCTCAGCGAAATGCAGACCATCGCGTCGCACCAGCAATCCCTGGCGCAGTGCCGTAAATGGTTGAGCGCAAACTTGCCCGCAGTAAAGTTGGTGGAATGTACCAGTAATGCCGAGGCCGCGAGAATAGCGCAAGCTGACAAGCATACGGCCGCAATCGCCGGCGCTTTGGCAGCAGACATATATGGGTTGAACATACTCGCACGCAAGATTCAGGATCAACCGCACAACAGCACCCGATTTCTGATTTTGGGTAATACCGCAACAAGCAGAACAGGCAATGACAAAACCAGTATCCTCATTTATACCGAGAATCGACCAGGAGCCTTGTTTCGAATCCTGGAACCATTCGAAAATCTTGGTGTAAGCCTGACCCGCATTGAAACCCGCCCATCGAAGAAAGAGGCATGGGCATACGTTTTCTTCATCGATTTTGAAGGGCATGTAGAAGATAAAATCGTTAAAGAGTTGTTCAGCCGTTTACAAGCCTGTACTGCTGAAATCAAAGTGCTTGGCTCCTATCCTCGAGCCAAATAGTTCGTTGAGAACTCTAACTTACACCCTATGGTAATGAATCATTTACAGCTGCCCCAAAAAATACTGATTGTAGGCCTCGGCCTCATCGGGGGTTCTATTGCGCGCGCATTGAAAAGCGCAAGGCCAGAAATCAATATCACCGCAGTTGACTCAAACAGCAGTTATTTATCTGCTGCTATAAAAGATAAAGTTATTGATGCTTCCGGCACGCTCGCTGAACTGGGTCCAAAAGCCGAAATAATAATTGTAGCGTTACCTCCGGTGGCCACAGCAAAGATCCTGAAGTCTATCGCTGAATATAAGTCGACTGAATGCATTGTGACTGACGTGGCCAGCGTAAAATCCGAAATAGTGGCGGCAGCAAATGCGCTGGGAGAAAGATTTGCCAGTGTATTTGTACCGGCTCATCCGATTGCAGGGTCTGAACAAAGTGGCTTCGCGGCTTCTTCCTCGAATTTGTTTCATGAAAGGAAACTCATATTGACGCCGCAGCCAGGTACGTCTCCGTCTGCCGTGGCACTTGTGAACAGTTTGTGGCGGTCGCTGGGTGCAGATGTGCTCGGCATGAGCCTGGAAAGCCATGATGAGGTGCTTGCTGCAACCAGTCATTTACCGCACTTACTGGCATTTTCTATCGTTGATGTGCTGCTGCAGCGTAACAGGAGTGATGATATTTTTCGGTATGCTGCCGGCGGTTTCGCAGATTTTAGCAGGTTGGCATCAAGCGACCCGCAAATGTGGTCAGACATTTTCTGCAGTAATAGTGACTCCATAGTAAAAGTATTAGATGACTACGTAAGTGACCTGGTCGAATTCAAGCAGGCATTGGAGAAAAAAGATTCAAACTACATGTTGCAAAAACTGGCCCGAGCAAAGGAGACCAGAAATCGCTTTATTCACAGATTTTATAGCGGTGGGGAAGTCATGCAGCAAGAAACCGCAAAAATAAGTTTTATAGTTAAAGCGGGTGGTACCGTCGGAGGCTCAATCAGGGTGCCCGGAGACAAATCTATTTCGCACCGTACTATCATTCTGGGCTCTATCGCAGATGGTGTTACCCAGGCCAGTGGTTTTCTAGAGGGCGAAGATGCGCTGAAGACAGTGGCTGCCCTGCAGGAAATGGGCGTTACCATTGTTGGTCCAGAAAGCGGTAAATTGGTGATTTATGGTGTTGGCAAGCATGGCTTGCAGGCGCCTCGAAAACCTCTCGATATGGGTAATTCCGGGACGGCCATGCGCTTGCTGGCAGGATTGCTGGCTGCCCAGAAATTTGATGCTGAACTGGTGGGTGATGCAAGTCTGAGTCAGCGACCAATGAAACGAGTCGCAGATCCGCTGACTGAAATGGGCGCGGCTATAACTACTACATCCGGTGGCACACCACCGTTACATATTAAAGTAAGCAAGCTCAAGGCAATTGATTATGCACTGCCAGTCGCCAGTGCGCAGATAAAGTCGTGCCTGTTACTGGCAGGTCTGTATGCCGACGGCGTTACCCGCATAACGGAACCTGAACCTTGCCGCGATCATACAGAACGCATGCTAACGGGATTTGGATATGATGTGACCAAATCCGGAGAAGGGCGCGTTACCGAACTGGCCGGCGGTGGTGAGCTGCAGGCAACAACGATAGATATCCCGGCAGATATTTCATCAGCGGCTTTCTTTATGGTCGCCGCTGCCATTACCCCGGGCGCGCAAATTAGCCTGGAACATGTCGGTGTCAACCCAACGCGTACGGGTGTAATTCAATTGCTCAGGTTGATGGGGGCAGATATCACGCTTAGTGATGAACATATTGTTGGCGGTGAGCCGGTTGCCACTATTACAGTGAAGCATAGTAAATTGACAGGTATCACAATTCCGCAGGATCAAATCCCGCTGGCAATTGACGAGTTTCCGGTTTTGTTTGTTGCAGCCGCCTGCGCTGAAGGCACGACTGTATTGCGTGGCGCGGAAGAACTGCGCGTGAAAGAAAGCGATCGCATTGAGGCAATGGCAAACGGACTCAATACACTGGGAATCATTACCGAAACCTTTCCTGACGGAATCAGTATCGAAGGTGGACAGTTGGGAGGCGGCACAGTTGAGAGCCTGGGCGACCATCGCATCGCCATGTCGTTCGTCATCGCGGCATTGCGGGCCACATCCACGATCACGGTTAACGACTGCGCTAATGTAAATACCTCTTTCCCCGGATTTGTCCAGTTAGCGCAACAAGCTGGAATCCAGATCAGCACCGGCCAGAATTGAAATGCAACCTCCGGTTATCACAATCGATGGGCCTTCCGGGTCTGGAAAAGGTGAAATATCAGCCCGTTTGGCTCGGGAACTGGGTTTTGCGCTGCTCGATAGCGGTGCGTTGTATCGCACGCTTGGCCTGGCAGCCTCACGAGCAGGCGTCGCGCTCGATGATCCTGATGGTTTGGCCAGGATTGCCGGCTCAATGCGGCTGGAATTTGGACACGCGGGCCCCGGCAGTGTGCATTTGGATGGCGATGATGTGAGCCTGGCTATACGTACAGATGAGGGTAGCCTGATGGCATCTCGTGTAGGTGAAGTCGCCGCAGCGCGCGATGCCCTGCATCAACGCCAGCTTCAATTCCGCCAACCCCCTGGTCTCGTGGCTGACGGGCGGGATATGGGTACGGTAGTTTTTCCGGATGCCGAGGTAAAAATCTTCCTGACAGCAAGCGCTGAGGAGCGTGCTAAAAGGCGCCATAAGCAGTTGATAGGTAAGGGTATTGATGCTATTCTGCCCGACCTTTTGCGAGACCTCCTTGAACGGGACGAGCGAGACAGCCAACGGGCAGTTTCTCCACTCAAGCCGGCCGCAGATGCCAAGGTTCTGGATACTACCGAATTGTCGATAGAGCAGGTTATGGAGCAGGTGTATGACCTGGTCCAACAGAAGCTTGGTGAAAAAGTGTTCCGTAACACCTGATAACGGAAAAAATGGATTCTCAATTTGCGTCACCAGCACTGGTAAATTGAGCATCATAGTGCAATAACCCCGCATGGGCTGGAGTGCGGATAAAGTTACAATACACTTAAATAAAATATTGTAACTTATTGATATTTGGAATTATTCAATGAGCGAATCTTTTGCTGATCTGTTTGAACAAAGTCTTAATGACATAGATATGACCCCAGGTGCCATCGTAACCGGCACCGTAATTGATATTGATACAGACTGGGTAACTGTACATGCCGGCCTCAAATCTGAGGGCGTTATTCCCCGCATACAATTTCTCGATGACAAAGGCAATTTCTCGCTGGAAATTGGCGATGAGGTCAAGGTTGCACTGGAAACAGTTGAGGATGGTTTTGGCGAAACTCGTCTGTCGCGAGAAAAGGCCAAGCGTGCCGAATCCTGGATGGAACTCGAAGCTGCCTATGAGAAAAACGACATCGTTACTGGTGTAATTAATGGCAAGGTCAAAGGTGGCTTTACCGTTGATTTGAATAATATCCGGGCTTTCCTGCCAGGCTCTCTGGTAGATGTACGTCCGGTACGAGACACACTGCACTTGGAAGGACAGCAGTTGGAGTTTCGTCTCATCAAGCTCGATCGCAAGCGCAATAATGTGGTGGTTTCCCGCCGCGCGGTGCTTGAATCTGTTAGTAGTGAAGAGCGCGATGCTTTACTGGAAAAACTGCAGGAAGGCATGTCCGTCAAGGGTATCGTGAAGAACCTGACCGACTACGGTGCCTTCGTAGACCTGGGTGGTGTCGATGGCCTGTTGCACATCACAGATATGTCATGGAAGCGTATCAAACACCCAAGTGAAATAGTGAATGTTGGCGATGAGATTGATGTCAAAGTACTCAAGTATGATCGTGAGCGTAATCGCGTCAGCCTGGGCCTGAAACAACTGGGTGATGATCCATGGGTAGCCATTAAGCAACGTTATCCAGAGAACACCAAAGTTAAGGCTGTGGTTACAAACCTGACTGACTACGGGTGTTTCGCTGAACTCGAAGAAGGAGTGGAAGGTCTGGTACACGTCTCTGAAATGGATTGGACAAACAAGAATATCCATCCGTCAAAGGTGGTGCAGCTTGGTGATGAAGTTGACGTGATGATCCTCGATATTGATGAAGAGCGACGTCGTATTTCCCTGGGTATCAAGCAATGCTTCCAGAACCCGTGGGACGGCTTTGCCGAGAATTTCAAGAAGGGCGACCGTATCAGCGGTAGCATTAAGTCGATCACTGACTTTGGTATCTTTATTGGCCTGGAAGGCAATATTGACGGCCTCGTGCATCTGTCTGATATTTCCTGGGACGACACCGGTGAAGAAGCAGTCAGGGACTACACGAAGGGCGATGAGATCGAAACAGTTATCTTGTCCATTGATCCTGAGCGCGAGCGCATTTCTCTGGGGATCAAGCAGCTCGAAGAAGATCCTTTCATGGACTATGTGTCGGAATTTGAAAAAGGCAGTATAGTCAATGGCACAGTTACGTCACTGGACGCCAAGTCTGCCACCATCACATTGAAAGAAGGTGTGGAGGGTGTGCTACGGGCTTCTGAAATTAGTCGTGACAAAGTTGAAGATGCCCGCAATGTCCTCAAGGAAGGCGAGGAAATTCAGGTTAAGGTTATTAGCGTGGATCGCAAGAGCCGGGTGCTCAGCCTGTCAGTTAAGGCAATCGAGCTTGACGAAGAAAAAGCTGCTATCAAGGATCACAAGAACAAGGATGCCAAGGATGTGTCGCCTGGAACAATTGGTGATCTGATCAAGGCAGAAATGGATAAGGGTTGATTGCATTGGCTTGCTGAAATGGTAGGCTAACAACTCTTGGGTACATACCGTTTAGCGGCACCGAATGCGTGCACTGGTAAGGGGAAAACTATGACCAAGTCTGAACTCATTGATCGCATAGCTGGTAAGCAAAACCAGCTTTCGTCAAAAGATGTTGAGCTGGCCGTGAAGGCAATCCTGGAATACATGTCCCAGGTGTTGTCCGAAGGCGGCAGGATTGAAATTAGAGGCTTTGGTAGTTTTTCCCTGCATTACCGGGTTCCCCGTATCGGGCGTAACCCGAAAACTGGTACGCCGGTAGCGCTGAGCGGTAAGTATGTCCCACATTTCAAGCCGGGCAAGGAACTCCGCGATCGGGTCAACAACAGTTTGTTTTCCGAACCCACGCTTTAACACGTAGTTTGTTACCGTGTCAGGAGCGGCATGACCCGACCGGTTATGCCGCTTTTTTATTTGTGGGCTATGCCATTGAATTCCTGCCAGATGCCGTTGAATAATTATGCGTAAATTGGGTCACTTGTTGTCGGGATTGTTTCTGGTGCTGGTGTTTGTGCTGAGCATCATTTTCTCCTATTTCAATACCACGCCTGTATCTATTGGCTTCGCCAATTGGGAATTTTCTGCACAACCGATCTCGGTGTGGATTATTGGCGCTTTCGTGAGCGGTGGCTTCTCCGGCTTGTTGCTGGGCCTGGGCTTGTTTCGCCAATTACGCACAAGAGCTGAATTACGTCGCACAAAGAAACAGCTGGAGGATGCCGAGATGGAGATCACCCAGCTGCGCACTATGGCGTTGCAGGATCTTAAGTAATGGCCAATCTGGAAATCTATCTACTGCTCCTGCTGGCAGTGATCGCTGGTTGGGCATTGGGGTTTTATGGAAGTCGTCGTCGGCAAAAACGTTCTCGCAATACTGAGTCAATATTTCAGGACTACTTTGTTGGTCTGAACTATCTGTTGAATGATGAGCCTGACGAAGCGATAGACACATTCATTAAAGCCCTTGAGATTAACAGCGAAACTATCGAGACTCATCTCGCACTGGGTGCACTGTTACGCCGTCGCGGCAAGGTCGACAAGGCCATTACTGTCCACCAGGCGCTGCTGGCTCGACCGGGCTTAAGCCAGGAGTTCGCAGATTCAACCCGAATTCAATTGGCGATCGATTACATCACTGCAGGGCTGCTGGATCGCGCTGAGCGTTTGTTGCATGAAATTCTCAATGAAGGCAGCGCAGCAAAGTGGGAGGCCCTGCAACACCTCATTACCATTTACCAGACCGAGAAAGAGTGGGAACAAGCCATTGCCTGTTCCGAACAGTTGCTGGATAACGCCAGTTTCAAGCGCGATGCGGAGATCAGAAACTCAACGGCCCACTACTGCTGCGAACTTAGTGAAAAATACATCCGGGAGAGCCAGCTCAGCAAGGGCAGGGACCTGGCTAAAAAAGCGCTTACATTTGCACGCGAAAACATCAGGGCCACACTCTTGCTGGCGACCATTGAAAAAAACATGGGTAATGTAAAGAGTGCGCTGAAAGAATATCAGCGTATTGCCAGCAATAGACCGGAATACATGGACCAGGTTGTCGGACCATTGGTAGAGTGTTTTGAAAGACTGGGGCAGGCCAATGAGGTCGAGGATTATCTTCGCACAGTCAGTCATGATCATCCGCATTCCAGTGCAGTGCTTGAAATAGCCAACCGCGTGAAGCAAAGGGAAGGGCTAAGCGAGGCTATCAAGTACCTTCAGACCAGCGTGGCCAACAAGCCGAACATCGAAGAGCTGGTAACTTTATTGCAATTTCAGATCAGCAACCAACTACCTGTAGGTGTGGATAGCCTGCGGTTATTCTATGCTTATCTACAGGAACAACTGGCGCGTAAACCGGGATATCGCTGCAGCCATTGTGGCTATGAATCCCGTAATTTGTACTGGCAATGTCCAAGCTGCCAGCATTGGGGGCGAAACAAACCAGTATTGGGTGGTAGTGTAGAATAGCCCGGTAACGGTAGTAGAGGAGTCTATTTTGGATAAGCCAATCGTAGTGGCGCTGGATTTCCCAACCAGGGGCGAGTTGCAGGCCTGTGTGGAAACCCTCGACCCAAATCAGTGCCGGGTGAAGATAGGTAAAGAAATGTTTACCAAGGAAGGGCCTAACCTGGTCAGGGACCTCATCGAACAAGGCTTTGCGGTTTTTCTTGACCTGAAATTCCACGATATTCCCAACACCGTTGCTGGTGCCGTAAAGGCGGCAGCAGATCTCGGTGTATGGATGGTAAACGTGCACGCATCCGGTGGGCGGGCAATGCTGGAAGCAGCCAGGGAAGCAGCCGATTCCGTTACCGAGCCCCCACTGCTTATCGGAGTCACTGTGCTGACATCTTTATCTGCAGAAGATTTGCAGGAAACTGGCGTACCAGTCAAACCCCAACAGCAGGTTCTCAGATTGGCCCAACTTTGCCAACAGAGCGGCCTGGATGGAGTTGTATGCTCCGCTGCAGAAACACCTGCATTACGTGAGCAATTCGCTGATGATTTTTTATTGGTCACACCCGGCATCAGAAGGCCGGAAGATGCAACTGGAGACCAGAAGCGCGTAGTGGGGCCTGCCGAGGCCATGCGCAGTGGTAGTAGTTTCCTGGTAGTTGGGCGGCCTATCACACGAGCAGAGTCGCCTGCGGCAGCCCTCGCAGAATTTAATTCTGCACTGGCTAGCGATCGCTGAAATATGAACTAAACTTTTTCGTGAACGGCTGCATGCCGTGGTCCATATTCAACACGATAAGGAAATCATTATGTTAAATCCTAAAATTCTGCTCATCGTTACGTTCGTCTTAGCCAGTTTGCAGCCGCTGCCAGTATTCGCAGCCGAGCAACCTGCACAGACTTCAGAACAAATCACCCAACTCGATATCAACTCTGCAGATGCTGATACGATCGCCAGCGTGCTGATCTTCGTGGGCATGGTAAAGGCGCGGGAAATTGTGGCATATCGGGAAATGTTCGGTAACTTCACGTCTATTGATGAATTGGCCGAAGTTCAAGGCATCGGGCCAGCAACAATCGAGCGTAATCGGGATCGAATTCTTGTTGTAAACGATTGATCTCCCAGTATAAACAAGGCACTTTCATTAATCTTTGAAAGTGCCTGATTTTATTCAAAAAATACTATTCTATCGCTATAATCGGCAGTGAATTTTTCAGGGATTCCAGACTGCTGATGTGGATCTATGTTTTATTGCCCGCGGCTTTCATAGCCAGTTTCCTGCTCACTGGTTTGATAAGACGTTTGGCGCTGGCCTGGGCTGTAGTTGATGTCCCTGGCGCGCGCAGTGCTCACGAAGCGGCCATCCCGGTTGGTGGCGGTGTCGCTATAGTCAGTGTGTTCTTTGCCGGAGTGGCGATTGGTTACTGGCAGGGACAAATTCCCCTATCAGAATACATGGCGTTATTGGGTGGCTTGCTGGTTGCGGTACTGGGGCTGGCCGATGACATAAAGCACCTGCCAGCCTGGTATCGGATTCCGGTGCAGTTTCTCTCGGCGGTCTGGTGTGTCTTTTGGCTAGGTGAAGTTCCACCGATTCAGGCCGGCCCATTCATGGTAGATCACGGTCTGCTCCTGCATATTCTGGCAGTAATGGCGTTGGTCTGGTTGCTAAATCTTTACAATTTCATGGATGGCATTGATGGTATCGCTGCCAGTGAGGTTATTTTTGTAACCCTGATGTCATTATTGTTTGTTATAAATGCTGGGGACAGCACCCTGTCGTTGAGCGCTGGAATATTGGCTGTGGCGGCAGCAGGCTTCCTGTGCTGGAACTGGCCGCCAGCAAAGATTTTTATGGGCGATGCTGGCAGCAGTTTCATCGGTTTTACACTGGGTGTATTCGCTCTGCTGAGCATGATTCATGGCACTATGACCGTGTGGACCTGGTTGCTATTGCTCGGCGTGTTTGTGGTTGATGCGACGGTTACTTTGTTCAGGCGAGCGCTGAACAAGCAGCGCTGGTATGAGGGGCATGCGTCTCACGCCTACCAACATGCTGCAAAACGTTATAAGAGTCACAGTAAAGTGACGATAACAATGCTATTGATAAACATATTGTGGCTGACCCCACTGGCATGGGTTACCGTAATACGGCCCGAATTGGGGATGTACGTGACCTTGGTCGGCCTGTTACCTTTGGTGTTGCTGGCAATATTACTGGAAGCAGGAAAGTCGCCGGAATTGTCAGACAAGGCACTTGTTTGATTATAGATAAAGCCTATTAGGGCAGAGCAATCAATCGGACCAGGAGATTTTAATGCACCTTTACTCCATACCACTTTCGCGCACTGTAAAACAGGCAATTATGGCTGTTGCAGACACTGTCATGATCGTGGTGGGTCTGGCGCTGTCATTGGCGCTGCTGGGCGAGAATTTCTTCGCACAGGAGCAGCGTTTCTATTTTTACATTGCCATTGCCACAATACTCTCCATTGTCTATTTCATCCGTATTGGATTGTATCGTGCGCTGGTTTTGTATATGGGCATGCAATCCAGTTTCCTAGTACTGCAAGGCGTTACTGTAACGACTTGCCTGATGGCTGCCAGCTATTTACTGGCCGGAATTCCAATCTCTTCGCAGTACTCGGTGTTTCCCATTTTCTGGATGATTACGGTATTAATGATTGGGGGTAGTCGGCTGATAGTAAAAGTCATCCTGCAAAACCTGATTCAGAATTTTCGCCCTAAGGAGCCGGTGATCATCTATGGCGCGGGTAGTTCTGGCATGCAACTTTTGGTTGCACTACAGAATGGCAATCAATATTTGCCAGTGGCATTTGTTGACGATAGCCAGCGCATGATTGGTAGTACGGTGCACGGTATTCGCGTGCATAGCCCGAATTCACTTTACGAATTGATTGAAAGCTTTTCAGTACGCCAGATTCTTTTGGCAATTCCGTCAGCAACCCATACCGAAAGAAAGGAGATCCTCAATCGCCTGGAACATCTGCCAGTGCATGTGAAAACCGTGCCGGATCTCTTCGATATGGTATCGGGTAAGGCAGGCGTGGATCAGGTGCGCGAGGTAGATATCGAAGACTTGCTGGGTCGGGATATTGTCCCACCTAACCCTGAGTTGCTCGGTGCCTGTATTAAAGGTCAATCTGTGTTGGTTACCGGAGCCGGGGGCTCCATCGGTTCGGAATTGTGTCGTCAGATAGTCGGTATAAATCCTGCTCGTCTGGTGCTGCTGGATACTTTTGAATACGGCTTGTACAAAGTTGAAAACGAATTGCGAGAGAAGCTCAAGTCAACTGAGTCTGGGCTTCAGATCGAGATAGTCGCGTTATTGGGCTCTGTGAGTAATTTGACGCAAATGAAAAACGTTATCGGGAATTTTTCAATAGATACTGTTTATCACGTTGCGGCATACAAACAAGTTCCCATGGTGGAAAAAAACATTATCGAAGGCGTACAAAATAATATATTTGGCACCTTAACCTCAGCTCAGGCTGCGGCTGAGCACAAAGTCAAAAATTTTGTTCTCATCTCCACCGACAAAGCGGTGCGCCCGACCAATTTTATGGGTGCTACGAAACGATTTGCAGAACAAGTTTTGCAGGCTATGGCCCAGGATCAGAAGCAGACGCGGTTTAGCATGGTACGGTTTGGTAATGTCCTGGGTTCCTCCGGATCGGTAGTTCCCCTGTTCCGTCAACAAATCGCCAGCGGTGGTCCGGTAACCGTGACTCATCCTGAGGTGACTCGCTATTTCATGACAGTGCAGGAAGCAGCGCAACTGGTCATTCAGGCTGGCTCAATGGCCAAGGGTGGTGATGTTTTCGTACTTGATATGCATGAACCTATTCGTATTGTTGATCTTGCAAAAAAGATGATCCACTTGATGGGCTATGACATCAAGGATGAGAATTCCTATCGCGGTGATATTGCGATTGAATACACCGGATTAAGACCAGGCGAAAAACTCTATGAGGAGTTGTTGATTGGTGAATCCGTGACAGGTACTGAGCATCCCAAAATTATGCGTGCAGAAGAGGGATTCCTGCGCTGGGGATCACTGGAGAAATTGCTTGCGCGGCTCGCAGCGGCGTGTGCAGAGATGGATCTGCATGAGATCCGTGCCGTGCTGATTGAGGCTGTTGATGGCTTTGAGCCTAAATCTGAAGTCAGCGACCCACGTTGGCAATGGCTCGAAGGGGATACGGCGACAGATTCGGAGAAATCTGAAGCTGCCAATGGCGTCACCAAGGTAACGCCATTGTTTAAGGACTAGGCTTAACTTAGCCCTGGTTAGTCCTGGCGTCTTACTGATTCAATGATGACCGGTTCGGTTGGTACATTCTGGTGGCCAAATCGGCCGGCAGCTGTTTCGACCGCAGCGATAGCGTCTACAACTTCCATGCCTTCGATTACCTCACCGAAAACCGCGTAGCCAAAACCCCGTGGCGTTTCATTTGTGTGATTGAGAAAGTCATTGTCCACCAAATTAATAAAGAACTGGCTGGTCGCGCTGTTGATCACGTTGGTGCGCGCCATTGCAAGAGTACCCCGATTATTGGGTACATCTGCCTTTGCTTCGTTTTCGATCGGGTCATAGGTGGATTTTTCGACCAGGTCAGGGCCGTAACCACCCCCCTGGATCATGAAGCCGGGTATTACCCGGTGAAAAACCAGCCCGTCGAAATACTCGTTATCTGTATAACGCAGGAAATTCTCCACAGTAATCGGAGCCTTGTCAGCCCATAGCTCGATGGTGACTGTGCCTTTATTGGTCTCCATGACGACCACTGGATTATCTTGAGCCTGGCTCACACTGGCCAGAATGAATAAGGCAGAAAGTATTAAAGCGCGCATTGAAGAACTCCCGTACAGAAATATGTCGATAAATCGGCTTGCTACTATACATTATTTGAACTCGGCTGAACCACCGATGAACGGGTAGATTCGACTAGTCGAGCTGGTTGGGGTATGGAATTCAGGGGTGTAATAAATATGGCTGCCCAACCTGGACTCGAACCAGGAACCAAGTGATTAACAGTCACCTACTCTACCATTGAGCTATTGGGCAGCAACGCTGGCGTATTACGTCAAGTATAGCTGCAAAACGGCGCGTATAGTAATTAGAAATGCCTAGGCGGTCAACCGCCCAGCGATGCAATGGGTGCTGGCAGACAATATGTTGTACCCTATAGGGTTTGGTCACCTCACGCCTGAAAGCAATGAGCAAAGCATTCAAAGTCCATTCCAGTTTCCAGCCCGCGGGGGATCAACCCGCGGCGATTGCCAGTCTGATTGAAGGTCTTACTGATGGCCTGCATGCCCAGACTCTCCTGGGTGTAACCGGATCGGGCAAGACTTTTACCATTGCCAATGTGATTGAAGCTGTACAACGACCAACGCTTGTTATGGCTCCCAACAAGACATTGGCGGCCCAGTTATATGGTGAGTTTCGCGAATTCTTCCCGGAAAACGCTGTGGAGTATTTTGTCTCCTACTATGACTACTACCAACCTGAGGCTTATGTGCCGTCTTCGGATCTTTATATCGAAAAAGACGCATCAATTAACGACCACATTGAACAGATGCGGCTTTCGGCCACCAAGGCGCTGCTGGAAAGAAAGGATGTGGTTGTAGTAGCAACCGTCTCGGCAATTTACGGCCTTGGTGATCCAGGTTCATATTTGCAGATGGTGGTGCACCTGGACAAGGGCGATCAGATAGACCAGCGCAATTTGCTGCGGCGGCTAGCGGACTTGCAGTATACCCGCAATGATATGGAGTTAAGGCGTGCGACTTACCGTGTGAGAGGGGATGTGATTGACATCTACCCGGCTGAATCCGAGCGCAACGCGATCCGTATTGAACTATTCGATGACGAGATCGAGAAGCTCTCCTATTTCGATCCACTGACCGGAGCGGTGATCAATGAAGTCCCCCGGCTGACTGTCTTTCCCAAATCTCACTACGTCACACCGCGCGACACCTTGCTCAATGCTCTGGATAGTATCAAGGCAGAATTACGCGAAAGATTGGAACAACTCCGAGCTAACAATCGCCTGGTGGAGGCGCAACGACTCGAACAGCGCACCAAGTATGATCTGGAGATGATCCAGGAACTGGGTTACTGCAACGGCATTGAAAACTACTCGCGCTACTTGTCGGGTCGGGAGTCGGGTCAGCCACCCCCCACGCTCTATGACTACCTGCCAGCCAACGGTCTGGTAATTGCGGATGAGTCTCATGTGTCAATCCCGCAGCTAGGTGCCATGTACAAGGGAGACAGGTCGCGCAAAGAAACGCTGGTAGAGTATGGCTTTCGATTACCTTCAGCGCTCGATAACCGGCCTTTGCGTTTTGCCGAATGGGAAGCGTCTACGCCACAGATAATTTTTGTCTCGGCCACGCCAGGCCCCTACGAGGAAGAACATCAGGGCCAGCTAGTGCGGCAGGTGGTCAGGCCCACTGGACTGGTAGACCCAGAGTTGGAAGTTCGACCAGCATCTTCCCAGGTTGATGACTTGTTGTCTAAGGTCAGGCAAGTAGCCGAAGCGGGTGAAAGAGTGCTGGTGACGGTGTTAACGAAACGCATGGCAGAAGACCTTACCGACTACCTGGCGGAACACGATGTGCGCGTAAGATATCTGCACTCAGACATTGAAACGGTGGAGCGTTCCGAGATTATTCGGGATCTGCGCCTGGGTGCTTTTGACGTATTGGTTGGTATTAATCTGCTGAGAGAAGGTCTGGATATTCCGGAAGTCTCACTGGTGGCTGTATTCGATGCCGATAAAGAAGGCTTTTTACGCTCGGAGCGATCACTGATCCAGACTGTGGGCCGGGCGGCTCGCAACCTCAACGGCAGAGCCATTCTCTATGCGGATTCCATCACTGGCTCCATGCAAAGAGCCATTGATGAGTCACAGCGTCGCAGGGATATCCAGCTGGCATACAACCGAGAGCACAATATCACTCCTGCAGGCGTAAAGAAGCGGGTACTGGACATCATGGAGGGGGCGCATGGCTCGGGTTCGGGGCAGCGTGGTAAGCAGCGCAAACGTATGGTGGCAGAGAAAGAAGGCGTCTTCGATTGGGGCGAGCCGGCCAGTGCGGCAGAAATCAGCACCCAGATAAGCCGTCTGGAAGCGGAAATGTACGAGCAAGCAAAAAATCTGGCGTTCGAAGATGCTGCCAATACCCGGGATAAACTCGCCGCGCTGCGAGAGGCGCTATTGCTGCAGAAAGCCTGAATTGGCGCACGCGATGGTGGACTCCTTAGCTGATTTCCCCGATAATCGCGAATCTTTTCAGGCTGGCATGCAGGCGCGTAGCTCAGTTGGTTAGAGCGCTACCTTGACATGGTAGAGGTCACCAGTTCGAATCTGGTCGTGCCTACCAGTTCCGCAGACAGGTTGAATCTGGATTGCAGGTCCTGAAAATACTCTCACAGTGCTCCCTGCCTGGTATGCAGGCGCACTCCGGTCAAACAGTATTGATGAGTTTTAACATGCTTCAAATCAAGCTTCCTGATGGCAGCAAGCGGGAATATGAACAACCGCTTAGTGTTGCCAAAATTGCAGAATCTATCGGTCCCGGGTTGGCCAAGGCGGCCCTGGCTGGTCGCGTTAATGGTGAACTGGTTGACACCTCTCATGTGGTGAACACCGACGCTGAAGTAGCCATAATCACTGAGCGAGACGATGATGGCATCGAAGTCCTGCGACATTCCTGCGCTCACCTGATGGCACAGGCCGTGCAGAGACTATTCCCGAACGCCCAGGTCACAATTGGCCCGGTCATTGAAGATGGTTTCTTCTATGACTTTGCCTATGAACGACCGTTTACGCCCGAAGATCTCGAGGCGATTGAAAAGACCATGCAGGATATCGTTAAAGAGGACTTGCCAGTTGAGCGCTCTGTGATGTCGCGCGATGAAGCTATCTCGATGTTCAAGGACATGGGAGAGGAGTACAAGGTTGAAATCATCTCATCCATTCCGGGCAATGAAGAGCTATCGTTTTACAAGCAAGGTGATTTTGTCGATCTATGCCGAGGACCGCATGTACCCAGCACTGGCAAATTTAAAGCTTTCAAACTGACCAGCGTTGCCGGTGCATACTGGCGCGGCAATTCCGATAACGAAATGCTGCAGCGGGTTTATGGTACTGCATGGGGTTCAAAAGCAGACCTGAAGCTTTATTTACAGCGATTGGAAGAAGCCGAAAAGCGTGATCACCGCAAACTCGGTAAGTATCTCGATCTTTTTCACTTTCAGGAAGAAGCACCTGGCATGCCATTTTGGCACCCCAAGGGCTGGACTATCTACCAGATCATCCAGGGCTATATGAAGCAGGTGCAAAATTCCAATGGCTATAAGGAAATTAATACACCGCAGCTGGTGGATTACAGCTTGTGGGAACGTTCCGGTCATGCCGCCAAATTTGCTGAAGAGATGTTTAGCGTGGAATCAGACAATCGCATGTACGCTATCAAGCCGATGAACTGCCCCTGTCATATTCAGGTGTTCAATCAGGGCCTGAAGAGTTATCGCGATTTGCCACTACGTTTTGCCGAGTTTGGTTCCTGCCACCGATATGAACCTTCTGGCAGTATGCATGGCCTTATGCGTGTACGCAGTTTTGTGCAGGATGATGGCCATATTTTTTGTACGGAGGAACAAATCCAGTCGGAAGTTGCTGATTTCATGGAACTGCTCTTTGCTGTTTATAAGGATTTCGGTTTCGACGATGTAATTCTGCGGCTCTCAACACGACCAGAAAAGCGGGTCGGCTCCGATGAATTGTGGGATAAGGCTGAAGCGGCTCTGACTGAGGCCTTGAATGCCACCGGCATGCCATGGGAACTGGTGCCCGGTGAGGGGGCGTTCTATGGCCCGAAGATCGAGTATTCCCTGAAAGACTGCATGGGCAGAATTCAGCAATGCGGCACAATCCAGGTGGACTTCTTCACCCCAGGACGTCTTGATGCCCAGTATGTGGATGAAGACAGCACCCGCAAAACCCCGGTAATGCTCCACAGGGCTATTTTGGGCTCCTTTGAGCGTTTTATTGGGGTCCTGATCGAACATTATGGCGGTGCCATGCCGACCTGGCTGGCCCCCGAACAGGCTGTAATCCTGAATATTACCGACAAGCAGGCCCCATATTGCCGAAATCTTGAAGAATCCTTGAAAAATAAAGGGTTTAGAGTGGCTCTGGACTTGAGAAATGAGAAGATCGGCTTTAAAATCCGCGAGCACACTTTACAGAAGACCCCTTATCTCCTGGTAGTCGGCGATAAAGAGGTCGAAAGCGGCTCAGTAGCCGTACGAACTCGCGGAGGAGAAGACCTGGGAATTATGACTTTCGATGACTTTTGCAATCACTTAAGCCAGGATGTTTCCCGTTTTGGCCGCAGTGAAAACAGTCAGGATGCTTAGCATCAGACTGGCAAAACCCACATCATCGAATACGAGGTATGAGCGCTCGCGCAAATCATGAGGAGTAGTTCCAAAAAGCCAATAATCAATGAATTCATTGAGGCGGAAAAAGTAAGACTGGTAGATGCCGAAGGTAACCAAGCCGGCATCGTGTCAATCGAAGATGCCAGGGAGGCGGCAGCGGATGCCAAGCTGGATCTGGTGATGATTGCGCCAGACGCAGACCCCGTGGTTTGCAAAATCATGGATTACGGCAAGCATGTTTTTGACTTGAAAAAGCAGAAAGCTGCGAACAAGAAAAAACAGCGCCGCATCCAGGTAAAAGAAATCAAATTCAGACCAGGGACGGAAGAAGGGGATTATCAGGTAAAACTACGCAACCTGATACGTTTCCTTGAAGATGGGGACAAGACCAAGGTTTCATTGCGATTCCGCGGTCGGGAAATGGCCCATCAACATCTTGGGCAGGAGCTTATCGATCGGATTCGTGAGGATCTGGTTGAATATGGCACTGTGGAACAGGAACCCAAGATGGAAGGTCGGCAAATCGTAATGGTACTGGCGCCGACCAAGAAACGCGGATAGCGACATAACTGAAGTATGAAGTCCTTGTCCATGTATCCATTGGGTTCATGGACAAGGACTTCTTGCGTCAGAGAGCTATCAGTTTAATTTATCAAAAGCACTCAGTGAAAAAACACGTGAGTGCAAATGCGGAGTATGCAAAGCATGTCTGGAAAACTGAAAACCCATAGTGGTGCCGCGAAACGGTTTAAGAAAACTGGTTCCGGTTTCAAGCGCAAGAGCGCATACAAGAGTCATATTCTTACCAAGATGACGACCAAGCGTAAGCGACAGCTTAGGGGCACTAATGCTGTGCACCCTGTTGATGTACCAGCTGTCAAAAAGATGCTACGCGAAAACTAATCGTTAATTTTGGAGGAGTAGGAAAATGGCTCGTGTAAAACGCGGCGTCGTGGCCAATCGACGTCATAAAAAAGTATTAAAGAAGGCCAAAGGGTATTACGGCGCAAGAAGTCGTGTATATCGTGTGGCAACTCAGGCTGTAACCAAAGCTGGTCAATATGCCTATCGTGACCGCCGTAACAAGAAACGGGTATTTCGCGCCTTGTGGATTACTCGCATTAACGCTCAGGCACGCGAAAACGGTATGAGCTATAGTCAACTCATCGCCGGGCTCAAGAAGGCCAATATCGAGATTGACCGACGTGTACTGGCAGATCTTGCAGTGCATGACAAACCCGCCTTTAGCGCTATTGTGGATCAGGCCAAAGTTAGTCTGGCTGCATAGTGTTCTGCAGGTAAGCAGATCATGTCAGACCCCGCCGCGCTATTAGAAGAAGCAAGTAAGGCAATCTCCGCTTCCAGTGATGAAAAATCACTGGAAGCGCTTCGTGTCCAGTATTTGGGCAAGAAAGGTAGCCTGACTGCGCTTCTGAAGACACTTGGCACTTTGCCAGCGGAGGAGCGCCCCGCTGCCGGTGGTCGCATCAACCAGGCCAAGCAGGAAATACAGCAGGCAATCGAAAGCCGCAAGCGTGAATTGATTGAGGGCAGCCTGCAATCTCAGCTCGAATCAGAAAAAATAGACGTCACTCTGCCGGGTCGCATGCAGTCGCGTGGTGGTTTACATCCGATTACCCGCACCATTGATCGTATTAGCAGTATCTTTAAGTCGGCCGGGTACGAGGTAGCAGAAGGGCCTGAAATTGAAGATGACTATCACAATTTCGAAGCGCTCAATATCCCGGAACATCATCCCGCCCGGGCAATGCACGACACCTTCTATATCAGTCCTGGTACTGTGCTGAGAACCCATACTTCACCCGTGCAGGTGCGCGTTATGGAAAATGGTGAGCCGCCGTTTCGGATGATCTGCCCGGGTCGGGTATACCGCTGTGATTCAGACCTGACTCATACCCCGATGTTTCACCAGGTTGAAGGCTTGCTTATTGACACCCATGTGACATTCGCGGATCTGAAGGGAACCATTGCGGATTTCCTTAATGCTTTCTTTGAGGCTGATATGCCACTGCGTTTCCGCCCTTCCTATTTCCCATTCACAGAGCCTTCAGCGGAAGTAGATATGGGTTGCGTCAATTGCGGCGGTAAAGGATGTCGCATTTGCGGTCATACGGGATGGCTCGAAATCGCGGGCAGTGGCATGGTTCATCCGCGCGTGCTGGAAATGTCTGGCATAGACCCTGAAATATATAGCGGCTTCGCTTTCGGCTTTGGAGTTGAACGCCTGGCGATGCTGCGTTACGACGTATCAGACCTGCGTACTTATTTTGAAAATGACCTGCGTTTTCTGCAGCAATTTAATTAGAGAGTGATGCCATGAAAATAAGCATGCAATGGCTCACCGAACTGGTACCGCACGGATTACCTGCAGACGAACTCATGGAAGCTTTGACCATGGCGGGGCTGGAAGTTGACGGTTTCGCGCCTGTGGCCAGCGATTGCTCCGACATCGTGGTGGGCGAAGTACTCAAGGTCGAATCACATCCCGATGCAGACAAGCTCAGTGTCTGCGAAGTGAGTGATGGTAACAGGCAATACAGCGTAGTTTGTGGAGCGGCTAATGTTCGCCCCGGCCTCAAGACAGCGTTTGCACTTACTGGCGCAGTCATCAAGGCCAATGGCAATGACAAACCGTTCAAGATCAAGCCGGCCAAAATCCGAGGCATAGAATCCAATGGTATGTTGTGTTCTGCAGAAGAGTTGGGGCTGGAAGATAAATCCGACGGTATTATCGAACTGCCTGATAATTCGCCTGTCGGACAGGACATTCGTGTATACCTGCAGTTAGACGATATTTCTATTGAGTTAGATTTGACGCCTAATCGTGGTGATTGTCTGGGTATGCGAGGCGTGGCACGGGAAGTGGGTGTCTTGACACGTACAGATCCTGAATTGCCTGAGGCCCAGGCTCCAGAAGTCACACTTGATGACAGTTTTCCAATAGAAATCGTTGCCAAAGATGCCTGCCCCAGATACTTGGGACGTGTGATCAAGGGCATCAACCTCGAAGCGGTTACACCACTTTGGATGCAGGAACGACTGAGACGGAGCGGGCTGCGCAGTATCGATCCCATCGTTGATGTTACCAATTACGTGTTGATCGAACTGGGGCAACCCATGCATGCATTCGACCTGGCCAGGCTGGAATGCGGCATCAAGGTCCGCATGGCCGAGCAGGGTGAAGCCATCACGCTGCTTGATGGCAAGAAAATCATACTGGACAAAGAGACGCTGGTTATTGCCGATCATGGCAAGGCAGTGGCACTGGCCGGAATAATGGGCGGTGAACATTCAGCCGTGTCAGATTCCACGGCAGAAGTATTGCTGGAATGCGCGTATTTCAGCCCGCTGGCAGTGGCAGGCCGTGCGCGTCAGCATGGCATGCATACCGATGCTTCTCATCGTTATGAACGGGGCGTGGATTATGCCTTGCAGCAGCAGGCTATGGATAGAGCGACAAGCTTGCTGCTGGAAATCGCAGGTGGAGCCGCGGGCCCGGTCGTGGAAGCGCTCGGCAACTTGCCTGAGCCAGCGACAATCAAGTTACGATACAGCAATATCGAGCGCCTGTTGGGCATCACCATACCCGTAGATGAAGTCTGCGATATTTTGCAGCGGCTGGGATTCGAATTAGAGAGCCAGGAAGCGGAACACTTAGTGGTGCGGGCTCCTTCATTTCGTTTTGACACATCAATTGAGGCTGACTTGATCGAAGAATTGGCCAGAATCTATGGCTATAACAATGTCCCCAGTAATCAGGGGCTCAGTACTCAATTTATGCAGATCCAGTCTGAATCGCAGATTGGTTTGTCGCGGTTAAAGGCCCATCTGACCACCCTGGGCTACCAGGAGGTCGTTACTTATAGCTTCATTGAGCCAAAACTGTGTGATGTGGTTTGTCCGGACGCCAATACAGTAAGTCTGCAAAATCCCATATCCGAGGAGATGTCAGTCATGCGCCCCAGTATCCTGCCGGGCTTGCTTTCGACACTCAGGTACAACGCCAATCGGCAATGTGAGCGCATGAAGCTATTTGAAACCGGGCTGGTGTTCAGCAAAGCGGGTGAGGACAACAAGATAGTGCAGGAAAATCGCATAGCCGGCTTGCTTGTCGGTACTAGAAATCCAATTAATTGGTTAAATAACAAAGAATTACATGACTTTTATGATGTAAAAGGTGATATTGAGAGCTTGCTAGGCATCGGAATAAGGGATCAGACTGTCCTCTTTACTTCGGCAGGTAGCGCTCCATTTCACGGAGGGCAATGTGCAGCAGTCATTTTGGACTCGAACCAGGTGGGTCTGATAGGGGCTTTGCACCCGGCAATCCAGCGCGAACTGGAGCTTCCAGCCAATGTTTATCTGTTTGAGTTAAACCTGGATGTAATAGAGGAAGGTGTCGTACCCCATGCCAGTTCACTGTCCAAATTTCCTGAAGTGAGTCGTGATTTGGCCATCGTGATCGATGAGGCGATCCCGGCTGCCGATGTGATGGGCCTGGTACGGGAAAACGCTGGTGAAGACCTGACTGACGTTAGAATATTTGATGTTTATCAAGGAGATGCGGTCACAAAAGGCAAAAAAAGTCTGGCTTTGGGCTTGACGTGGCAGCATCCATCACGCACTCTTAGCGACGAAGAGATAAATGACATAATTAGTAGCTGCGTCAACGCTCTGCAGAATAAATTTAATGCAAATTTGCGTAATTAAACCGGGGATTAAGCAATGGCAAATGGGGCACTGACTAAAGCTGATATGGCCGAACGTTTGTATGAAGAACTCGGCCTGAACAAGCGTGAGGCCAAGGAAGTGGTGGAGCAGTTCTTCGAAGAGATCCGCCTGTCCCTTGAACAGAACGAGCAGGTAAAACTGTCCGGTTATGGCAATTTCGATCTGCGTGACAAGAAACAGCGACCCGGCAGAAACCCCAAAACCGGCGAAGAAATACCTATCAAGGCGCGGCGAGTAGTAACTTTCCGCCCGGGGCAGAAGCTAAAGGCGAGAGTAGAAGGGTATGCTGGAACCGAAGAATAACGACGAACTGCCACCCATCCCACCCAAGCGCTATTTCACAATCGGTGAGGTAGGGGAGCTTTGTGCCGTCAAGCCTCATGTGCTGCGGTATTGGGAAGCTGAATTTCCCCAGTTAAAACCTGTAAAAAGGCGCGGCAACCGGCGTTATTATCAGCGCCAGGATGTAATCCTGATTCGCCAGATCAAGAGTTTGTTATACGAGCAAGGCTACACCATTGGTGGAGCCCGACAAAAAATGACTGAGCATCCGGAAGAAGTAGCCAAACCGGCCATTAATTCCAGTGAGATCAAATCGCTGGTGCGGGATCTGGAAGAAGTAATCTCGAGGTTGTAGTTTCTCATGGCGGTATGTTCTGTATCGCTGGTAAAATTCAAGAATTGGAAATTGCACGGGGCGTAGCGCAGTCTGGTAGCGCACTACACTGGGGGGACTCCCTGATAAAAGAACTGGAAACTGTTTGTATTAAAAGGCACAAGTTGCCTTAACTCTTTGAAGCGATTTATATCGGGGCGTAGCGCAGTCTGGTAGCGCACTACACTGGGGGTGTAGTGGTCGTGGGTTCAAATCCCGCCGTCCCGACCAACTCATAGGTTCAAATCCCCCCA
>Ga0181593_10000396_pt1 | contig 37639 bp, 31 predicted proteins | sample 071ome_19_FD_133756 | JGI IMG/M metagenome (GOLD analysis project Ga0181593, IMG submission 133756) | Coastal salt marsh microbial communities from the Groves Creek Marsh, Skidaway Island, Georgia - 071413AT metaG (megahit assembly) | ecosystem: Environmental > Aquatic > Marine > Intertidal...
CGCAATGGTATCGATGGCAACAGTATTTTCTACGATATCGACAAGACCGAAGAATACTCAGGCGATGCCAGCTACTTTAGCTGGTTCGAAATGCGTGGCTGGGGAGATCTTACCTATCGCTTCGAGGCCAGAGACGGCCGTTATCGCTGCCGTTTCAGAACGCGCTACGACAATCGTGCGGTCGGCGACGGAGGATTTCGTGAGACCGAAAATTCCTGCTTCACCACCGGTCCGGTTTATGCGATCAAGATACGCGGCACTTTTTGATCTTGGCCAGTAACTGAGGTCTCATCGGAGAAGCCACGCTGGAGACTTTTCAGGGAAGCGTGCTGACGGTTCCTTCCCGGCGCATGTCCGCAGCGCCATCAAGGCCGTTTTCCCCTACTACGATGATATGCAGTCCGGAATTCTCACCCTGGCTTTGCTGCACGTTGTAACCCCGGGACTGCAGGTCGGCGGCAATATCCGCACCCGGCGCTACACTGACTTCAACTCTGACTGTTTCCCCGCGAGCAATGATGTTGGGGAAATCGGCGGCCTGCTGGGCAGTGAAACCCCAGTCCAGCACCCCCAGAATCGTTTTAGCCACGTACGCCGGAATGGAATTGCCGCCTGGTGAACCGGTAATCATCAGGATGTCACCCGTCGCATCGAAAACCATGGTAGGTGACATGGAGGATCTGGGTCTGCGGCCCGGTGCGATCGCATTCGCCGGGCGGCTACCGTCCCCCGGAACAGCTCGGGCAAAATCGGTCATTTCATTGTTCAAGACAAATCCTGCCGCCCAGCGCTGCGAACCGAACACCGATTCTACGGTCATGGTCATTGACACGGCATTGCCGTCGCCGTCGATGATCGAGAAATGAGTCGTGCCGGCAGCTTCCTCGGTGGTATCGGTGCCAAACCGATTAGCCAGCGCCGAGCCTCGCAGCACGAGTCCCGGATCGCCGGGTGTCGGGACCGCTCCGGGTGCAAAGCGCTCGGTAGCCCGATGTTCCAGGTATCTGGAATCCAGCAGTTCCTGTAAGGGGATGTCGACTTCATCAGGGTCGCCAAAGTACTGATCCCGGTCCGCATAGGCCAGTCGCTGGGCGTCTACGAAAGTTGCAATCCTGTCAGCCTGACTTGCTCCAGCTGGCAGCAGATGATCATACAGCGCCGCCATCATGATCTGAGCGCCACCGGACGAGGGCGGAGAGGTGGTGCAAATCTCCATAGTGCGGAAGGCGCCGCAAATAACGTCTCTGCGCGCCACCCGATAATCCGCCATATCCTGCAAGGTCAGCGAGCCAGGATCGGGTTCTGCCTGCGCCGCGGCGACAATTTGCTCGGCAATGTCTCCACGGTAAAAGGCGTCAGGACCCTCGTTAACGATGCGCGACAGTGTATTGGCGTATTCCGGATTCGTTAAAAGATGACCGGCCTTCAGTGGTTCGCCCTCGGGATAGAAGTAGTCGGAGGTGCCGGGATTAACGGCCAGTAGACTGCGCTGCTGCATTCCCGGCAGGTAGTTGGCGAAGCGCGGCGACACTTCGAAACCGTCAGTGGCCAGTCTGATGGCCGGTTCAAACAGCCTGGCCCAGGGGAGCCGGCCGAACTGCTCATGGGCAGCTTTGTATAGCGCCACGGTTCCCGGAACGCCAATTGCTTTCCCGCTCTGTCGCGCCTCAAAAAAATTCATCTCCTGGTCGCCGCGCATGAACATATCTACGGTGGCACCGGCAGGCGCTATCTCGCGACCATCGAGGAAACTTAGATTGTCAGCGTCCCGATCATAAACCAGCATGAAACCGCCACCGCCGAGGCCGGAACTCTGCGGCTCCACCAAGCCCAGCACCGCGTGGGCGGCAATAGCCGCATCCACAGCATGACCTCCCTGTTGCAGCATTTCTATTGCCGCCGCGGTAGCGTGAGGATTCGCCACTGTGGCGATTGCGCCCAACTGCCAGTCGGATCGGTCAGGGGATTGATCGGATTCCGCTGAGCCCGAAAGATCGCAGCCAACTAGCAGCAGGCCCAGAGCAAAACTCAAAAAATACTTCATGCAATACTCAGAGGTCAGCGATACAAAGCGTGCAAATTACCATTACACACCGGGAATGCAAAGGGACAAATGGTCGGGTAGCTCGACATTGTACTGCGCGGCGCCAGTGTCTGGTAGTCGGTGTTTACTGACCTGGCCGGCAAATCGATCGGGAATCTATTTCAGAACATTATCCAACTTCTGCGGGAGCGGCCAGCTCCGCATTACTTCAGGTTTTCATGACGATTCGCTCAATTGCCGCGATGGTAACCATTGCGCGCGCTTGAAGCTCGTCATCCGATGCGCTGCTGACAGGGTGGTCAATGACAGCAAACCGGTAATCCGGCAAACCCAGCACGCGAGACATCAGTTCCGCAGCGCTGACAAATTTACTGGTCATCACACCGACCGCGGGGGTGCCGATTTTTTCGCTACTGATCGCGTCATGCAAACTGCACGACGAACAACTGCCTCAGTCTCCAAGACCGGTAATGGCAATATCCCATTCCCGTGCCGTATCGATGATGTCCTGCTCCGCCGGTGCACTGTAATTGGACTTGGTTTTCCACACCACGTTGGCTACCTGAAGCCGCTCCTTGAGTAACCGTTCAAGATGTCTGAAAAAACCGTCAGTGCCTTCTTTGCCGTTGGAGATAAAGCCGACGGTTTTTCCGGCCAGGGAGTCGAGGCGTGGCGCCAGTTCCGGTTCAACAACCTTAGATTCGCTGGTTGGATCGAGCACTCGAATAGTCATTGGCTTATTCCAGTATTACCGTTCACGAATGGCCTAGGCCGGAGCGCGGGCGAAGTCCTGCCCGATCGTTTTGGCGCTCAAATAATAGTGTACCGCGCACCAGATGTTTACCAGCACGGTGATCGACATGGCGTAACGCAGTCCGTCGTCGCCGAAGTTGGGAGTTAGCAGGTCGCTGACGAAACCGGTCATCATCGGGCCCAGACCCAGTCCAATCAGGTTCAGCATGAAAAGCAGCACTGCCGATGCCATGGCTCTCATTCTCAGCCCAACCAGAAAATGAGTGGAAGCCAGACAGGGAGCCAGGTACCAGCCGCCAAAGAATACCGGCAGGAAATAGGAGTAAACCGCGATATAGCCATCAGGCATGATGAGAAATGTATTCAGCGCCAGCGGAATCGCAATGATTGTAGAGACAAACGGGATCCAGACGTACCAGGTCATGTCGCCGGTCTTCTTGTTAAGCCAATCGGACATCCACCCGCCAAACAGGGTTCCGGCGAGCCCGCCGACACCCGCGATCATACCGTAATACCAGCCCACGTCGAGGATAGGCATGTCGTGCACGCGCCCGAGAAACAGTGGCATGAAGTTGCCCATCCCGTAAGTAACGAAGGCATGCAGAGCGCAGGCGAAGGACAGATGACGGAACGACTTGCGTTCCCACAGGAACCGCATCACGTTGAAAAATCCTGGCGGCATGGTATCTCTGCGATTTTCCGCCATGCCCCGGGGTGGTTCCTGGATCGCGAAACGCACCACCAGCGCGAGCAGCACCCCCGGCAGGCCGACCACGATAAATGCCGTGCGCCAGTCGAAGTATTGCACCAGGTATGCGCCGCCGACCGTTCCTACCAGAATGCCGCCGTATACGCCCAGCGAGTAGATCGAAAGTGCGGTTGCGCGCTGTTCGGCTGGGAATATGTCGGACACGATCGAGTGGGACGGAGGGGACCCACCTGCCTCGCCTACACCAACGCCGAAGCGAGCCATAAAAAGTTGCGCAAAATTCTGCGCCAACCCACAAAGCGCAGTCATGACGCTCCAAACTGCGACCGCGATCGCCACGATATTGCGACGATTGGCGATGTCAGCCAGGCGGGCGATGGGAATGCCGAGAGTCGTATAGATCGCGGCAAAGGCAAGACCCGAGAGCATGCCAAACTGGCCGTCGGATATATTCAGATCTTCGATGATGTACTGCGCGAGGACATTGATGACCTGCCGATCCACAAAATTGGTCACGTAGACTATCGTCAGGATTCCGAGCACCAGATACCGGTAGCCGGGTCTTTGATAGGCCTTGATAATGGCGGCTGTGCGGTTATCAGCATCAGCCTGCGAACCTGAAGTCGCGCTATGATGTTCTTCTGGAGCAACCGGATTCATAGTTAATTTGTAATTGTTTTCTTTGGCGTCAATAGGCTATGACAGCACTATTGCCGCGATTCGTCTACCTGCACCCCTTATGCTGGTGGTTCGCAATCAATGCAGACTCCTACGGGCAGTGTTACCGCCTGGCTTTTTAGTCCCAGCCATGGCGGAATAATCGCGCCGAAACCTCCTGCCGGACCTCCGGCCGTAACAACCAGCAAATGTTCCGGTGAAGGGAGCGCGCAGTACTCCTTGTTACCTTTGTCTCTGATCACCGAACCTTTGCCCACCAGAGCCCACTCAGATCTCTTGATCCTGGCGCGAAGATACAGAAATTCGGCAATATCTGCCTTGTTCCAGCCAGCAGCCTGCAGATGTTCGCGATGTTGTTTTGGAATGACTACCACATAATTTCCGGACCAGATTGAATAATTGCGCATATTGGCGCGTATTTCGGCGGCGTAGGTTTCCAGAATTTCTTCCGGCACGGTAGTCCATTCATTCATGATCTGTCGGGGCGCTCCGGCAGCGAAGACCGTAACTGCTGACGCCATATTGGGCACACCGCGGATCTCCGCCACGGACTGCCAGGAGCTGCCTTCTTCATCTTCGGCAATGCAATAGCTGATTTTCCCCGGGTGGCCAAGGGTCGATCTGTCGATAGCTCCGGGACTTACCTTCAGGATGTTGATAAGAGCGAGTCTAATCGCACGACCTATCACTGAAGTGGCGCGGTCGCTGCCGCCCAGCACATTGAATTCACTCAGCGCGCCGATTTCCTTTCTTACCGGGCCGTTGATAATGACAAGCACGGCGCAGCCACCAGTGCTGGCAGTAGCGCCGTGCAGCAAAAACTCGTCCTGCAGCATCGCCGACCAGGCGGTCACCACGACCGGGAAGTGCATGGGCAGGCAACCGGCCATGACGGCGTTGATAGCGAGCTTTTCAGCCGTAATCGGGCAGGCTCTCACCGGTTCTATGCCGATTAGCTCGGCAGACGCCATACCCACCCAGTCCAGACAGGCCTGCACTCGTTCTTCCGTGGGAGCAACAATTGGAAAACCGTCAGACCAGCCGCGACTGTGAAAAAACTCCTGCACGTCAGCATCATCAGCCAGATCATAGGCTCTGGAGCCCAGAGCCGAAGTTTTAATCGTCACGCCACTTTCCAATTTAATCCACGGGCACAAGTCGAACGATCTTGCTGCCGCTGTTGTGCTCAAGCAGCAAGTAGATTTCGCCGTTGAATCCCTGTTCGATATCGCGGATGCGCGCTATACCCTCGAACAGGGTCTCCCGCTGTACCAATTGATTGTTTTCCATCTGGAATCTGTAAAGGCTCCGGGCTTTGAGAGACCCCACCAGAAAGTGGTCTCGCCAGCCCGGGAACTTATCGCTGTCTGAAATAATAAAGCTGGAGACTGCTGGGGAGGGCGTAAGGTCTACGACCGGTTGTTCGATGTCCGACAGCTCGAACACGATGCCAAGGTCTCTACCGTATTCTACCGGGGTCCCGTCGTAGTCCATACCGCGCGAGTAGAGCGGCCAGCCATAATTGCGTCCCGCCTGCAAATGGTTCACCTCGTCACCACCACGAGGGCCATGCTCGGTACCCCATAATTCGCCATTCTTCAAATCAAACTCGAGGCCCTGAGGGCTGCGGTGACCATAGGTGAATATACTGCGATAAACGTCTGCACGATTCGCAAATGGGTTATCCTCCGGAATGGTACCGTCGTCATAGATTCGATGAACCTTGCCCCATGGAGTGGACAGATCCTGTATGCCATGGTGGTTGTCCGGTCCTTTCATCCCGACACTCAGGTACAGGTGGCCCTGGTTGTCGAAGGTGATGCGCCCGCCGGCAGCGACGTCGACCATGGTGTTGTAATGCTCGAGATCAGCTTCCCAGATAACTTCCTGATCCACCCATCGGTTATCTTCGATTCGGCCTCTTATCAGCTTGTTCATAGAAACCGGGGTGTCGCCGGCTGCCCGACTGATGGCATTGCAGCTCTCGCACCGATCGCCGAAGTAGAGATAAATCCAGCCGTTTTGCTGATAGTTCGGATGCAGCTTGATGTCAAACAACCAGCCCCAGCCCCATTCCTGGTTGGCTGCCTGAATGAAGGTGTCATCGTAAACCTGCGGCGTGCCCTCGATCAGAGCCGACGGCTGACCATCGAGGTCAATGATTCTGACGCCGTACATTTTTTCCGTCAGCAAAATTCTGCCATCCGGCAACGGCTCGATAGAAAAGGGCTGAGCGTCCAGCCCTTCGGCTACGATTTCGATCCTAAAATCGTGCAGTTCGGTGCTGATCAGCCCTTCCGGAATTTCCAGCGGTGTATCGTAGTTGAACGTTGTGTAGGTGACGTTATTGCGCGTTTCGCTAATGTACAGCCCGAGGTTGCGAATTTGGGAATCATTAAATGTGCGACCCCAGGCCGGCATTCCCGTGGTCTCATAGCCGCTGCGGATGCTGGCAACAATGTCGGTCATGGTATCGCCATGACGAAGATCGCCGAGCAGTGGAGGACCCAGTGCGGTGCCTTCCAGATTTTCACCATGACAGACTGCGCAGTTTTCCTGAAACAGTGCCATGGATTGGGGAATACCCTGGGCAGCTCCGGATGAAGCGAAACAGAGGCTGATCAGTAGAACCGCGAGCATCGTCACGACATTGGCTGGTGTTTTCATCTCAGTAAATCCTCCGCTTTTGCCGGGTTAAAGACCTGCCTCCTGCAAGAATTGCTGGACTGCCGCGTAAATCGTAACCCGCTCCGACGCGGTAAAGCGACCGTGTCCGCCACCCGGTATGGTCAGCAACCGGTGCCTGACATCGGTTTCGTTCAATGCCTCGTGCAGAGCCACTCCCTCTGCGTAGGGCACAACCCGATCGGCATCACCCTGAACGGTCATGATAGGCGGCAGGCCATCGCGCACGTAATTGAGAGGTGAAAGGCGCTCGGCCAATTCCAGTGCCTGGCTCCATTCCATGTCGCCGAACCAGGCGGCGGCTATCTCAGACCGATTCGGGCCATCGATCACATCGGGGACATCGGTGACGCCGTACCAGTTAACCACAGCGGCGACGGCTGGCGTCTCGCCGGCTGGGCAGGCCTGGTCAAAGCCGGCTTCATTCAGCATCGCGGCCGAGAGCGCCAGGTGGCCTCCAGCGGACTGACCGCTCGTTACTATCCGGCTGACGTCGAAATTGTATTCTTCCGCATTGGCCGCGACGAATCGAAGCGCACAGAACGTATCTGTTAGCGCGGCCGGCGCCAGGGCCTGTCCCCCAAGACGGTAACCAACGTTAACCACGTTGAATCCCATTTCCAGCCACGGCATCAGGGCCATTAGCTGGGTGTCTTTGCTGCCCCGTACCCAGAATCCGCCATGGGTGAAAACCAGAGTCGGTTGCGGTGTGTCCACATCCCGTCGCGAGTAGATATCGAGCTTTAGTTCCAGACCGTTCTCTGTCTGATAGCTGACATCGGGAAGATACTGGTAGCGGGTTTCAATTTCCGCCGCCCAGGAAGCGGCGGGGGAAAGCTGGGCGAAACTGTAACCAGATGCCAGTAGCAGCGACGCCGCCAGTGCAATTAGCACACTCTTTGTTGTTCTCATCAGGGTAAATCTCCCGGGTGAATTGGATACTGCAACCTTGCTAAATATACAGGAATTCAAAGCTGCGGGTAGATCGGGTGGAGCGGGTGTATCGCATTGAATGGATCCGATAGCGGCGACGTTCAGACTGCTGTGGTTTCAATGTGTTCCGCATGTGCAGGATCCTGCCATGCTGCGACCAGGCACCCGGTGACGATTAATGCGGTTCCTAACACGGTGGTTACGGTGACCGTCTCGTCGAATACCAGCCATCCCAGCAGCGCCGCCCAGGCGAAGGCAGTGTATTCGACCGGTATCAGGGTGCTGGTGGGCGCTCTCGCGTAGGCCCAGGACATCATCATCAGGGAAACCAATCCCAGCAGCGCCGCAGTCAACAGGCCAGGCACCGCTGAGACAGCGGGAGCCACGGCGATAAACGGCGCCAGGCAACCAAGTACCACCATGATGGTGCAATTTTGGAAAAACGCGATTTCCACCGGCCGCGCTACCAGCGCCTGCTGTCGTTGCAGAATCAGGTTGTACGCATACATTACGGCGGACAGCAAAATTGCCGCGATTCCCCAGCCGGTCTGTGCGTCATATTCGCCCCCGAGCCGGCCGCCGATTACGATCACGGCTCCGATCAGTCCTAATAACGAGGCGATGATAGATTTGCCGCTGATGTGCTCATGAAGGACTACTGCCGCCAGGTAAAGAGCGATCAGCGGCGCGATGAACGACAGCCCGATTGCTTCCGCGACCGGTAAGTACTTCAGGCCCCAGAAAAACAGGAAAGCCATGATGGCGATGAGAAGGCCGCGCCAGACGTGCAGTCGCATCACTCCGGGCGCGGGCCAGCGGGGTCGATGCCAGAGAAAAAGCAACCCTGCCAGCGTGACCGAAATTATGCTGCGCCAGAACAGGGCGTTGTAAGCTCCCAGTTCAAGTGCCAGGGCCTTCATCACCACGTCCATGCCAGAGAATGTCGCTATGCCGATGCAGGCAACCGCCAACGCTGCGGAGTTGAAGTGCGGTGAATTATTTGCCATTGGCACTGACAGGCCTATTCAATAACAATTTCTTCAGAGCCTGCCGGCAGCATAATGACCATACCGTCCTCGGTAATAATCGCGCCTTCCGGTATCCCCTGAGAAAAGGCTGCTGTCATCACGGGGTTTCGCGGTCCCGGTACCAGGTGGTATAGCGCCAGCTGACCGATATCAGCCTCATTTACCAGCCGCTGCAGGTCAGTGATCGATGCATGGTAGTCCTGGATATCATGCAGCACTGTTGCCGTTCTTGTGACGCCCGCAGCGCGAAGAGCAGTTTCTGCGGCCTTTACCAGCGGTAAAGCCATAGCATCGTGCAGTACGACATCTGCACCGTCTGCCATGGTTATTATCGTGTCAGTGACGAGACTGTCACCGCTAATCACTACCGAGCGTTCGGCATAATCCAGCCGGTAGCCAAAAGCCGGCTCAATGGGTGGATGGGAGACCTCGAAGGCCGTAATGCGCAATCCGTCCTGATCGACTATTACTCCAGCATTGATTGTGCGCGACCGCAGAATACCGAGTGTGGGGCTGAGCAGCTCCGCTCCATGATGAGCCACCCGGTAACCCCGATCCAGTTCGTAGGTGATATTCAGTCCCTCAACGATTCGGTTAACCCCTTCCGGACCAATAATTTGCAATGGTTCGGGTCTGCCGGCGACCCAGGAATTCAGGTTGAAATCGCCGATATCGGAAATGTGGTCCGAGTGAAAGTGAGTGAGCAGGATGCCCCGTAACTTGTCCATCGGAATTCCCGCCAGATTAGCCGTGGCAGCGGATCCCGATCCGGCATCTACAATGTAGAGATGCTCGGGTGTTTCCACAGCAACACAGGCTTGTGCTCGACCGGGTGCCGGAAGCGGTGATGAGGTTCCACAGAGGGTAATTTTCAGCCCGTCAAAACTTGATGCCGGGCCAGGCTGAGCCGTGCCAGTCAGCGAGGATGTGGCGGTAAAGAAGATGCTGAGGATCAATATAATCTTATTCATAATTTTCTATTCAATATTCTTCCGCTTGGTATCCGCAGGAAATCTGTCGGAGGCTAATTGCATTTAACAAGGTTTTGGCGATGTCGATGAGTCTTGCCAAGCGCACAGGTAGAAGAAGAATCAGTAAAGTGCCGCCGGGGTTAATTCTTAATTTTAAAAAGGTATGCCTCATTCGAGATCACTGCTTGGAGACGGCCATCGTCAAGTAACCAGGGTTTCAATGCGTCTAGCAGGGAATTTCGAAGTTCATTCATGTTGGATGCTATTTTAGCGTTGCGATCTGGACTGTAACTCATGGCGTTTCCTATCAAGTGACTGGTGTCGATCGTCACGCTATAGGTACTAGTAACCGAGTCAATCGCACTAAAGCCCGCTTCCAGTAGCTTCCCACTTTTCCAATTTCTATTCGGTGAGGGGTCATCACGGAACGGGGTGATCATAAGGCTCTTGTAATCATTCCACCAGGGATTGTTCATAGAAAACCCTGCAGACATAGTGGTGACGACAACATCATTGGTCATAGCATTGGCGCGCAATTTGTTCAGGCCTTCTAAAGTAATCCAATGTGCTGCGCGTCCAATGAACCAATACTTGTACTTTACCCCGGCAAAGTGGTCGGTGAATGCGGCCGAATTAACGTCACCCCAATTATGGTAGGAAACATTGGGATGTTCCGACGCTCTTCTCAGCATTTCCGACGAGCCATCAACAGCGATTACAGTGCCGAAATGATCCTTGGCAAGATTTGCAATCTCACCTCTACCGCACAGTAAATCGACGCAGGCCGATGAATTGTCTCCAGCTAGACGGCTCGCAAGGTGCTTGAAGAAGTCTGGATGATAAGAACCTCTGTATCCGTAGTTATCAACTATCGAGACATCGGAGTATTTCTCAATTCCATCACTATCTCGATTAGACATGTGCCACCCACAGTCAATAATGTTTCAGAGCAAGTATATTGCATGTTCTATAAAAATAATGCGTTTTAGTTGGCTCGTTGCTGAGAGCGAGCCCCGCACCACCCGACAGCAGTTCAAAATTGAGTTGGTTCAGGCATACCGCGTTTGTTAAGTTCAGATTGTTGTGGCGAGCGCTGCCCTTTGTCAGCGTTCTGGTTCAACTGGCCACATAATTTACGCGCCGGCGTTGGTCGGGGATCCTGGCGGGCTAGAACACTGGGCCGCTATAACAAAGACAACCATGTGGAGAGTAACTATGGAAGCTTTAGCTAATCTAGGCGAAATAATTGGAGGACTGAGCGTGTTTATCTCACTGATCTTCCTGGCTATACAAATTCGCTCGAGTAATGAGCTCGCCAGAGCCGACTCCCAACGACAGGCACGGCATGCGTGGCAAGAAAATTTGTTCTATATGTCAGAAAATAGCCGTGATGTCAGGGAATTCGTGCATTGCTATGAAGGAATGCAGCCTGATGCCCAGATGAGGGCCGCGCACGCATTGATTGGCATGGGCAACCATCTGGATTTGCTGCTGAAACTTGAGAAGAAAGGATTGGAGACCGCCGATAATGTCAGATTCATGACAGATGCTTTTGTGGGGCTGGTCAGCACCAGAGGCGGGCACAAGTTCTGGTGTGATATGGCATCAATCGACATGTTTGGCGATAACCTGTTGAATGAAGTCAATGCCAAGTTGAAAGGCATGGAGATTCCAAACGCACATTTGACTGATGTGTTGCCCTGGATTCGACCTGACGAGGAATGGGTCAGCTAAAATTCAGTCCCATTCAAGCCTGAATCCTCGAACTGTCATCTCACTTTATTGACTGGCTGTTTAACCTTTGCAGTTTATGGCTGTCGAACGGGGCAGTCCGATTTACGGTGTGTCGGATTTCGAATTGATATCCTGTAATGAGAGAAAGAAAACATTCAATGAAGCGATACTTTAAGATCCGCGCGTATTTCCCGCAAATTTGGTCCAACCCGAACGCGCCATTCGTTGTTATCCCGCGGGCCATGCGAGCAGAGCATTTGCGCTGATGTCACTTGCCTTGCTATTCAATTCTTCTCGTAATCGACGCATTGCGGCAATTAGTGCTTTCGTATTGGCTTGGATAGTGCGAATTTACAAAATGGGGATGGGGGATCATTTTCTGAGTCACACAATCGTGACGATGCTTATCGCTTTTCTCTTCATTCTGCTGCTCGATCGGTTCATTCATTAACCCGATAATCCTGACTCTCTCGCGTCCGGAAGTGGGTGCGTATGCTAGTTATTGAAAGGGTAGAGAAGAAGCGTATTTTGACCGCGCTCTGCCAGGGCAGATAGAGACGCACATTCTAATCACAGGGATACCGAGTTGATCGGTATCCCTGCATCAGTCTAGCTCTACTCGGTGTGCTGATAATGGCCCATCAGCATGCCGGTAGCCAGCACGTGACCGTCGATGGCTTCCAGTAGCTGGTCCTTGTTGAGACCGGCATCGAGGCCGAGGTCGGCGTCGATGGCATACACCCGGAAATGGTAGGCGTGCAACTGGCCATTATCCGGTGGTCGGGGACCGAAATAACCGGGGCGACGGGTGCCGTTAAGGCCGTTAATCATGCCGTTCAGGCCGGCAACGCCGCTAACCTCGGCATCCGTGGGCAGACCGGCGGGCAGTCCCGACGCCGAGGCGGGAATGTTATAGGCCACCCAATGGACGAACGGGGTGGGCATCATGCCAAGTTCCACGACTTTCGGATCGTCGCAGATCACCGCCAGCTGCACGGTCCCGGCTGGCAGGTTGGACCACGACAGGTCGATGGATGTGTTGTCGCCGTATGCAGAGTTCGCCAGCGGAACCCTGCCGTGGTGATCAAAGGCGGAACTGGTAACGGTGATGGTCTCAGGAATATCCTGGGCCACACCAGAGAGCGAAAACAGCATTGCCGCCAGCGCCCCAACCATGGAAATCGATTTCTTCATTAATTTCTCCTCAAAATCGTGATTACCGTCTGGTGCCGCTATTAGTCGCACAAATTGCGCCTGTAGTCCATAGAATCAGGACGAACGGGCGGGTTTCAGGATGCACCGGGAAGTGTGTCATTGGCAGTAACTGCCGGGGATTAGGGCCAGACTTGTTACCAATTTTGTCAGCATCTGGTCAAAACCCTGTCTTTATGGTCAGATGCGGCCTTTCGGGCGCCATCCGTGTCCGCTTACAAGCGTTTTTATCGCGGTGTTGAGCATTATGAAATCGAACCGACTGAAATACCTGGTTTCTATTGTCTGTCTTGCGGGGTCTTGGTTTTTCACAGGCAACGCGCTCGGGCAAATCGCTGAGGATGAAACCACGGTCACTTATCCCCGTAGTTATTTTGATCAGTACGGACCGGTTACGGCCAAGGACATGCTGGACCGGATTCCGGGACTCGGCTCGACGACAGGCGGTGGCCCACCGGGAAGTGGTGGTGGCTTCAGGGGCGGCGGCGGTGGTGGCGGCGGCCGCGGTTTTGGCAGTGGCAGCGGCAGCACCGAAATTCTCATCAACGGCAAGCGCACCGCTGGCAAGAACAACCAGACCAGTGGTGTCCTGACCCGAATATCCTCCGACCAGGTGGATTATATTCAGCTGATACGCGGCACATCCGGTGAATTGGATGTGCGCGGTAGCGGCCAGGTCATTAACATCGTGACTTTTGAAGAGCTGTCTACAGCATCCACGCAGTATCAGGTCAATGCCGATCATCATCAGGACGGCAACTTTCAACCAGGTGCCAATGTGTCCTACACCAATCAGCTTGGTGCATTGAACATGGTAATCAGTGCAGTCTCGGAACCGCGCTACGGCCATCAGACGAGTGAAGAGAATGCGGTGCTGGCAGACTTTTCACCGAATGATCGGGTGACAGAAGATCGGATCACAGAACAGACCACATACGAATTCACCACCAATCTGACCTATGAGTTAAGTGACCGCACCAGCGCGCGTTTCAATGCACTGTATTCGCAGAACGATAATCCCACGGAGATGACGCGCACTACGACCGACCTGACGGTCACACCGAATACGGTGCTCAGCCAGTTTAACGATATTCCGGGAGAGCGGGATAACTGGGAGATCGGCGGCGACGTGGAGCACTTCTTTGACAGCGGTGATCGATTCAAACTGCTGTTTGTGCTGAATCAAGATAACAATGACAGTATCCGCGAGCGCTTCGACATACTGGATGATGGTTCGCTGGAGAAAAATCTGTTTCTGGGGTCGGGCAGTACCACCGAGGAAGAGATTCTGCGCAGCTCCTATACCATGGATATTTTTACTGGCCAGGATGTTGAATTTGGAGCGGAGCGTGCGATCACCACGTTGGACTCCAATCTGGCTCTTGGGACTCTCAGTTCCAGCGGTACGCCGTCAGATACAGTGGGCGGTCTGGTACCTGTACCTGTGTCCAATGCCAACTCCACAGTGCAGGAAACCCGGTACGAACCCTTTGTGATTCACAATTGGGAAATTAACGACCGCATGTCGCTGGAAAGCACATTATTGTATGAATATTCCGAAATTGAGCAGCGCGGGGATGTTTATAACAAACGGGATTTCGACTTTATCAAGCCGAAAGTCGACTTGCGCTACAATTTAACTCCGGCGCTGCAACTGCGGGGCTCGATAGAAAAAATAGTCAACCAGCTCAGCTTCAGTGATTTCGTCGCGGCAACTGATGATCAGGACGAGGAGTCCAATACCTTTTCCGGTAACGCCAATCTGCGGCAGGAATGGTTGTGGGCATATAACCTGCGCTCAGAATACCGTCTGCCTAATGACACCGGCGTCGTAGACGCAACTCTGTTCTATCATGACCATCATGATGTCATCGAACGAATCGATGTTTCGACAGAGACCAGACTGGATTCTGCCAATGGCAATATTGGGGACGGCATCATGTACGGACTGAGGATCAATGCCAGCGTCCGCATGCGCATGATCAACATGCCCAACCTGCTGGTCACGTCCAACTGGAGCGTGCAGGATTCCGAAATCACGGACCCCTTTACCGGCGAAGATCGACGCTTCAATCGATTTGGCCGGGGGCGCTGGACCCTGGCATTTCGCCACGATGTACCGGAGTGGCGGGTAAACTGGGGAGGTCAGTGGAGTAACCGATTCGACGACAATGAAAAAATTTATGACATCGATGAAGTCAATGCCTTTGTCGGCGAGCCCAATGTTTCTGTTTTCGCGGAATACATCAGCCCGGCCGGCACCAGCTGGCGCCTGGATGTCCGCGACCTGACCAACAACCAGCAATGTAACGAGCGAATACGCTACATTGGCCGGCGATCTGCAGGTATCCTGGAGGAGATTGAGGAACGGTGTACGACGCGTGGAACTGTTGCCTCGATAAAAATTACGGGAACATTCTAGGGGCCCGGGTGCTATTGAGGGACTTTCCAGAGGGTTTCCAGCGCCCTTCTGGCGGTTTTGCGGTCGTGAGAAAAACTATCCCGGATCCTCATGGCTGCAGCGAGTGCCGTGAATGCCGCGCATAATTCAACTACGCTGACGCCTATTTGATATAGGGCAAGCCCATCTCCGCCAGCGGCTGCACCATTTTCCCCCGTTCCAGAGCCTCCGGGCTCGAGGCATTACCCTGCACCGCCCGTTTCCAGACGCCCTGCAGGATGGCGGCCAGCCTGAAAACACAGAACGCCATGTAAAAATTCATGTTCTCAATCGAATCCCGGCCGGTGCGGCGACAGTACTCGGCAATGTACGCTGCATCGCTCGGAATTCCCAGCGCATCGCGGTTCACCCCTGCAAGACTGCTGGGCATGGCCCAGCCCATGATCTGATAAGCCAGGTCCGCCAGCGGGTGGCCGAGGGTGGCAAGTTCCCAATCCAGCACCGCAATAATTCTCGGTTCGGTGGCGTGAAACATCAGATTATCGAGCCGATAGTCGCCGTGCACGAGGGTAGTCAAACCATCATCATCCGGCATATTGGCTGGTAGCCACTCGATAAGGGTTTCCATCGCGGGAATCAGATCTCCCTCAGAAGCTCGATACTGCGAGGTCCAGCGTTTTACCTGGCGCTCGTAATAGTTGCCCGGGGCACCGAAATCCGACAGGCCAACTGCGTCGATGTCAACGCTGTGTAACGCTGCAAGCACCCGGTTCATGTCCTGGTATATCGCCGTCCGCTCCTCGTTCGATTCTACCTCCGGTAAGGTCGACTCCCATAGCACCCGACCATCCAGATATTCCATCACGTAGAACATGGAGCCAATCACGGAGTTGTCTTCGCATAAAACAAGCACCCTCGGCACCGGTACCTCTGAACCCTGCAGTGCCTGCATTACCCGAAATTCGCGATCCACCGCGTGAGCGGATTTCAGAAGCTCGCCCGGTGGTTTGCGGCGCAGCACATAGCTCGCCCCCGGCGTGAGCAACTTGAAGGTGGGATTCGATTGACCGCCGGGAAATTTTTCGTAGTGCAGCGGTCCCTTGAATCCATCGAGGGTTGCCGAGAGGTAGCGTTCGAGAGCTACTTTATCGAGATCGTGTGTGCCCATAGCCAAGTGTTTGATGCAATCTCCTGAAGCGCGCCGGTAATTCTTCCTGGCGCCAGAGTATACCTAGAATCATCCGCGTGTTCCTCAAATCAGATTCGGCAATCCCGTAGCGAATCGTTAGAATGGCAGCGCAACGAGCCTCGGTGCGCAATAAAGCAGCCCCCGGGTGGAAAGGGAGGACTCCTGCATGAGCAAAAAATTTGTCTCGCTGGCCTCGGTCGCGTTGGCCATGACCCTTAATGCAAGCGGTGCGGCTGCGCAACCGGAAGGTTTCCAGTTTTATTCGCAGCTGGCGCAAGACTGGTTTGAATCCGGGACCTATTTCGAATGGACCTCGACGACAGCGAACAACAATGGTGCCAGGGTAAACGTGTTTTACCAGACCTTTGGCGACCCGTCCGACCCCCAGCTATTGCTGGTTCACGGATTCCCGAATTCCAGCTTCGACTTTCATCAGATGATCCCCTACCTGCAGGAGGACTATTACATCGCGGCACTGGATTTCCCCGGCTCCGGGTTCTCCGACAAGCCACAGGATGGCTTTTCTTACATGCTGGCAGACAATGCCAGGCTGCTTGATTATTTTGTGCGAGAGATCGTGGAATTTGAAGATTTTGCTCTCTACACCCATGACCGGGGTGTCAGTATAGGGCTCGCCTTCCTTGGTGATTACCTGGACAATCCTGATCCCGGTTACCTGATCAATTATCACTTTTTATCAAACAGCGGCATGTTTCTGGCTCTGGCTAACCTGTCTCCCATGCAAATGGCGTTTCTCGACCTTGAAGACGGGCCGGCCCGCGTAGCTCAGATGAAAGCCCAGCCACGCCTGACGCAGGGTGATCCGATGACTGTTGCCTACGCGGATATCATGAATTTCAATGACGGGCAGGGCGCACTCATGTACGTCGGCCGTTACCTGCTGGAGCGCCAGTTCAACGAATATCGCTGGCTCGATAATCTGACTCGTAGCCCGGTTCCGGTTGCCTATCTGTGGGGGCTTCTGGATACCGTTAACCCGGTACGAATTTCCAGCTATGTCTGGGAAAACTATCTGAATGATCGGGAGGCGGAAAGCAGCTACTGGATTATCCCGACAGGAGGACATTATCCCCAGCGGGATGAGCCCGAAGCGGTAGCGAAGGTAGTGCGTACAGCGCTTTCGGGGCAGGTTCCAAGCCCTGCCGCAGAAGATGCCTTCATGCGGCGTCATGCGGCCGCGCGTGAACCAAATGACGCCGTCTATATCGGTCGGTCCGTAGTTGCGCCACTGGATTTTCCGGCCGAGATCGAATACACGCCTGAGGGATACATTGAGCGCAGGAATTGATAAAACCATATAGAGCAGAGGCACCGATGTCTGAGAGTTTGCAAACCCTTGTTGAGACCTTGCAACCGGAGAAGCTTGACAAGAGTCTGTTCCGGGGGGTGACCTGGCCTCTCAGGTGGAAGCGCGTGTTTGGCGGCCAGGTGTTGGCGCAGTCGATGTTCGCGGCTATTCAGACCATTGAAGATCCCCACCGCCGGGTCCATTCTCAGCATGCCTATTTTCTGCGCCCTGGAGATCCTGACAAACCTATAATTTATGAAGTCGACCCCATTCGTGACGGGCGCAGTTTCAGCACGCGACGGGTGGTGGCAATGCAGGATGATCAGGCCATCTTTAACACATCGCTGTCTTTCCAGATCCCTGAAGCCGGGGGCGAATATCAGGCGCCAATGCCCGAGGTCATTGAGCCGGAAGCCATTGAGAACGACAACGATTTTTACCGACGACTCAAGCGTGGTCCCGACACTGAAAGTGAACTACAGCACGAGCCGATAGACTATCGGACAGTGGACAAGATCAATTATTTGAGTCCGAAAAAAAGGGAACCTCGCCTGGCAGTCTGGATGCGGGCGAATGGCGACCTGCCGGATGATCAGGCGGCGCATGAGACTCTGCTGGCCTATATGTCGGACAGGTATCTGATGGGGACCGCCATGCTGCCACTTGGTCTCACATTTAACAGTCCCAATCTCATGGTTGCCAGCCTGGATCACGGGCTGTGGTTTCACGATGATTTTCGCGCCGACGAATGGCTTTTCTATGATCTGCGCAGCACTCGTGCCAGTCGGGGGCGTGGTATGAATTTCGGCAGCATCTATACCAGGGATGGGAGACTGGTAGCCACCGCCGTGCAGGAAGGGTTAATGCGTCAGCGCTGATCGGTCTGTTGATCAGCCTATTTTTATATTTGCCGCTGAATAAGCGCCGGGGCAACCATTGCTTCCCCTTGAATCTCTCGCCTGCTAGTCTTTGTCCTCCTAGCCTTTGCGCTTACCTGGAATTCCAAGGAGTACAAGAGTGTTGTTGAAACGCTTACATTCGCTGATTCTGCCAAGCCGGTACACCCTGCATTGTCTCAGAGCCATTGTCCTGTTTCTGTCCCTGATCCTCGCCAGCATCAGTCTGGCGCAGCCGGCCGATGTTCAAATGCCGAGGCAAATGGCCTGGTCTGCCTACAACCTGGGGTCCACCGGTTATAACCAGGCGGTCGCCATCGGCGCCATGTTGAGAGAAAAATACAATGTCACGCTGCGGGTTATTCCTGGCCAGAATGATGTGTCGCGGCTGTTACCTTTAAAAAATGGTCGGGTCGGATTCAGTGCCAATGGAGTGGCAACTTATTTCGCTCAGGAGGGCATGTTCCAATTCGCCAACCCGGAATGGGGGCCTCAGCCCCTGCGGTTGCTGATGACCTCCAACGGTCTCAGCAATCAGGCGGTCGCCGTGGCGGCGGATACCGGAGTTACCAGCTTCGCTGAGTTGCGGGGTAGACGGGTTCCGTTTGTTCGGGCTGCACCGGCGCTCAATATTTCGATGGAGGCATACCTCGCCTGCGGCGGACTGACCTGGGATGATGTCGTGCGGGTGGACTTTCCCGGTTATGACGCCAAGTGGAATGGAGTCATCAATGGTGACGTAGATGTGGCATTTGGCACCACCGTATCAGGACCGCCGTATCGGCTGGAGGCTTCGCCCCGAGGTATCAACTGGTTGCCGGCTCCCCATGACGATGCCGGGTGCTGGGAAAGGATGTTGGCTATCGGACCTTATTTCACCAGGCATATCGCTACTCGAGGCGCCGGCATCAATGATGAAAACTCTCACGAGGCCGGCACTTACCCCTATCCGCTGTTGACCACACTCGCTACCCAGGACAGTGATCTGGTCTATTCCCTGACCCGGGCGATTCATGAAAATTATGACGACTACAAGGACTCGGATCCAGGTGCTATCGGCTGGGCACTGGAGCGCCAGGTGTTCGACTGGGTGGTGCCTTACCACGAAGGCGCCGTGAACTACTGGCGTCAGATAGGAGTGTGGACCGATGCGCTGGATGCCCATAACCAGGCACTGGTGCAACGTCAGGAAGTACTGGCCGCGGCGTGGGAGGAAATGATCGCGCGGGGAATTCGCAATCAGGACGAGTTTGTTGCTGCCTGGCAGCAGTTGCGCGCCGAGCGGCTCGACGCAGCCGGTTTCGATCCGGTCTGGCGCTAGGCGCAGGCCTCGCTAATAGCGGGCGAAGGGCCGGACTGAACGGTCCGGCAGAGCTCTTACGAAAGGTCAACCAACAGTGTCGAGAATCCCAACCGATCTACCCAAACCGATCCGCTGGCTGACCGGCGCCGCCGCCGTTGCAAGCGCTTTTCTGGCGATGGACTCCCTGCGGCTTTTTTCCGAGAGCCCATTGCTGGATTTTGTCATCACGGTACAGAACCATTATTACTACGCACTGATGGGACTGCTGCTTCCTCTCAGTTTCCTCATTTACGCACCTTATCGCGGTGCTGGCGCAAGGAGCTATTGGCTCGACATTGTGCTGAGCGCTGCCGCATTCGCCGCCTGTGCTTTTCTGTTTATCAATGCGGAAACCATGCTTGATCTGGGCTGGGAATTTTCGGCGCCGGCCTATGCCGTATGGGTAAGCTACTTGCTCTGGGCATTGATCATGGAAGCGGTTCGTCGCAGCGGCGGCTGGGTGCTGTTTTTACTCGTGCTGGTGTTCTCCCTGTATCCGATTGTTGCCGGCAGCCTGCCCGGTCCTATCTCGGGGATGTCCTCTTCTCCAGCGGAAACCGCCGCTTATCACGTCATGAGCATAGAAAGTATTTTAGGCCTGCCGTTTCGCGCCTATGCCGAACTGGTTATCGGTTTTCTGATCTTTGGAATAGCCCTGCAGCACACGGGAGGAGGCCGCTTTTTTATCAATCTGGCCTTCGCCCTCTTCGGGCACGTGCGGGGTGGGTCTGCCAAGGTGGCAATCGTCTCCAGCGGGCTCATGGGTTCTATGAGCGGCAGCGTGATTACCAACGTGCTGACCACCGGACAGATGACGATTCCCGCCATGCAAAAAAACGGCATGGAAAAAGAGTATGCGGCGGGCGTAGAGGCCTGCGCTTCGACAGGTGGTGTGCTGTTGCCTCCCATCATGGGTTCCACGGCATTCGTAATGGCGACTTTTTTGAATACTCCCTACACCACTGTCGCATTGGCTGCCGCCATACCGGCCTTGCTGTACTTCTTTGGCTTGTTTGTACAGATTGATGCCTATGCCGCGCGGATGGGCCTGGTTGGAACACCCCGGGAAGAATTGCCGAAACTGGGTGAGACCATGAAGCAGGGGTGGTTTTACATTGCGGCTTTTCTGGTACTGATTTTTCTGCTGGTTTATCTGCAGCGAGAGGCGGTTGCACCATTCTATGCTACCGGTCTGCTCCTGATCCTTAATCAGTTCTCGGCGGATCACCGCTGGGAGTTGGACAAGGCAGGGGCATTCCTGGTCGCAACCGGCAAGCTGCTGATGGAGCTGCTGGCAATCATGGCCGGTGTCGGGCTGATCGTCGGTGCCCTGTCGGTAACCGGACTGTCTGGCACGCTGGTTAATGACCTGCTCTTTATTGCCGGCGACTCGACGTTGCTGTTGCTCCTCATGGGTGCCTTTACCAGTTTCATACTGGGCATCGGCATGACTGTGACGGCCGCCTACGTGTTTCTTGCGATCGTGTTGGCCCCGGCCCTGATCCAGGGGGGGCTGAATCCGATGAGTGTGCACCTTTTTATTCTTTACTGGGGCATGTTGTCGTTTATTACACCACCAGTGGCGCTGGGTGCCTTTGCCGCCGCCAGCATCTCCGGTGCCTCAGCCCTGGCCACCGGCTTTAAAGCTATGCGGCTTGGCAGTGTTATTTACTTCATTCCTTTTTTCTTCGTCATGGAACCCGCGCTGATACTCTCAGGAAGCTGGATCGATATCCTGCTCGCGACTGCGCGAGTAGCCGCCGGCGTGGTACTAATCGCCGGCGCCCTGCAGCGCTACCTCCTGGTGGTGGGGATGCTGGACCGGCAGGGGCCGCTGGGCTCGGTGGCGCGAGCGATGGTAGCGATCGGCGGCGGACTGATTGCACTACCCGATGCCGGGGTGCTGGGGCTGGACGTCGGTGGTGCTTCACTCTTTATTGTCGGACTCGCCATGGCGGTCACGGGCATAGTGGGGAGTCGTTCATGAAACCGGTATGTCTGGTCATAGGTGCGGGAGCCGGCGTAGGCGGCAATGTCGCCAAACGCTTCGCCAGAGAGGGATATCACGCGGTCCTGCTGCGACGAACCGATGAACAGGGACTTTCCAGGTTGATCGCGGATATAGAAGAAGAAGGAGGAACCGCCTCGGGCTTTCTTATCAACGCAGTCGAGGAAAACAGCATAGAAGATCGCATCGGCTCGATCGAAGAGGATACAGGACCTATCGATGTGGTGGTCTACAATCTCGGGGCCCAAATAGGTGATCGAGCACTGGAGCAAACCAGTTACAAAATATTCGAACTGGGTTGGCGCATGGGCACCTTCGGGCTGTTTCGAACTGCCTCAGCGGTTTGTCCCCGCATGGAAGCGCGCGGCCATGGCGTGTTGCTGGTGACTTCCTCAACTGCCGCGATGCGCGGCAACGCGGGGCAACATTCTCACGCCGCTGCGATGGGTGGTCGTCGTATGTTGTGCCAATCCCTGAATGCCCAGTTCGGGCCCAGAGGTATTCATGTCGCGCATATAGTTATCGACGGCGCGGTGGATGCGCCGGACACTCTCGGGCGGATGCTGGGAGAAGAAAAATTTCAGCAGCTGCGGGAGTCCCAGGGTGCCGCGGACGGTTTGTTGAGGCCCGAGGAGGTCGCCGAGACCTACTGGCATCTTGCCAACCAGCATCGCTCCGCCTGGACCCATGAGTTAGATCTGCGCCCCTTTTCTACTTTACCCTGGTGGAATCATTAACCGCGACAAGCAGAGTCTAAGCCCAATGAAAACCGATCTAACCTTCTGGGGAGCCGGAACTGCGCGCAGCCTCAGACCTATATGGACAGCTGAAGAATTGGGGTTGGAATACCGCCTCAACCCGATCGGCCCTCGAACCGGCGAAACCCAGACCCCCGAATACACACAGCTCAATCCCAAGCAGAAAATCCCTTTCTGCGAGGATGGCGAATTCGGGATTTCGGAAAGTATTGCCATCTGCAAATATCTGGTAAGCAAGTTTGGTAATGAGTCCACAATTTCTCCGCCGGCTACTATTGAGGAGCAGGCGAGACAGGATGAATGGCTAAGCTACATTTATGGGGAAATGGATGAAACGAGTCTCTATGTGATGCGGCGTCATGACAGGCTCGCGTCAATTTACGGAGAAGCACCAACGGCGATAGAAGCGGCACGGGAGTATCTGGGCAAACATCTGCTGGTCGCGGATCAATACCTCGAAGGAAAATCTTTTTTGCTGAGTGAGCGCTTTGGATTGCCAGATATATTTCTGACAACCTGCCTCAACTGGGTGGAAGCCTACGAGATTCCCATGCCGGCCAATTTGTTGCACTACCGTAACCGTATTATCGAGCGGCCAGCTTACCTGAAAGCCATTGCTATGAATCAGCCGGCGTAATCAAACTTCGAAAAGGGAGTCAGTATGGGTCCGTTGGAGGGAATAAAGGTACTCGATCTCACCAGTATGGTGTCCGGTCCGGTTGCGGCAATGATACTCGGAGACCAAGGTGCCGACGTGATCAAGGTCGAACCAATTCGCGGAGAGCAAATGCGATTCCTCGGGGAGGAGCATAACGGTATGCCTCCCACGTTTTATTCCTGTAATCGTAACAAGCGATCCCTTGCTATAGATCTCAAATCGGAAGCCGGTAAACGGATTCTCTGGGACTTGATAGAAGACACAGATGTGTTGTTGCAGAACTTCCGCCCCGGCGCTATGGCGCGCATGGGCTTTGACGAAGCCCTGGTGAGGCAACGCAATCCCGGCATTATCTATGTATCCATCAGCGGATTTGGCGAACAGGGTCCCTACGCACACAAGCGGGTATATGACCCTGTAATCCAGGCTCTGTCCGGTGCAACCGACATCCAGGCAGATCGTGTGACCGGCCGACCCACCATGTTTCGAATTATATTGGCAGACAAGGTGTCCGCACTGACCGCGGCGCAGGCAATATCTTCCGCCCTGTTCCACCGGGAACGCAAAGGCGAAGGTCAGCACATCAAACTTTCCATGCTGGATGCCGTGGTTGCCTTTTTCTGGCCCGAAGGAATGAATGGCCTGACCTACGCGGAAAAGCAGAATGACTGCAAGCAGACATTTTCTTCCATAGATCTAGTTTATGAAACTAACGATGGTTATGTCACCATGAGCACAGTTTCAGACAAGGAATGGCAGGGCATGTGCGAGGCGCTTTCACGGGCAGATCTGCGCGATGACGAACGCTTCGCCACTGCGCTGGCTCGAAGGAATCACGCTTCTGTGCGCAGGGAGGTTGTCGGCGAGGAAATCGCCAGGCACAGCACCGCGGAATTATTGTCATTACTGGATGCGCACGACGTACCCTGTGCACCGCTACTGGATCGGCTCGAGATACTCGAGCACCCCCAGATAGTGGCGAGTGAGACAATCATGCGGGAAGAGATCGGTGACTTCGGCGAAGTGCGACAGGCACGGCCCGCGGCCCGCTTCGACAGGACTGCCAGCAGCCTGCGTCTGCCGGCACCCCAGCTGGGTGAACACACGCTCGAGATACTGGAAGCGCTCGGCTACGACGAACCAAGTCGCAATCGGCTGCTTGCGGAAGGCGTAGTATCATCGGTTGAGAAATAAATAAGGCAGTGTGTTCATGCCCTCCTTCGGTTAAACTGCGCGGGCTCCAGATAACACCAAAATAAGCCTGGATCACGAGCGGGTCAATGTATGTTTCTTCCTCCGAATAGCTCTTTCGCCATTCGCTCTCGCCACTGGACGATTGCCTGGTTTATGGCGCTGAACGTTTTGCTGGTATCGGTCAATGGCCTGGCCCAGGAAGTGGTTGTGGGCCAGGATGCCGAGGGCAGATCAACAATCCGCGCGGTGCGATTCGATGGCAACGTAGATATCGATGGCAATCTCGACGAGGAAATCTATCGGACCCTGGCACCTGTCACCAATTTCATTCAGCAGATTCCTACTGAGGGCGCGCCTGCCAGCGAGCGAACCGAGGCCTGGGTATTCTTCGACGACGACAATCTGTACGTCGCGGCGCGCAATTACGAGTCCGTTCCCGAGGAAGACTGGGTGGCGAATGAAATGCGTCGGGATACCAGTCAGCTGCGAACCAACGATTCCTTTTCTGTGATGCTGGATACCTTTCTTGATCGTCGTAACGGCGTTGCGTTTCTGGTGACACCTATTGGCGGATTTTCAGACTTTGCGATTGCTAACGAGGGCGACCGGGGCAGGGGTGTCAATTTCGACTGGAACATCGTGTGGGATTCACGGGTAGGTCGATTCGATGGCGGGTGGACCGTTGAGATGCAAATTCCATTTCGCTCTTTACGGTACGAGCCAGGGGAAGAACAGATCTGGGGCGTACAATTTCGCCGGATCATCCGGCGCCTCAATGAGGCGTCATATTTTACCGAGTTACCTATTTCTGCGGCGCTGGGAAATAGCCTCGTGGCTGGTATGTGGCGTATTTCAGAGGCGGGCACCCTGACCGATCTGGAAGTGCCTCCCAATAATTTTAATCTCGAAATAAAACCCTACGGGCTGGGAACAGTGACGACGAACCGGCAGGTAACGCCGGAAATTAACGACGACTTCGACAGTGAAGCCGGTCTCGATATCAAATTCGGTATTACCAACAATCTGACAGCGGACTTCACTTACAACACCGACTTTGCCCAGGTGGAGGTAGATGAGCGCCAGGTTAATCTGACTCGATTCAACCTGTTTTTTCCCGAAAAACGAGAATTTTTCCTCGAGGGCCGGGGTAACTTTGATTTCACCCAGCCGCGAAATCTCGATATTCCTACCATGTTTTTCAGCCGTCGAATCGGCCTCGAACAGGGGCAGATCGTGCCGATCGAAGTCGGGGGACGCCTGACGGGCAAGATAGGTGACGTCGACGTCGGCGCGTTGAGTATTGGTACCGACGGAAGTGGACTGAATGGTATCGAATCCACGCAGTTTTCCGTGTTGCGACTCAAGCGCGATGTGTTGCGGCGCAGTCGCATTGGCATGATCCTGACAGACCGATCAGAGTCGGTCGTAACCAATGGGTCGAATCGGCTCTACGGCATCGATGGCCAGTTCAATTTCCTGACCGACTTCGAGATCAGCGGCTTCGCAACCAAGACCGACACAGACGGTCTCAACGGTAATGATCTGAGCTACATGGCGAATTTCGATTACAACGGGGACCGTTACGGGGTGCGCTCCGGCTACCTTGTCGTTGAAGAGAATTTTAATCCGGAAATGGGTTTCAAGCGGCGCAACAATTTCGAACAGTATGAGGGCAACCTCAGGTTCAGTCCCCGCATTGCTTCCAGTCGATCCATCAGGCGTCTTGTATTGCAGGCGAACACGCAGTCTTACTGGTCGGCAAGTTTGGACGATCTGGAAACGCGCCGGCACGAGCTCAGCTTCACGACCGAGTTCGAGGAAGGTGACGAATTCAATCTTTCCCTGATTGATCAGTTTGAAATGCTGCGAAATCCGTTCCGTATTGCCCCGGGAGTCATTCTGCAGCCCGGGGAGTACGATTTCACCAGTTACGAGGCGTCTTATCGATGGGGCACGCAAAGACGATTTAGCGGTATTCTCTCTCTAAGGGCGGGGGATTTCTGGAGTGGGGAAAATACCGCGATTGGATTCAGCAGCGGCAGGATCGAGTTATCGCCCCAGCTTTCGGTAGAACCGAGTTATTCACTGAATAAGGTAGAACTGCCGGAAGGTGAATTTCGTACCGAGCTGGGCATATTGCGCGTAACCTATACCATCAGTCCGCGTATGTACTTTGGTGGACTCGTGCAATACGACTCCAGGTCCAATTCATTCAGCTCCAACTTCCGCTTTCGCTGGGAGTGGGCGCCGGGCAGTGAACTGTTCGTCGTGTACAGCGACGACCGGGACACGGATCCCTTTCTGAATCCGAGCTCCATGGAGCTGCGCAATCGCGGCTGGGCAATCAAGGTAAACCGATTATTCCAGATCTAAGCTGGCGCCTGCTCGCAAGCAGATCGCTCGTGTCTTGAGGAACCTAGAACAAATCTCTGCCCAAGCGACCGCGCGGTACTCTCTGTCCAGCGTCGAGAACATAACCCGGCCCGATAGACTCGACAGTTGGAGTCCCGCTGCCGCGCATGGTGATTTGCAGTTCCCTGTTCAGCAGGTCCAGTACACGCTCTACGCCAGCCTGACCGAACGCACCCAATCCCCAGCAGTAAGGCCTGCCTATCCCTATCGCCGAGGCACCCATCGCCAGCGCCTTGTAGATGTCAGTGCCTCTGCGGAAGCCGCTATCGATAATGATGGGTATCCGGCCGTTAACCGCAGCAACGATTTCCGGCAGACATTCGATCGTGCCGCGCCCGGTCTCGGTTGCCCTTCCACCGTGATTGGATACTACGATACCGTCTGCACCATACTGTACTGCCAGAGCCGCATCTTCAGCCACTTCGATTCCCTTGATCAGCACGTTCATACCGGTCACTTCCTTCATACGGCCAATGACATTCCAGGTTAATGCCGGGTTGTTTAATCCCACCCCGCGCATGTCAAGGCCATCAAAAATGGGCTTGGCTTGCCCGCGGTGGCAATCACTGCAGGTGCGCGTGTCCTCCCGCGTCATTACCGACTGAAATTCCGTATTACGACCTCCGGGTAAATCGATGGTCAGACACACGGCGGTGCAGCCTGCTGCCTCGGCCCGCTGCAACATCGCGACGGTGTATTCCCAACGGTCGGTGGGATATAGCTGAAACCAGATCGGCGCTCCGCGTGCCTCCGCGACTCGTTCGATTGGAGTTGAGGACTGGGTCGACAGGATCATGTGATGACCCTTGGCCGCGGCGGCTCTGGCAGTGCCCAGTTCCGCCTCGGCATGATAGGCACCCTGGCTGCCGACCGGGCACAGAAAAATCGGTGAGCTTGCTTCGGTGCCAAGGATATTGACGTGGGTATCAGCCTCGCTGACGTCGACGAGTCGGCGCGGCTTGATCTGAAACCGGGTAAATCCAACCCGGTTTGCACGCATGGTATCATCCGCGTCGACCCCGGTAGACAGATAGCCATAGTGCGCCGGCGGCATCTTTGCACGCGCCACCGCTTCCATTTCAAAAACATTGATTACTTCAGATGGATCGGTTAACTGCTCGCCAAGGGTTTCTTCTACTTCCTGCGCGAAAGCAGAGTAGTTCGTCAATAATGGGCTGGCGGCAAGAAACTTTAAAAAATCCCGACGATGGTTCATGGTGTATTCCCCAGAGGCTGTGTGACCGGCGTAAATTTTAGGTAATAGTTAATTCAGTTTTCTCGCTTGCATGTCCTGGCGACGAGTATGCAACAGGCAGGGTGTTTTGTATATGTTACCCGGGACCCCTTCATTGCATAGAAAACAGAAGACCTGGCCCAGAATTCGGCATTTGAGCAGGCAGCCAAAACCCCCAAAAAAGGGCTTTTCAGGGCATTTTCCGCTGCTACAAATTGTCACTATTGTCACAAATAGTCACTTCTTTGGTGTGGGTTCTAACCCATACAATCCTGCCAAATATTTGGGATTCGAAATATCCCTGCTTGTGGATAAAAAAGGAAGTTCAGCCTTATGAAACTGTCTTTTATGGATACCTTCAAAAGGGGTGTATCGGCGCAAAGAAGAGGCGATGTTGATGAAGCCGAAAGAATTTACAGGGAAATTATAGAGCTATATTCCAGCCATCCTTCAGCTGATCACGATTTGGGCGTTATGGCAATGGTTCATAACAACCTTGGATTCGCATTGCAGGGGCGCGGTGACTTCAAATCAGCAGCAGATAGCTACCGGCAGGCAGTTCTTTTAAAGCCGGATTATTTTGAGGCTTACAATAACCTGGGATTTGTGTTGCATCTTTCGGGGGACCTCGCTGGTGCAATTGAAAGTTACGATCACGCTATTGAATTGAAAGCTGATTATGCAGATGCGTACTACAACCGGGGGCGCGCGCAACAGGACAAAGGTGATCTGAATAATTCCATTGAATCCTATAAAGTGGTTGTAAACCTGAGACCAAATAGCGCGGATGCCCTCAATGCTTTGGGAGCGTCGCTGCAACTGAATGGCGACCTGGACGCCTGCGTGGATACCTACAAACAGGTCTTGATGATCGACCCCAACTATGTCGAAGCGTACAACAATATTGCGTTGGTTCTCCAAACGAGGAAGGACCCGAATGGTGCAATCGAAAACACCAGAAAAGCCATAGAAATCAAGCCCGGATACGCCAACGCGTATATCACACAGGGTCATGCGCATTTCGATAAAGGTGATCTGGAGGCCGCGATCGAAAGCTATGAAATGGCATTGAAGCTGCAGCCGGATTCTGTTCATGCATACAATAATCTGGGTATTGCGCTCAGAGAGGCCGGGCAGTATGCGCGAGCCGTCGAGTATTTTGACGCGCTCAATCAACCCAGATTCAGAGAGATGGTCGCGGGTGACCCAACCAAGCACCTGTTCTGGTTTAATGCCGTGTCTCAAGCGCTTGAATGTCTTTACCTGAACGGCGATTACTCGGAGCTGCAAACCCGACTGCAAAGACTGGGGGAATCCGGAGACATCAACCGGCGTGTAGCTGCCGTAAGTGCTTATGTCTCGCATCAGCTCGATATTGAAAATCCGCATAAATTCTGCAAGAAGCCCCTGGATTTTTTCCATGTCGGAAATCTGGGCGACTACGTGACGGATTTAGACGGATTTATTGAAAACCTGCTTGCCGAAGCGGATCAGGTAAATCAAGTCTGGGAGCCTCAGCACGGCGTGACACGAGTTGGTTACCAGACAGCGAATACGATATTTCAGGCAGGTACGGCCTGCGCGGCTCTGGAAGAAATTCTCGGTAAAGAAATTGAGTCTTACTATTCCAGGTTTAGTCAGGAGGACTGCGCGTTTATTACGATGTGGCCCGAGCGATACGAACTTAAAGGATGGTTGGCCAGGCTGGTCAGAACCGGATATCAGCGTTCACATATGCATCCAGCGGGATGGCTAAGCGGGGTCGTTTACCTTAAAACAATCGACAAACCAGGAACAGACGAAGGCGCTATAAAACTTAGCCTTCATGGTTACGATTTGCCGATTATTAAAGAAGATTATCCGCGCAAGATTCACCAGCCCAGGCCGGGAGAAATTATTTTGTTTCCGTCTTCAGTTTTTCACGGAACCATTCCCTTCGATGAAGACACAGAGAGAAGCGTCATCGCCTTTGATTTGCTGCCGTCCTGAGAGAGGCCTTCTATGTGGGCAACCGGATCCGGCATATACCTTGAATCTCAGCCGCGAGGCGTGGCGTTTAGCCGTAGCTGATCATGTGCCCAGATAAAAAAGTACAAGGGCAACGACAAACAAGGCTACTCTGAATCCCGCAACAAATCGCTGGAAGTGATTTTCGAGTATATTGACCGCCCATTGCCAGCCCAGCCATCTGAAAAGCCTGATCCTGATTCGCACCAGGGCAGGCAGAAAAGGAATCAGGATCAAACAAAATATCGCGAAGCCGTAGTACCAACCTGGAAACATGGCGGGATCTCCAATCAGGCGCCAGTTGGCGGGAAGTGCATCCAGCCCGTTATGATGTACTTGACGCCCGAATTCAGGACCTCTCCTGCATGGGCATGGGTCCATTCAGCCGGCCAGATCAATGTTTTCCCCTTCTGCGGTTGAACGCTGATTTCCTGATGCGCAAATCGGGTGGCACCGCCATCTTCGACGTCATTCAGATAAGTCATCCATGCCAGTACCCGATGAGAGTTGCCCACAGTGGTTCGTTCTGAGTGCAGCTTCTGGAAGTGGCCGCCCGGATCGTAGCGCTGAATATTGAACGATTCCATCTCCACCCTGGGCGCGACATTCTTCAGGAACGGCCACTGCTCGAGATAATCCTTGTGGCAGGCAAAAAGCAGGTCCAGATAATCGCGAATGGGCTTGTGGTCAGCCTGTTCCAGCTCCCTTGGTCGGATCGCCAAATCAATGGAGTTTTTTGCTTCAAGATTTACGCCGCCGGCAGTCTGGCCCTGAGTCTGATTTTTCTGGTGACTTTCAAAGAATGCAATTAATTCGTCGCAAAGCGAAATGGGTTCTATGGACCAGCAGCCTATGAAGTGGGGAATCGGAAGGGTTGATTCGATATCAATACGTTTCATACATTGTCTGCCTATTGAATTGAGATTCCATTTTCGACATCGAAACTCACCACGCCAAAACCTTTTTGTTCCATGGCCAGTCCTTCTTCCAGTTTACCGAGCGATAACAAAACAGATCCGAGAGATCCTGCTGCCTCTCTATAGTCTGGCTGAATTTCCAGCGCTCTTCGATAACTGGCGACTGCCTCTTCCAGTCTGCCCTGTTGTTCCAGCACGTTACCAAGGTTGCTGCAGGCAATCGCGAAATCAGGATGAATGCCCAGAGCGTTGCGATAGCATTGCTCGGCATCTGTCAGATTGCCCCTTTTCTGTAAGATTGTGCCGAGAGTGTTGTGTGCATCGACGAAATTGGAATTGATTTCCAGCGACCGCCGCAGGCATTTTTCAGCTTCTTCAAGATTTCCCTGGTTTTTTAACACCGTCCCCAGATTAAAATGCGCGATGGCAAATTCCGGCGCGGCTCTTGCCGCATTACGGTAGCAGGTTTCTGCCTCGCCGACCCGGCCCAGCCCGGAAAGGGCATTACCCAAATTGTTGTGCGCATCGGCAAAATCAGGGTTGATGGCCAGAGCCCGCTCGTACGAATCAATGGATTCCTCCGTCCTGCCCTGCATCTGCAGGATCATTCCCAGGTTGCCGTGGGCTTCAAAATAGTCTGGCTTCGCAGCCAATGCCTGACGATAACTGGCAGCCGCTTCATCCAGTCTGCCAAGCTCACGAAACACATTGCCCAGATTGTTATGTGCGCTGAAATAGTCAGGCGCGTTTTCCAGAGCCATCTGTATGAGATTGATAGCGTGTTCGCGCTGTCCGGCAAGGTGTGCGAGCAATCCCAGGCGATGCAATGCGTCAGGTTGGGATCGGTCGACCTCGAGTATCTGCCGGTAAATCTGCTCGGCTTCAGCGAATTGTCCCTGATTAAAGAACTGCGCTGCGCGGGTAAGCGACTGTTCAAAATCCATATAGCCAGGCCTAGTCTGTGAAATATTCTTTCTTGGTCTTGTACCAGCCAAACAGGCTGTAGCGGGCACCCTGGGCATAGGGCTTGACCTGGGACACCAGGTGCAGGCGAGGCACTTTGAACAAAACCAGTTGATTGAAAGCGGGAGGCACGACGTCCACGGGTTTACCCTTGCTATTGCAGAATGCGAAGTTCCCTCCCCATTCTTTTTGCCAGCCCCGACTCAGGGCCAGAACATGTGCCGCAATTCGACCCTGACCAAAATCCTCGTCCATGTGAATAGAAAGATGATGATGGCGATCATAGCGGGAAGCCCAGGCACTGACTTCTCTGCCCTCGTGGTTACCGGTGATATCGGCCATTAAATTGAGGTACTCGGAGCTGTTGAAATACTGATATATCCTGGTCAGTATCAGCAGTTCCTCCGGTGTCTGCTCCACAGTGACCGGTATCGTGTAGCGGCAGTAGGCAAACGTAAAATCGTTATCCTTGAGTTTCACCATTCTGGGGACCAGCTTCTCGATGTCCCGGTCCGACATACCCTGAAGCTCTTGATGCCTGATGATGCCGACTTCGTTATTGCGGGGTTTGCGGTAGTGAAATTCCCACGGTGCCCGGTTTTTGAGACACTCGAATGCAGCTTCGGCGACCTCCTCGCGGAGCAGATTCTTGATAATGACTGCCCCGGTCTCCGAAAATTCCTTTCGCAGCGCGTCGACATCGAGCGTGTTTATTATTTCCATGGAATTAGCGCTGCCGTCGCGGGTCTCGTTGATAGCGGGAATACTGTGGCCAATGTGCTCAGGCAGTTTATCAAATTTTTAGCAATTGCGATCAATTACAGAGATCTCGTCAGGAACCGGGCATATTGCGGTCAATTAAATGCCCTCAACAAATGGTAAACTGGGCTCATCGCTGAAAGTTTTCGTCGGCCATACGATTAATGGCCTGACAGGTAGCAGTTATGGCCGAATCAATTTCCAGAACCTTTACCGAGCTGGTAGCCCTCAAGTACCAGCTCTACAACGGGTTGTTTCTCACCTTGCCACTCGATGCCGTGGAGCAGACGGGACTTTTGCTGCCATTGCTGGAAGTCGCCTGCCAGGATGGACTGGAGGCCGGCAGGGATCCGGCCGCCATTGTTGAAGACTTTTTCAGCGCCCATAAGCCGCACTTTACCGAACCGGATAAGCTTGGGTTTCTGTTCAAGGTTATCCAGTATGTGGAACGGCAGGTAGTCCTGGTGGATGCGCTGGAGGATGCCGCGTACAGCAGAATGCACCAGCTCGATAGTCACGACATGCTGCAGCGTACACTTGACCGCGTCGAGGTGGAGGATCAGGAACAGCTGCTATCCCCGATTCTGGCGCGATTCGGCATTCGGGTTACCCTCACGGCACATCCCACCCAGTTTTACACCGGACCGGTACTGGCCATTATCAGTGATCTCAGTCGGGCTATTGGCGAGGGTGACATTTCGACGGTGCGTGAATTGTTACTGCAGCTGGGCAATACGCCTTTTTATCGCAAGGACAAACCTTCTCCGTACGACGAGGCTGTGCTGCTTACCTGGTATCTCGGTAATATCTTCTATCCAGTCATGGGAGGACTGGTTGATCGTCTGGCAGACAGCTATTGGCAGGAAATCAGGCAAAATCCGCGCATTATGGCAATCGGTTTCTGGCCAGGCGGCGACCGGGATGGCAATCCTTTTGTTACTGTCGAAACAACCCGTAGAGTGGCAGCCAAATTGCGTTACTCGATTGCTGCCTGCTATCACCGGGACATCAGGGAATTGAAGCGTCGCCTGACGTTCTCCGGGATTTATGAATCACTCGAGGCGATCGAAAAGCTGCTTCACGGCGAACTGTCTGAGACCGCGCCGGAGTGTGCACTAACAGAGTCCGATCTGGTCGCGAGGCTTGATCAGATAGAAGAGCGGCTGCTTGAGAATAACCAGGGTCTCTATCTCGAGCGCGTGAAATCCTTCAGACGCAAGGTCAAATTGTTCGGCTTTCATTTCGCCAGCCTCGATATCCGGCAGGACAGCACGGTGCTTGCCCGCACCCTCGGGGAAGTACGCAAGCTCTACCCGCTATTGAACGCCGATGAGCTCGATGCCAATGAGGAGGCGCGTCAGCTGGATGGAATGTTTCGCGTCACCGGCAGCATAGACATTGAATCGGTCGCGGAGCCGGTATTGAAAGATACTTTGAAATCATTCGGCGTAATCCGCGAGATTCAGCAGGCAAACGGCGAACAGGGCTGTCATCGCTATATCATCAGTAACTGCCATGGGCCATTGGATGTCGCCAGGGCCTTTGCGCTGTTCCAGCTATGCGGCTGGAAAGATTTGCCCTTGACCGTCGATGTTGTGCCTTTGTTCGAGTCTGTCAGAGATCTTGCTTGTGCCGGCGACTCTATGCGCCGTCTGTATGCCAATTCCACTTACCGTGAACATCTGCGCAGTCGCGGCAATCGACAGACCGTTATGCTGGGCTTTTCTGACGGCACCAAGGATGGGGGCTACCTGATGGCCAACTGGGCGATTTTCCGTGCCAAGGAGGATCTGACAAGCGTATCGCGGGCAGCTGGCGTTGAAATTATCTTCTTTGATGGGCGTGGTGGGCCAACTGCCCGGGGTGGCGGCAATACCTATCTTTTCTATGCTGCTCAGGGCAAGAATATAGAAAGTAATCAGATTCAGATGACAGTGCAGGGGCAGACGGTGAGTTCCCACTTTGGCATCAGGCAGGCTGCGGAGCTGAACCTCAGCCAGTTACTTGCCGCGGGACTGGAAAATAACCTCTATGATCGCCCGGAAAGAGAACTCAACACAGATCAGCGTCAGCTGATTCAATCTCTGGCCCAGAGCAGCTTTGAAAAATACCAGGCATTCAAGAACCATGAGCTGTTTCTTCCCTATTTGGAGGAGATGAGCACCCTGAAATACTACAACATGGCCAATATCGGTAGTCGACCGGCACGTCGCGGCAGCACTGAAGAACTTCGTTTCGAAGACTTGCGGGCCATTCCGTTCGTGGGAGCCTGGTCGCAACTCAAGCAAAATGTACCCGGTTACTTCGGGTTGGGTAGTTCTCTGAAAGAGCAGGAACAGATGGGCAATCTTGGGGACTGTAAGGCGCTGTATCACGCGTCAGGATTTTTTCGCGCACTGATTGCCAATGCCATGCAGAATCTCGCCAAGTCAAATTTTGAACTGACCCGCTATATGGAAAAGGACTCCAGGTTTGGACAATTCTGGCGCATGATCTTTGATGAGTATCGGTTAAGCCTTGAAATGGTCCTGAAAGTTTCCGGGCAGCATATGCTGCTGGAAGACAATCCCAGGGCGCGACTCAGCATTGAGTTGCGGGAGAAAGTAGTGTTGCCGTTACTGATAATACAGCAGGCAGCGCTGATGCGCTGTCAGCAACTGCGGGATGGGGGAGGCGACGAGCAGCTGGAGCCCTACGAAAAAATGATTGTCCGCTCGCTCTACGGCAATATCAACGCATCGCGAAATTCTGCGTAGGTCACGGTATCTCTGATGTCTGACATAAAGTTTGGCAAAGACGAAAAGCAGCAACTTACCGCACGGATACGCGACTATTTTGCAACGGAGCTTAATCAGGAGCTGGGCCAATTCGATGCCGAATTTCTGCTGGATTTTCTCAGTAAAGAATTGGGTCCACGCTATTACAATCGAGGTCTGCACGATGCGCAGGCGATAATGCAAAGTCGTATTGACGCGGTAATCGAGTCCGTCTACGAGCTCGAAAAGCCCTCTTGATTCGTGTCCCTGACTGCGGCGGTCCGGGTTGGTTTTGCTAATAGCCAAAGATGCCCGGACACCTAACTAACGTATAATACGCGTCATGAAGCTATCAGTTCTGGACCAGTCTCCAATTCGCAGCGGCAGCACGGCACATGCGGCCTTGCAGGAAACTGTGGCGCTGGCCCGACAATGCGATGAACAGGGGTATTTGCGCTACTGGCTGGCGGAACACCATGCCTCCGACGCCCTGGCAGGATGCTCGCCTGAAGTCCTGCTGGGCCGATTGGGCGCGGAGACTCGCCGCATCCGCATCGGTTCCGGTGGCGTTATGTTGCCGCACTATAGTCCCTACAAAGTGGCGGAGAATTTCAAACTGCTGCAGACCCTGTATCCTGACCGGGTTGATCTCGGTATTGGCAGAGCGCCAGGGACTGACCCGTTTACTGCCGCGGCCCTGCGTTACGGCTCCACGGTAGGTCCCCAGCACTTTCCCCAGATGGTGGCGGATTTGCAGGCGCTGTTGAACGACAGTGAACCGCCAACCCGGGGGATGGAAGGGGCCCGGGCTTTTCCCCTGGTCGATCATCCGCCGGAGATGTGGATGCTGGGGTCCAGTGAGGACAGCGCCGGATTTGCGGCTGATGCCGGGTTGCCATACAGTTTCGCCTATTTCATCAACCCCGCTATCCGTAGCGATATCTTCGAGCTGTACAGAGAACAGTTCAAACCGGGACCCAATCAGGCCGAACCGCACACCAGCCTTTGCGTTTTTTGTATCTGTGCCGAGAGTGAAGAGGAGGCCTGGCGCCTGTCACGCAGTCGCGACCTCTGGTTCGTCCGCCTACTGCAGGGGGCTCCCGGGCCTGTGCCAACGGTACAAGAGGCGACTGAATATCCCTACGCCGACGCCGAGCGTCGAGCGATTGAAGCCAATCGAGACAAGCGGGCCGTAGGCACGCCGGCGCAAGTGAAAGCCAGGCTATTGGCAATGGCGGAAGAATTCGGTGCCGATGAGCTGATGATTCTGACTATCACCCATGACCCGGCTGCGAGAGCCAGATCCTACGCCCTCCTCGCGGAGGAATTCGGGCTTTAGCTGTGCGATCAGGACTGAGACTTAGTTGCCTCGCGAGTCTTGCTACGCCGGCTGGATATTAATTTCCGAACTGCTTTTGTCGCTCCTGCTCCAGCAGCGCTTTCAATTCGGCTACCTGCATGAGGGCCTGCAGATATTGAGGATTTTCGGTGGCGATGCGCAGCATTTCCTCCTGCAGTTCCTCGAAAGTTGTTGCGGCCAGATCCTGCAGTTCGCGCTCTTCGGGAATAAGATCCATGGCGCGATCGAGCAGCGCAAGATCGATACCCTCGTCAGACCAGGCCTGGCGCAGTTCTGACTGGGCAAACTGGGAACTGTTTCGGCGCAGCTCGGTGAAAAAGACTGGTTCACAGCTGCGGCGAGGAATCCTGGAGTTGGTGATGCGAATGACGCGGCACACAATATCAAAATCGTCGCGGCTGTTGAGCTCGTTGAACAGTCCGTAGAGATTCTCTTCAGCCCGCTCTATACGGTTTCTGATCGAGATAAAATTCTGTTCGCCAACTACCGTGATCTCTTCCAAAAGTTCAGGCTCGGGGAGCTGGATTTCCGTCGCTGATTCCTTGACGTCCTGAATCGGCGGGTTGTTGCCCGCATCCTGCGCTGATCCGCTACCCAGCAGAAAAAACAGCATGCAGCCCAGCCAGGCTGACGCGCGCGAATTGAACGCAGATCTGCTGATTGAGGTGCTGTTCATGAGTCTCACAATCACCTGCTGGCGAGCTGCCTGGTCATGGATGGGACGGCTCC
>Ga0181593_10000398_pt1 | contig 37585 bp, 34 predicted proteins | sample 071ome_19_FD_133756 | JGI IMG/M metagenome (GOLD analysis project Ga0181593, IMG submission 133756) | Coastal salt marsh microbial communities from the Groves Creek Marsh, Skidaway Island, Georgia - 071413AT metaG (megahit assembly) | ecosystem: Environmental > Aquatic > Marine > Intertidal...
CGCGTTGTCACCCGCGACTCGGAAGTCGCAACACATAGCCAACTCGAGCCCACCCCCGAGGGCGTATCCAGTGATCGCGGCGATGGTTGGCTGCGGGATCTTGGCAACTGTTGTGAAGGCAGTTCGCAAGCCGCGTGAGAGGTGCACCATGTCGACGTACCCCTTGCTGGACATCTCGGCAATGTCGGCCCCAGCAGCAAAGACCTTCGGGCCGCCATAGACCACGACGGCGCCCACGGACGCATCCTCAGCAACTTCCTCCGCCGCCTGACGAATCTCCTTTTGCATCTGAGCATTCAAGGCGTTCATCGGCGGCCGCTCAAGCAGGATCGTCGCTACGCCGTCATCTACCTTCACGTTCACGAATTCACCCACGAGGCCACCTCTCACCTTTCCAGATCATCGCGTCACCGCCATTCGGTCATTGAGCGTAGCCCTCATGCGTCCGACCCGAATCCGACTTTCGGTAGGGAAGACAAAAAGCGATACCGTCACTTCGTGTCCGATGGCCCCGAAGTTGCCGAGCCCCGCTGGCACCCCTGGGGTTGGGATCCACTGGGTGTGCACCTCGACTCCACAGGAATCGCCAATGTCGCCTTGTGGGCCGAAGGCGCCGAGCGGGTCGACTTCTGCGTTCTCGACGGTTCGGGCGAACACCGCATAGAACTGCCCGATCAACTGCATCACGTTTTCCATGGGCGTATCGCTGGCCTGGAACCTGGAATGCGCTACGGATTCCGCGTGCATGGCGCGTGGGATCCACATCGGGGCAAACGCTGGAATCCGAACAAGTTGCTCGTTGACCCCTACGCGCGTGCACTAGCCGGTGACTTCCACCTTGACCCAGCCGTTTTCGACTACGAAGGCGACGACATCGGCCAGATGAGCGAACTCGACAATGCGGCCTACGTCCCAATGTCGGTTCTGGCGGATACGAAATTCGATTGGGGGAACGATTCACTTCCCCAGACACCCTGGCAAGACACGGTCATCTACGAAACGCACGTCCGCGGACTCACCATGCAGCATCCGGACGTCCCCGAGCACCAGCGCGGAACATATGCAGGCGTCGGCCACCCTTCGGTGATCGCCCACCTGAAGGCGCTGGGAGTCACCACCGTCGAACTCCTGCCCATCCATCATTTCGTCTCCGAAGTCCACCTACTTCGCTCCGGACTCACGAACTACTGGGGTTACAACACCCTCGGTTTCTTCGCTCCACACGCGAAGTACTCGTCTTCGGGCGCACACGGAGAACAGGTGCGCGAGTTCAAACAGATGGTCAAAGATCTTCACGCCGCGGGACTCGAGGTCGTGATCGACGTCGTCTACAACCACACCGCCGAGGGCGGGATCGACGGGCCATCACTTTCCTTCCGAGGAATCGGGAACGACGTCTACTACTACCTCACCGAAGACGGCAGCCAATACATCGACTACACCGGCTGCGGTAACACTCTGGATGCATCACACCCGCACGTGTTGCAGATGATCCTGGACTCCCTGCGCTACTGGGCCAACGAGATGCATGTCGACGGATTCCGCTTCGACCTCACCTCCGCTCTCGCGCGCTCCTTCAACGACGTCAACATGCTGGGCAGTTTCATGACAGCCATCCAGCAAGATCCCGTGCTGCGTCGCATGAAACTCATCGCCGAACCTTGGGATGTGGGCCCCGGCGGGTATCAGGTGGGGGAATTCCCCGTGCTGTGGGCGGAATGGAACGACCGGTTCCGCGACACAACTCGCTCCTTTTGGCGAGGAACCGGCAGCGTCGCTGAACTCGGTTGGCGTCTCACCGGATCAGCCGACCTGTTCGAAGACGAAGGACGACGCCCGTTCTCAAGCATCAACTTCGTCACCGCCCACGACGGCTTCACCCTCCGCGACCTCGTGAGCTATGACCATAAACACAACGAGGCCAACGGCGAGGACAACAGGGACGGCACGGATAACAACATCTCGGCGAACTACGGGCAGGAAGGCGAGACCGACGATCCTGAGATCAACGCTATCCGTCGTCGGCAGATCAAAAACTTGCTCACCACGTGTGTTCTGTCCTCTGGAGTGCCCATGCTCTCCGGGGGCGATGAATTCGGTCGTACCCAGCACGGCAACAACAACGCCTACTGCCAGGACAACGCGATCAGCTGGTATCCGTGGGACTGGAAAGGTCACGAAGATTGGCAAGCTGAACTTTTCGACTTCGCGTGCCGCCTCATGGAGTTGCGACGAAACAACCGGGCATTTCGCAGACGGCACTTCTTCGACTCATCCCAAACAGCCCGGGACGTCCTGTGGTGGCACCCCGACGGCCGTGAGTTCATCGAGAGCGACTGGAACGACCCGGAGCAGCGTTGCCTGGGCATGATCGTCAGCAATGCCGACGTCGACCCGAAAGTCACCGACACAGCAGACGACTCGAGCCAATTCCTGTGGATGATGAACGCACGGGACGCAGTCGTCGATTTCCGGCTCCCCGAGGCATTCACCGAAGCCGACATCGAATTGCACTCATGCGCCCAGGCACCGGAAATGCGCCACGGCGTTGTTCACCTCCCCGCACGCAGCACGCTCATCTTGGCCCTGCACCGCTAACTCCGCTCAGTCGTTACTCCGCGATCGTTCGGCCGCTACTGTGCGACCGTTCGCGGGGAATAGGGTTCTGGGTTATGGAATTTAGACACCTGGGACGAAGCGGCCTGAAGATCAGCGCCCTCACTTACGGCAACTGGATCACTCACGGATCTCAGGTAGACGATGCCACGGCACACGCGACGATCCACGCCGCGCTCGACGCAGGGATCACCACCTTCGATACCGCCGACGTCTACGCGGGCACGCGCGCCGAAGAGGTCATGGGCGCCGCGCTTCGAGGCCAACGGCGCGAAGGGCTCGAGATCTTTACCAAGGTCTATTGGCCGACCGGGCCCGGCGTGAACGATCGAGGTCTGTCGCGCAAGCACATCATGGAATCGTGTGAGAACTCACTTCGACGCCTTCAGACCGATTACGTCGATCTCTATCAAGCCCATCGCTTCGACTACGACACCCCCCTGGAAGAGACCCTTCGCGCGTTCGACGATCTCGTGCGACAGGGCAAGGTCCTATACGTCGGTGTTTCAGAATGGACGGCGGCCGAGATCCGCGAGGCGATGCGGATCGCGGAGGACATGGGCTTCGACCGGATCATCAGCAACCAACCGCAGTACTCGATGCTGTACCGGGTGATCGAATCCGAAGTCGTCCCCGCGTGCGAGGAACTCGGAGTGAGCCAGATCGTGTGGTCACCGATGGCTCAGGGTGTGCTGACCGGCAAGTATCTTCCCGGACAGCAACCACCCGAAGGCTCACGTGCCTCCGGAGGCGAAGGCGCGCAGATGATCGAGCGCTGGATGCGCGACGACGTCCTGACCGCGGTGCAACGACTCGTGCCGATCGCGCAAGACATGGACCTGACGCTCTCTCAGCTCGCCATTGCGTGGGTTCTGACGAACACCAACGTTGCGGCAGCCATCATCGGCGCCTCGCGCCCCGAACAGGTCGACGAGAACGTTAAAGCTGCCGGGATCACCTTGCCCGACGACGTCATGAGCGCCATTGACTACGCCCTCGGCGATCTCGTCATCAACGACCCAAGCCTGACCAAGTCACCCAACCCGCGTCCATAGCCAAGCGCAGGACCTAACCAACGGAGGAACACCATGGGCTGGACCTGGACCTACTCAACAAGCAGTGATGCCGACCTGTCCCCCGCGTCGGGAACCCGCGAGGCATTCCCCAGCCAGGCCGACGCCGAATCGTGGTTGGGCGAGAACTTTCGGGCTCTCTTGGACGAGGGGGTCGACAACGTCACCCTGCTTGATGACGGTTCCATCGCTTACACCATGAGCCTGCATCCGAGCGAGTAGTCAACCATTCAACTAGCACCGAAAAGCGCGGTGCTTTGACACCGGCCACTGCTGCGTGGTCGGATTCGCCTACAACTGAATGCACGCGCTCGACGTCCAGGGGAAGTCGGTGAGAATCCGACGCTGTCCCGCAACCGTGAGCTCCTCGAGATCGAACCCTCGAGTGCAGCGAGTCGGAGCACCTGGCGAGCGCGAGCGGCTCCATCCGTCGAGGTAACGGGACGAGTCCACGGGAATCCCCCTGACGCGTCCCTCATGCCGAGAGCATGAGGGATTTTCGTTGGGCGGCCTGCAGGGACGACGCTCCGGACCGCTCATCCGAAAGGGGACGACCCTGTGGTCACCCGTATAGCTAGAGCCGGCAAAGCCGGCGGTGCGGCCATCGCCGCGCTTTCACTTTCCGCCGCCCTGCTAGCCGCGCCCGCCCACGCGTCCGAAACCGGACTGTTTGGCAATCAAGATGCGACCTACGACGGGGTCTTCCGTCAGTCCTTGGCGATCACCGGCCTAGCCGCCGCCGACGCTCGCATCCCGGACGCGGCCATCAACTGGTTGCTCGACCAACAGTGCGCCGACGGCTCCTTTGAGGCATATCGATCGGATACGTCCAAGCCGTGCAACGAGCCCGACCCCGCAACGTTCTCCGGACCCGACACCAACAGCACCGCCATGGCGGCGACGGCGCTGTATCTGGCCGGGAAGACCCAACAGGCGCGTGCGGCCATCACCTGGCTCATCGATGCCCAAAATCGCGACTGGGGATTTCCTTTCTCACCCGGTGGAAAATCCGACGCCAACTCCACGGGATTGGCGTTGATCGCACTGCAGACCGTGCAGCCCCAGGATCGAAGCGCCCGCGTGCCTAATGCCAAGGAATTCTTGGGAAGTCTCAAGCTCAAATGTTCCAGTGGAGGTGGACTCGCGTATCAAAAGGGCAGTGCTGCCAATGGGCTGGCATCGGCCCAGGGGTACATGGGGCTCGCCGGGGCACTGCCAGTCGATTCCGTCCCCTCACTCGACCCTGACCCGATATGCAAGAAGCGCAACACTATGGCGAACGTCGGCGGATTCCTGGCTTCAGCGATCGACGCGAAGGGCGCCGTGCCATCGGATTTCGGATCCGGCGCTGACTACACCTCAACGGCGTGGGCCATCCTCGGGTTGATCGCGAACAAAGTCGGCGCCTCGGCCGTCGACACGGGAGTGGATTCGCTGCGAGACAACGCACGTTCCTACGCCTTCTCCGAAGGCGACGCCGTTCCGGGCGCCGCAGGGCTCCTTCTCCTGATCGCCGAGGCAACCGATGGCAACCCTCGTTCCTTCGGTGGCGTGAACCTCGTCAGCGCCCTGACGGGCAGCATGCAGTGACCTTCGTGGCGACGGCCCCTCGAGCACGGGCCCTCATCGCACTCGCGGTGGGCGGTCCGTTGCTCCTGGGTGCCGTCGTCGCCCCGGCCTCCGCAGCGACCAAGTACCGCTACTGGTCGTACTGGATCGGAAGCGACACCACGAGTTCGTCTCCGACATGGGGATACGCCGCCGAGGGCGCCGGGACGAGAGTGCCGGCCGATGGCGACGTCGAGGGATGGAGATTCGGTTTGGCGAGCCAGATGTCGGATATCTACCCCGCCGCCCTTCCCGACTTCACCGCGATCTGCGCGGAGGTTGAACAGGCTGCGGACTCCAAGAGGGTCGCCATCGTCATCGACCCGGGCGAGCCATCCCAGGCTCCGGACGGCGAAAGCCCCGGCTCGCTGGTGAGCACGTGCGTTGTGAGTGAACCGTCGGCAACGAGCTTGCAGATCCTGCAATCAGTGGCACCGGTTCGCATCGATGCCGGTTTCGTGTGCGGCATCGACGGCTACCCCGCTCGCGAGTGCGCACCCCTGGTCGACGAAGTCGAAGAACGTGCGGATGTCGGCAACGCGATCGCCGACGAATCATCCGGATCCGCCGAGACCGTGCCTGAGTCGACCACCGCGTCCGGAAACTTCGAACTGTCTGGACAGTCCGGACCATCCGAGCCATCCGAATCCGGAACCCCATTGATCACAGCCGCCGCCATCTCGATCCTCGCCCTCGTCGGCTTCTGGCTGTGGCGACGTTCTCGCCGGGTGAGGCAGTCATGACTGTCCGTCACGCACCCGCGCGAGTGCGGACCCGTAGCGTCGGCAATCTCCGCAACGTCGACGACACTCGCTGGCTGCACCCCGTTGCCTGGTGGTGCTGGGCTCTGGGGCTCGCCGTGGCGGCCAGCACCACCACCAACCCCTTGCTCCTGATCGGACTTATCACCGTCGCCGCAGTGGTGGTGGATCGACGCAAACCGGATGCACCGTGGGCTCGCTCCTTCGAATTCTTCATCCGCCTCGCGGTCATAATCGTGCTCTTTCGACTTCTGGCACAGATCATCTTCGTCGCGCCCATGGGAACAACGATGCTCATCGACATGCCCGGGGTCACTTTGCCGTCCTGGCTCGCGGGCATCCGTCTCGGCGGAGCTTTGATGCTCGAGCCGGCGCTCCAAGCTCTGTACGAAGGCTTGCGACTTGCGGCGATCATCGTCGCTATCGGAGCGGCCAGCTCGCTGGCGTCCCCCAGCCGATTGCTGAAGTCGGTGCCCGCAGCCGTGTACGAGATCGGTGTCAGCGTGGTGGTAGCCACGACCTTCCTTCCGCAGCTTGCGAGCGATGTTGCACGGGTTCGAGCAAACCGCCGCCTTCGCGGCCGACGCGACATCGGACTTCGCGGCGTGAGCGGAACCGTGATGCCGGTGCTCCACGGCGCGATGGATCGCTCGATAGCCCTCGCGGCCGCGATGGACTCGCGCGGGTACGGCAGGGTTGCCAATGTGAGCTCGGCGCAGCGACGACTCACGGCATTGCTGCTCGTGGTCGGTCTGATCGCAGCAACGCTCGGTACCTACGGACTCCTGGGAACCGGCTCGGCAACCTGGTGGGGTCCGGCTTTGTTGATCATCGGCTTGTGCTGCGCACTTGCCAGCGTCGTGCTGTCCGGTCGGCGCAATGTGCGCACCCGTTACCGACCCAATGCGTGGAAGGTCGCCGATGTAGGAACAGTCGCTTCGGGTGCCGCGGCGGCGAGTTTGTTCCTGGCAGCCTCCGCGATCAACGGCGCGGGGATGAATCCGGCAACATCTCCCCCGACCTGGCCCACCGTGCCGATTCTTGCTCTTCTCGGTTTGCTCGCGGCGATCATCCCGGCTTTCATCACTCCACCACCTCCAGCCACCGTCGCGCCCTCCGGTCGGGAGGTACGTGCATGATCGAGTTCGAAAACGTGACGATCCGGTATCGAGCCGATCAGCCACCGATCATCGAGAACCTCGATCTCACGATCGAAGAAGGCGAGTTCATTCTCGTGGTCGGGGCGACCGGATCGGGGAAGAGCACGTTGCTCGGCGCAATCAACGGACTGGTCCCCCACTTCACCGGAGGAATCCTTAACGGAGACGTACGCATTGACCAACGCAGCACATCGGTGCACCGCCCGCGTGATCTTGCCGATGTCGTCGGCATCGTCCCGCAAGATCCACTCTCGAGTTTCGTCACCGACACCGTCGAAGAAGAACTCGCCTACACGATGGAGTGCCTGGGAATCCCTCCGGACGTGATGCGCCGGCGAGTGGAAGAGACGCTCGATCTCCTCGGCCTCGAGGAGTTGCGTCACCGACCCTTGCGAAGTCTCAGTGGCGGCCAACGCCAACGCGCGGCAATCGGCGCCGTCCTCACCGCACACCCTCGGGTCCTCGTCCTGGACGAACCCACATCCGCTCTTGATCCTGGAGCGGCCGAGGAGGTCCTCGCCGCCCTGCACAGACTCGTCCACGACATCGGTGTGACCGTGGTGCTGGCCGAGCACCGCCTGGAAAGAGTGGTCCAGTACGCCGATCGCATCGTTTCGCTCGGTGCGCCGGAGTCGCCGGGCAGTCGCGGCACCGAGATCACGATCGGCGAACCCGAAGCGATCATGTCCACGGCACCGATCGCTCCTGCCGTAGTTCACCTCGCACGCGTTGCGGGATGGGAGCGCACTCCCATCACCGTTCGGGAGGCGCGTCGGCAGGCCTCATCCCTGAGGCAACTCTTGATCGGGCACGTGCCACCCGTGCGCGCGGTATCCGACGCAGGTGCGGTCGCGGCCCTGAGCGACGTCACCGTTCGGTACGGCGCGCTGCCCGCCCTGCGATCGGTGTCCGTAACTATCAATCAAGGCGACGTCATCGCACTCATGGGACGCAACGGGGCGGGGAAGTCAACGCTCCTCCACTCCCTGGTAGGCCACCAAAAACCCGCATCAGGGTCAATAGACGTAGCCGGAATCGACCCGAGCACCCTGAGCGGCCCCGACCTGGTCCACCGCGTGGGACTCGTCCCGCAAGAACCCGCGGATCTGCTCGAAGCGAGCACCGTTGCCGAGGAGTGCGCAGCCTCCGACCGCGATGCCCAATGCGAACCAGGCACCACGCGCGCCCTGCTCGCGCTCCTAGCGCCGGAAGTGGTCGACACCACGCACCCGCGGGATCTGAGCGAGGGTCAGCGCCTGCTTCTCGTGCTGTGCATCGTGCTGGCGGCCCGGCCATCACTCATCTGTCTCGACGAGCCCACCCGCGGCCTCGACTACGCAACCAAGGAGCGCCTCACACGGGTGGTCACGGATCTTGCCGAGGCGGGGCATGCGGTGGTCCTGGCCACGCACGACGTCGAACTCGCCGCCGAGGTCGCATCGCGGGTCGTGATCGTCGCCGACGGTGAAGTAGTCGCCGACGGACCTACCTCTGCGGTGATCACCTCTTCACCGATGTTCGCGCCGCAGGTTGCCAAGGTCTTGGCCCCGCAACCGTGGCTCACGGTCGAGCAGGTTCGCCGCGCACTCGAGCAGGACACGGCATGACAGTTGCGCGGTACACGACCACCCACGGTGCTGTCCCTCTTGGCGCGAGGAGTGTCCTAGCTATCGGCTTCGCCACGGCAATTGGCCTCGTTGCGTTTTTATGGCCGTTCTTCGCGGCACCGGAGTCGACTCTGGTCGCCCATGCGGGTGATGCACCCTTTATCTTCGCCCTGCTCGTTCCCGTCGTCCTACTCGTCGTGCTCGCCCAGTTCGCCGACGGAGCCATGGACGCCAAGTCCGTCGCGCTGCTGGGGGTGCTCTCCGCGGTCATCGCGGCGCTTCGCCCTCTCGGCGCTGGCGTGGCGGGAATCGAACCCATCTGGGCGGTCTTGATCCTGGGCGGGTTTGCGCTGGGCCCCGGATTCGGCTTCGTTCTGGGCGCGGTCTCACTTTTCGCCTCGGCTCTGATCACCGGCGGAATCGGACCGTGGTTGCCGTTCCAGATGATTGCGGCAGCATGGATCGGCCTCGGGGCCGGACTTCTAGCTCGGCTACCTGCGGTGCGACGGCTCGCGCCTGCGCACCCATGGCGCGAAGTCCTCGTGCTCGCCGGGTACGCAGCCGTTGCCTCGTTCGCCTACGGGTTCGCGCTCAATCTCTGGTTCTGGCCGTTCACCGCGGACCTCGCCCCCCAGATCGCCTTCACAGCTGGCGCCCCGCTCGCGGAGAACCTGCTGGCGTGGTTGAGATTCAACGTCGTGACGTCGCTCGGCTTCGATCTCCCCCGCGCAGTTCTGGCGGCTGGACTAATTGTCGTCGCCGGACGTGGCGTGTTGATCGCCCTGCGGCGCGCAAGTCGTCGCGCTGCTTTCGACGTTCCCGTGGATTTCGCGCCCGCCTACGTCCGCGAAGGTGATGTGCGCCGGTAACCGAGGCCTATTCCGAGTCGACGATTGCTCTCGTGACAGGTGGAAGCAAGGACACGGCGATACCGGCGACGGCGGCTACGACGAGGGCGGTGCCGATAGCTCGCGTCCCCGAATCGGGTGCTTGAGCGAGCGGGAATCCAACGACGAGGCCGAGTAGTTGAGCCAAGATGAATGGCGCCCGGGCTCCGTACTTGCGCATCCACCATCCGCGAGCAATCGCCATCAACCCGATTCCCAACACCGCGAAGATCACGATCTGCAAGATCAGGGCCGGCAGATTCGAAACTTCCTCGGGTCCGCTCAGCCCGACCCGCACTCCCTGAATGACGTCGTAGACGGCATAGCCCAAAAGAACGGCTCCTTCGACCGCGGCGATGCTCGCCAGCACGACCAACAAGGGTTGCGTCGGTTTCGGCACGCTCGCGAGCATAGGCTCCCCGTCATGCGCGCGCTGCTGGTAGTCAACCCTCGCGCAACCACTACATCCACCCGCACAGCGGACGTGATCGTCCAAGCCCTGTCGCACGAACTCGATCTCGAGATCACGTTCACGACCCACCGCGGCCACGGAGTCGATCTGGGGCGTTGGGCTCTGGACAACCAGCTTGACGCAGTCATCGCGCTCGGCGGCGACGGCGTGGTCAACGAAGTTCTGAACGGAATGCTCCGCGACGGTCCGGCTCGCCCCGGTCACCGAGTCCCAGCGCTGGGCGTGATCCCGGGGGGAAGTGCGAACGTCTTCTCCCGGGCTCTTGCGATCCCCACCGATCCGGTCGAAGCCACGGGCGTGATCTTGCGGTCCACGCGCGACGGCGTCTTCCGCCGGATCGGGCTCGGCCACGTCCAGACACCGGAATTCGCGCGGTGGTTCGCGGTCAACGCCGGGCTCGGCATCGACGCGCGGATCATCGCGTCCATGGAGCAGCAGCGCGGAAGGGGCGGTCGCGCGACCCCAACCCGCTACTTCATCACCACGGTGCGTGAATTCTTCAAGGATCGTCGCAGCCCTCGGATGACGATCACCAGGCCGGGGCTAGCGCCGACGTCCGGAGTGGTCGTGGGCATCGTCCAAAATGCCGCCCCCTGGACCTATTTCGGCGCTATTCCGGTCGACCCCTGTCCAAGCGCCTCCTTCGAAACCGGACTGGACCTGTTCGCCCTGCCAAGCCTTGGGCCACTCACCACTGTCCGTGCCGCGACCCGCATGCTTACCCGCGCCGACGCCGGCTCGCCCGGGTCATCCAGGTCGCCCGGGTCGTCCGGGTCCAGCATCGTGCGCTGGCACGACCAGTCCGCCTTCGACTTCACGGCCCAAGAACCGGTGCCTATCCAGGTGGACGGGGAGGGCATGGGCACGACTTCGCACGCATCGTTCACGTCCCACCCCGGGGCGCTGCTGGTCATGGGGCGCTAGTTCCCAAAAACGGACATTTGGTTCAGTTGTGAGCAAAATGACAGCTCGAAGCCTCGAAACGTCGGGCTTTGGGGTTGTGCGTTAGGTCTCGCTCTGCGACTCTAGGAGGGCAATAAGTCCGATCGCTCGGGTCGCCTTCCTCCGAGGGAAGCCGGGGAGACCCCCCGCGCCCCTCCTCGTTGGGCCCGGTCGTGAAGGCTTTCACGAGTACCGGTGACCCCGGTGCCCACCTTTTTGGAGTGATGACGCATGGACTGGCGCCACGAGGCGGCCTGCCGTGACGAGGATCCGGAGCTGTTCTTTCCGATCGGCAACACCGGGCCCGCGCTCATCCAGATCGAAGAAGCCAAGGCCGTGTGCCGTCGCTGCCCCGTCGTCGATGAGTGTCTTCGCTGGGCTCTCGAGACCGGTCAAGATGCTGGTGTCTGGGGCGGTCTCAGCGAGGACGAGCGACGCGCCCTGAAGCGCCGCAACGCCCGTCTGCGTGCACGCACCAACGCCTGACCCACGGCGCACTAACCACCCGACAGCGGAACCGTCACCACCGCTCGCGTGCCGTATTCCTGCGCTGCGAATTCAAACGACCCCGCCAGTTCCGTGGTGGCGAGCGACTGCACGATATTCAGTCCCAGGCCCGCTTCCTGGAGTTGATCGTCGCCGACCCCGATGCCGTCGTCCACGACCTCGATTCGTAAGGACGCGGGCTCACGAATCGCTTCGACGGTAACGAACGTCCCCTGCGAGTGCTGGACCGCGTTGTGGACGAGTTCGGAAACGCACATCGCAAGCGGGGTTGCCGTCTCTGCGGGAAGTCGACCTGAATCACCCTTCGTTTCCAGGGAAAGTCCAAAGTGGGGGTCTTCCACCACGATGGCGAAGAGCGCTCGCACGATGCGGTCGAAATCGACCGATTCGCCGAGGTCGGACTCGCTGCCGGGATCGGCCGACAGGGCTTCGTGCACGACCGCGATCGCCGCCACCCGAACTTGGGCGTCGGCGAGCGCAGCCGAGATAGCGGGATCGGTGGAACGTCGCCCCTGCAGGCGCAAAAGGGCGGCAACAGTCTGCAGATTGTTCTTCACCCGGTGATGGATCTCGCGAATAGTCGCATCCTTGGACAGCAGCGCTCGTTCACGTCTGCGGATGTCCGTGGTGTCACGCAAGAGCAAGAGAGCGCCGTCACCGGTCGTCGATCCCCGCAGCGGTATCGATCGCAACAGCACGGTGGCGTTGGATCCCTCGAGGTCGGCTCGACCGGCTACACGTCCTCGCGCCAACTCCCCCACGGACGCATCCATGGTGCCCTGCCTGTGCAGCAGACGCGTCACGACATTGGCGAAATCGGCACCGACCAGATCGATGGCGAGACCTAGACGACGCAGGGCGCTGACCGCGTTCGGACTTGCGTAGGCGACGATCCCCGACGCATCGAGCCGGACCACACCGTCTCCGATCCGAGGTCGACCACTAGCGCCGGTGACCGTTTCCGGCACCGGGAATTCTCTCGCGGTCAGCATCCCGATCAACGTGTCCGCGGTGGACAGATAGAAGTCCTCCAGTTGCCCGGCGACTCGGGGCGCGGAGGATGCATGGCGCACGACGACGCCGATGACGTCTCGATCACGACCGGATTCACCCTCACCATCTGTCGAGCGCACAGCCCGAACGGGTCGGTGGATCGGGTACGCCTCCACCGCCGTTGGAACCAACGGGTTCGCTGCGTCCCGAACTTTCACGCTGCGCCCGAAGGCGAGTGCTTGATCCAGGGCGGCAAGGCGCCCCCTTGGTGAGAATTTCCCGATGACATCTTCCGGCACACTCGTCGGCGCAGTGGTGGGCCGAACGTGCGCTACCGCCACCCCACCGGCGTCGTTCCAGGTTGGGAGCCATAGCACCAGGTCGGACAAAGACAGGTCGGCCAGTAGCGACCAGTCCTCGACGATCGAGGTCAGGTGCTCAAGATCGGACGCGGAGAGGTCCGTGCGCTCATTGACCAAACGCGCAGGTATCGGCACAAAGGACAAAGTAGCGTGGAGCGATGACGGATTCCGATTCGCACGCCGCCGACGAACCACGCCACGGTGGCCACCACACGATCGATGCCGCGCTCGAGCAAGGAGCCCAGGCGCTGTTCACCCTGTCCGGCGCGCACATCTTTCCGCTGTTCGACGCCGCCGTGGGTGGGGCCGATGCCGTGCGATCGGCAGCCGACCCCCGAGCCGCCGAACGACACGGGCGGCTTCCCCTGGTGGACGTCAGACATGAACAGACAGCCGTTTTCGCGGCCGAAGCCGTAGGCAAACTCAGTCGGGTGCCCGGGTTCGCCGCGGTCACCGCAGGACCGGGGGTCACCAATGCGATGAGCGCCGTGACCGGCGCTTGGATGAACGGCAGCCCGCTCGTACTGGTCGGCGGGCGCGCTCCGAATTACCGCTGGGGATCGGGAGCCCTCCAGGAGCTGGACCACGTGCCCCTGGTGGAACCTGTCACCAAGTCGGCGACGACCGTGCACGATTCGGCGGAGATCGGCGCTGGAATCGCCTCTGCATTCGACCTTGCCCGATCTCCCCACCGCGGACCGACGTTCGTCGACGTCCCGATGGATGTTCTCTTCACCCCGAGCATGCCGTCCCCACCAGATCCGAACTCCGCGGTCGATCAAGACGCTCACGAGTTGATCGGCGACGTCGATCGGGCGGCCTCGTTGATGGCCGAAGCCTCGCGCCCCGTACTCATCATCGGATCCGATGTCTGGGCCGGCGATGCCATAGAAGCCGCACGTGAATTCATCAGCGGTACGCAAATTCCGACCATCGCCAATGGAATGGGCCGGGGGATTCTGGTGCCGAGCGATCCCCTACTCATCACCCGGGCTCGAGCAGCGGCGTTCTCCGGTGCCGACCTCGTGATCGTCGTCGGCGCCCCATTGGACTTCCGCCTGGGCTACGGATCGTTCGGCTCGACCGACGGGTCCGCTATAACACCCGTTATTCATCTGGTTGACGCTCCCAGTCAAGTAGCCGGCCACGCCGCACACGCCGTCTCGATCGCCGGTGATCTCACTGCGGCGTTCCGCGCACTCGGCGCATCTGCGCTCACCCGCGGACTGGACCCCGGTCGTTGGACCGGCGGGTCCGGGTGGTGCGAGACGTTGGCCCAAACCGCAGCGGCAGCCTGGAGCCAGGACGAGGAGATCCTCGCCTCCGAGGCATCGCCGATACACCCGGCGCGGATCTACGGCGAACTCCGAACGCGGCTCGAGGCCGAGGACATCGTGATCGGCGACGGCGGCGACTTCGTGTCCTTCGCCGGACGATTCATCGAACCCACCCAGCCCGGGTGCTGGTTGGACCCCGGGCCCTTCGGATGTCTGGGGACCGGACCCGGCTATGCCCTCGGAGCGCACGTCGCACGACCCGATTCCCACCCCTGGCTGCTCCTCGGTGACGGAGCTGCCGGTTTCTCGCTCATGGACGTCGAGTCACTGGTTCGACATCAGGTTCCGGTCACGATGGTCGTCGGCAATAACTCCGGTTGGGGGCTCGAGCGCCACCCGATGCGATTCCTGTACGGCTACGACGTCGTGGCAGACCTACCGCCCGTTGGGTACGACGACGTAGTCCGCGCGCTCGGCGGAGCCGGCGAAACCGTGACCGAGGCGACGGACATCGGTGCGGCTCTCGATCGCGCCCGCGAATACCGCGGGCCTTACTTGGTCAATGTGATAACCGATCCCGAAGTGGCGTATCCGCGATCGACCACGGGGATTTGACATCGTCGGGGAGTTCCCGGTTACGGCTGGACAGATAGGAACGCACGACGGTCGACCACCGCCCGCGTGATGGTGCCCCGACCGATGCCCTCGACCCGCTCACCCGACACCAGAGTGTGATCTGCGGAAACGTCGTAGGTAACTCGAGCATCCTTGATGGACACAACCGTCGCCGTCACGATCACCGTGGCACCCACCGGCGTTGGTCGCCGATGGACGACGTCGACCTGAACACCCACAGTCGTGCTCTCATCATCGATGACCTCTTCGACCGCATCACATGTCGCTTTCTCCATCAACGCAATGAGTCTCGGGGTACCCAAAACGGGAACCGTTCCGCTACCCAGGGATATCGCAGTATCACTGTGCTCGACTGTGGCTTCGACCCGACCGACCCGACCGACCCACGATGCATGCCCCCGTTGCGCAGTCACTGTGGCTGCTCTAACGGAAGGAGATCAGGGCGTCGCCCTCTTGCACGACTGTCCCGACTTCGACGAATACTTCGTCGATGGTCCCCGCGTGTTCGGCGAGAACCGGAATCTCCATCTTCATCGATTCCAAGACCATCAGGAGTGCTCCGGCATCCACGCTGTCGCCGGGTGCAACCTCGACGCTGTGAACAGACGCAACCATCTCGGCGCTAACCGTATGTGCCATGACTCCTCGAATCTATGAAGGACTTGTAGATGCCCCGAACGTCCGTCGGCTGCGGAGCCTACCCCTGCTCGCCGTCTTCTCGGGGATTCGAGTCGTAATCGACGATCGTGGCCCGGATCCGGGCCCGCAGGCCCTCGGGTGCTGACACCCGCGAGGTCGCCCGGACCACCAGGGCTCGCACACGACGTACGGCATGCTCTTCGCGCTCGCACGGAGCACATTCGCTCATATGGATGGCGATGAGTCGATATTCCTCGGCGCCAACTTCACCGTCGATGTAAGCGCTCAGGGAGGCGATCACTTCAGTGCACGGCGTGGCGTGGGGGCGTCCACAACTCATGTTGGGTCACCTCCATCCTCACGTGATGGATCGGCATCAAGGAGTCCGCGATCCCTCGCATAATCGGCCAACAATTCGCGAAGCGCTTTTCTTCCCCGATGCACGCGGGACATGACTGTTCCTACGGGGGTCTCCATGATCTCGGCGATCTCCTTGTAGCTGAATCCCTCTACATCCGCCAAGAACACCGCCGTCCGAAAGTCCTCGGGAATCGACTCAAGGGCGGCCCTGATGTCGTCATCGCCGAGCAGTTCGAGTGCTTCGATCTCCGCAGACCGCACACCACCCGCACTGCGCTGCTCGAGATGAAGGAGTTGACTATCGCTCAGTTCATTCGCGGAATCCGACAGCGGTTGACGCTGTGCCTTGCGATAGTTGTTGATGAAGGTGTTGCGAAGGATTCGGAACAACCAAGCACGCAGGTTGGTTCCCTGGCGGAACGACCGAAAGGCGGCAAAAGCCTTCGCATAGGTGTCTTGAACCAAGTCTTCGGCGTCCGCCGGATTTCGCGTCAACCGCAGCGCGGTGCCGTACAACTGGTCGACAAACTCGAGCGCATCGGCTTCGAAGATCGACGCCAGCTGGGCGTCGGACAACTCTTCGCCGGGATTTTCATCGGTCGACACTTCCATTGGCGAGCAGCCTACGCACCGGACGCGGGATCAGAAATGGTGATGGGCTCCAGGAGTCCGGGATCGTCGTTCGTCGGCCTGTTGACCCGAGTCGAAACCGGGTAGGCGCCCAGGAATGTGCCCCCTGCGATCATCTCCCGATCCTCGGCGAGGATGCCCTCGAGTACCGCGCGAGGATCCCCCTCGGCCGAATCGAGCCATCGATCCCACTGGTCTTGGGGCACGAAAACAGGCATCCGGTCGTGGATTCGTGCGAGCGGACCGACGGCGTCCTGCGTCAAGATCGTGCACGAGCGCACGTCGCCATCGGGTCCCTGCCAATCCTCATACAGACCTGCCATCGCCAGCGGCCCGCCATCGGTTGCATGGATGAAGAAGGGTTGCTTCACAGGCCGATCGTCCTTCGGTGTCCGCGGCACGACCTGCCATTCGTAGTAGCCGTCGGCAGGCACCAGGCAGCGACGTCGGCGGAATGCAGCCCGATAAGCGGGCTTGTCGGCCACGGATTCAGATCGAGCGTTGATCATTCTGTTCGCACGTGAGGCATCCTTCGACCACGACGGAATCAATCCCCAGCGCGCCACTCCCAGCGCGCGCGATCCTTCCTCGTCGATAACGACGTACACCTCTGTCGTGGGTGCGACGTTGAATCGAGGTGGAAGATCGGACCGGGGAAGTTCCTCGGCGCCGAACCAGTCGGCCAATTCCGCAGCATCGCGAGAGGCTGCGTAACGACCGCACATCAGCGGGACTAACGCAGGGTTCCGTCGACCATGCCCTGCGTACCCGCCGGCATAGCCACGAGCCCCATCTCCACGGGGGTGACCATGCCCGCGTGCTGCGGCAGCAGGCGAACGGTGTACCCGAAGGCACCGTTGTGATCCATCGACAACTGCGCCTGGAACTTCCACCGGTTCTGGTCATATTGCTCGACTGCAGTCATCGCCGTACGTGTGGGTGACTCGATGCGATCATCTGCATCAACCCGGCCGGAGACCACTTCGACGAGGACGTCATCGGGAGTGAGATCACCCAGACTGACAAAAGCCCGAACCTCGACCGTCGACCCGGCTGTGAGAACGTCGGCCACCCCTTCTGACTCGACATGATCGACTCGAACACCGGGCCAGGCTTTCTCGACAGCTGCCTTCCATGTGGCGAGGGAGGACGCGAGGGCGAAACCGTCCGCGGACAGCGCGGCACTGGATCGAGCTGCCGGTAGATACAGCCGCTCCGCGTAATCGCGCACCATCCGGGTTGCGAGCACCTTGGGGCCAAGGGACTGCAGAGTGTGGCGCACCATGCCCAGCCACTGGTGTGGCAATCCGCGGTCATCTCGTGTGTAGAAAGCCGGACCCACCGAATGAGCGATGAGGTCGTACAGCGCCGAAGCTTCGAGGTCGTCTCGTCGGTCGGTGTCCTCGATGCCATCCGCTGAGGGAATCGCCCAGCCATTGTTTCCGTCGAACCACTCGTCCCACCAACCATCGAGGATCGAAAGGTTCAAGGCGCCGTTCAGTGCCGCCTTCATGCCCGACGTACCGCTGGCTTCGAGCGGACGAATCGGGTTGTTCAACCACACGTCGCATCCCGGATACAAGACTTCAGCCATGGCCATGTCGTAGTCGGGCAGGAAGACGATGCGGTGTCGGACGTCCTCTTCGTCGGTGAACTGCACGAGTTCTTGGATGAGTCGCTTGCCTCCATCGTCCGCCGGGTGGGCCTTTCCGGCGATCACCAACTGAATCGGCTGCGCTTCATCGAGCAGCAGGCCCCTCAGTCGCTCCTTGTCGCGGAGCATCAGGGTCAAACGCTTATACGACGGAACTCGGCGTGCGAATCCAATCGTCAATACATCCGGGTCAAGAACGTCATCGATCCACGTGAGTTCGGCCGGTGCGGCACCTCGTGCCTGCCATGATCGACGCAGCCGTTCGCGGGTTTCGTGGACCAGGCGCTCACGCAAAACCCTCTTGGTTTCCCAAATCCGATCATCGGGGACATCTCCGATGGAGTCCCAACCCTTCGCCTGCGCAACTAGTTCACTGCCGATGGTCTCGCGGGCGAGATCCACCACTTCGCGGGCGACCCATGTGGGCGCATGCACACCATTGGTAATGGAGGTAATCGGCACATCCGCCGCGTCGAATCCTGGCCACAGACCCGCGAACATCGCCCGCGAAACTTCCCCATGCAACAAGCTCACGCCATTGGCGCGCCCCGCAAGGCGCAGTCCCATGACGGCCATATTGAAGACTGCCGGGTCTCCACCGGGGTAGTTCTCGGCGCCGAGCGGCAGGATGCGATCGACGGGGATCCCTGGGGCAGCGTTGTCGCCTCCGAAGTACTGCTCGATCAACGTCATCGGAAAACGATCGATACCAGCCGGCACCGGCGTGTGGGTCGTGAATACCGTCCCTGCACGAGTCGCCTGCAAGGCGGTGTCGAAGTCCATGCCCGAGTCCGCGTGCATGAGTTCGCGGATGCGCTCGAGACCGAGAAAACCGGCATGACCCTCGTTGGTGTGAAAGACCGACGGTTCCGGCGCACCGGTGATGCGACAGTAGGCACGCAGCGCGCGAACTCCGCCGATTCCCAAAAGCATCTCCTGCTGAAGCCGGTATTCCCCACCTCCGCCGTAGAGACGATCGGTGACCTCACGCTCGGCGGGGCCGTTCTCCTCGACGCCGGAATCCAACAACAGCAGCGGGATTCGCCCCACGCGTGCAATCCACACTCGCGCAGCGACGACGCGTCCGCCGGCAAGGCCGACGGAAACCCGAACCGGGACTCCTGAGTCCTCACGCAAAAGAGCCACCGGCGAAGCGTCCGGGTCGCACACCGGATACTGCTCGAGTTGCCAGCCATCTCGCGACAGGCTCTGCCGGAAGTAGCCCGAGCGGTAGAACAAGCCGAGCCCGATGATGGGCACTCCGAGGTCACTCGCAGCCTTCAGATGGTCACCGGCAAGGATCCCAAGTCCCCCGGAGTACTGCGGTAGGGCCGACGTGACCCCGAACTCCGGTGAGAAGTACGCGACGCCGGTCAGCGTGCCGTCCGCGTCGGCTTCGGGCGCCCACCGTTGAAACCACTGCGAGGCATCCAAGTAGGCGCGCAGTTCGCTGACCGCATGAGCCACCCAGCCAACGAATCCATCGTCGTTGGACAACTCAGCGAGCCGCTCAGCAGAGATCTCACCCAGCATGCGCATCGGGTCGCCTTCGCACTCGCGCCAGAGATCGGCGTCCATCGCGGCGAAAAGATCGGTGGTTTCGGGGTGCCACGACCAACGCAAATTCAGCGCAAGTTCTTCGAGACCGGCGAGGGAATCGGGCAGCACGGCCCGAACGGAAAAACGTCTGATGGCTCTCACGTCGTCACACCGTAGTGCCCATGCGTTACATGAAAGCGCGCCCCGGCGTTACAGCCCCGTTTCGGTACCAGCGGGGTCGCCACTACGACTACGCTCGGGGTCATGGCTCAGCGGACACGTCGGTCCACTCGATCGACGCCACCCGGCCATGGATCCACCGTGCTGCCCGAAGATGGACTTACCCAGCGCATCCCGATCGTCGATGTCTGGCCCGCAGTGTCCTGCGGTCGACGCCCGGCAGCTGCGGCCGTTGGAGAAACGATCCCCATCGGCGCAACCGTCTTCCGGGACGGGCATGCGCCCTTGACCGTCGAGGTCCATGCCGGAACTCAAGCGGCCGGAACCCAGGGAGCCGGCGCCGATGCACCCCGCCTCGTCGTCCCGATGACTCCTTCCACTGATGGCGTCGATCGCTGGGGCGCTTGCATCACCGTGGACGAGGAAGGCCCCTGGTGGTTCACGGTGCACGCATGGTCGGACCCGTGGCTGGCCTGGCTGCACCGGGCACGCATCAAGATCGGTGAGGGAATCGATGTCGATTTCGAACTGGCCGAAGGGGCCGCGATCTTGCAGCGGGCAGCTCGTCGCTTGCCGAAAGGCTCAACCGCCAAGCGAGCGACCGTTAAGGCGGCGACGGCAACGATGAAGGACTCCCGGCTCCCTGGCCAAGTTCGCTTCGCGGCCGCCACTGCCCCGGACCTGGCAACGGTCATGGCCGAGCACCCACTCCGAGAGGACTCCAGTTCCAGCGGTCCGTGGCCGTTGCTCGTACAACGCCGGCGCGCTCTGGTGGGTTCCTGGTACGAGTTCTTCCCGCGCAGCGAAGGTGCAACCACCGATCCCCCTACCTCGGGGACCTTCCGCACTGCAATGCAGCGCCTTCCCGCCATCTCGGACATGGGATTCGACGTCGTCTATCTTCCGCCGATCCACCCCATCGGGACGGCACACCGAAAGGGACCGAACAACACCCTCGATCCCGGCGCCGGCGACCCCGGTTCGCCGTGGGCGATCGGAGCCGCCACCGGGGGCCACGATGCAGTCCACCCCGACCTTGGCACCATGGAGGACTTCGACGCGTTCGTCGCGCGCGCGGGCGAACTCGGTATGGAGATCGCACTCGATCTAGCCCTGCAAGCCTCGCCCGACCACCCGTGGGTTGCAGAACATCCCGAATGGTTCACCACTCGGCACGATGGCTCGATCGCGTACGCGGAGAATCCTCCTAAGAAGTACCAGGACATCTACCCGCTGTATTTCGACGCCGATCCCGAAGGCCTATTCGCGGAAGTCGAGCGCATCGTTCGATTGTGGATGTCACACGGGGTCCGCATTTTCCGTGTGGACAACCCACATACCAAGCCACTGGGGTTCTGGGACCGCCTCATTTCCGCGATCAACGCCTCCGATCCCGACGTCATCTTCCTAGCCGAGGCCTTCACCAAACCTCCGATGATGAAGGCTCTTGCGGAGGTGGGTTTCCAACAGAGCTATACGTACTTCACCTGGCGCAACTCCAAGCACGAAATCACCGAGTACCTATCCGAACTCGCCGGCCCCGCCTCGGCATACATGCGTCCCAACCTGTTCGCGAATACTCCCGACATCCTCCACGACTACCTTCAACACGGTGGCCCTTCGGCCTTCTCGATTCGAGCGACGCTCGCCGCAACGTTGTCCCCGACGTATGGCATCTACAGCGGCTTCGAACTTTTCGAGCACGTCGCCGTCCGACCGGGTAGCGAGGAGTACCTCGATTCGGAGAAGTATCAATACCGGCCACGCAACTGGGCACAGGCCGCCCGTCAGGGACGCACGCTTGCCCCCTACCTCGGCCTCCTCAACCAGATCCGGCGCGAACATCCTGCTCTTCAAGACTTGCGCTCGCTGCGTTTCCATCACACCGACAACGACAACATCATCGCGTTCAGTAAGCAGGCTGGTGACGACATCGTCTTGGTGACATGTCTGGTCGATCCCCATCGCGAGCATTCCTGCACCGTGTGGTGGGATCTCCAGGCCCTCGGACTGCCCTGTGACCGCAAGTTCGTCGCCCACGACCACGTCACAGGTCACACCTGGACGTGGGGAGCCGAAACTTTCATCCAGTTGCGTCCGTGGGAAAACGTCGCGCACGTTGCGTCCATCACCGGATCGCGGTCATGAAACCCGCACCCGTCTCGCGCACCGACATCGAGCGACTCGTCGACGGCGCCCACCATGATCCGCACTCGATTCTCGGCGCTCATCTAAGCGATGGTGCCGTCACCATCCGAGTGCTCCGACCGAATGCTCGGGCCGTCACCGTGGTGCTGCCCGATAGCCCGAGCGATCAATCGACGCGATTTCCGATGGACCATGAAGCCCTCGGGGTCTGGATGTGCGTGATTCCCGCCAACACCATCCCGGACTATCGATTGGACGTCCAGTACGAAGCCGAACCGATTCCCGCAGACGACCCCTACCGATTCTGGCCTTTCCTCGGCGAGGTGGATCTGCACCTGATCGCCGAAGGCCGACACGAGGAACTGTGGCGGGTCCTAGGAGCCCACGTTCGAACCCTGGATTCGGTCTTCGGACCCGTAACCGGCACCTCATTCGCGGTGTGGGCGCCCAACGCTTTGGGTGTGCGGGTGATGGGTGATTTCAATTTCTGGGACGGCACCGCGCATCCCATGCGGTCCCTGGGGAACTCCGGCGTCTGGGAATTGTTCGTGCCCGGCGTCTCGTCGGGCACTCGCTACAAGTACGAAGTCCTGGGACGCGACGGCACGTGGCGAACCAAAGCCGATCCGGTTGCCGCACACACCGAGCATCCCCCCGCGACCGCTTCGGTCGTCTTCGAATCGCAGTACTCGTGGAACGACGCGGACTGGATGTCCGAGCGCGCCAAGCGAGATCCGCACACCGGTCCGATGTCCATCTACGAAGTCCACCTCGGTTCCTGGCGTCCCGGACTCTCCTACACCGAGCTCGCCGAGCAACTCGTCGATTACGTCACCGACACCGGCTTTACCCACGTCGAACTGTTGCCCGTCTGCGAGCACCCCTACGGACCATCGTGGGGCTACCAGGTGTCGGGATATTTTGCGCCGACTTCCCGCTTCGGGGATCCAGATCAATTCCGCGCGCTGGTCGATCGACTCCATCGAGCCGGCATAGGCGTGCTCATGGACTGGGTTCCCGCGCATTTCCCGAAGGATGAGTGGGCATTGGCTCGCTTCGACGGCACCTGTTTGTACGAGCACCCCGATCCGCAACGCGGAGAACACCCGGATTGGGGAACCTTCATCTTCGACTTCGGTCGGCGCGAAGTCCGCAACTTCCTGGTCAGCAATGCCCTTTTCTGGCTCGAGGAATTCCATATCGACGGACTGCGTGTGGACGCCGTCGCATCCATGTTGTACCTGGATTACTCGCGCACCGAAGGCCAATGGTCACCGAATCAGCACGGGGGCCGAGAGAATCTCGACGCAGTGCAATTCCTTCAAGAGATGAACGCGACGGTCTACAAACGCGTCCCGGGCGCCGTCACCATCGCAGAGGAATCCACCGCGTGGCCGGGGGTCACCACTCCGACCTACGCCGGCGGTCTGGGCTTCGGCTTCAAATGGAATATGGGTTGGATGCACGACTCTCTGGAGTATGTGGGGCGTGATCCGATCCACCGCAAGTACCACCACAACGACATGACGTTCTCGCTCATGTACGCCTACTCTGAGCGTTTCGTCCTCCCGCTCTCCCACGACGAGGTTGTACACGGCAAGGGTTCCCTGATTGCCCGCATGCCTGGGGATCGGTGGCAGGCACTAGCCAACCTTCGGGCCTACCTCGCCTTCATGTGGGCCCACCCGGGAAAGAAGTTGCTGTTCATGGGCGGCGAATTCGCCCAATCCGAGGAATGGTCGAGTGAGCGCGGACTCGATTGGTGGCTACTGCAGTTCGCCGAGCACCAGGGAGTGTGGCAAACCGTCTGCGACTTGAACCGCGCTTACCGCGCACACCCAGCCCTGTGGCAACGAGATCACGAACCCACCGGCTTCGAATGGATCGATGCCGGCGATGCCGATTCCAACACCTTCACATTTCTTCGCTGGGATGCCAGCGGTGATTGCGTCGCCGTGGTTGTGAACTTCTCCCCCGTTCCCCGAACGGACGTCCGCCTGGGCCTGCCGTGGGCGGGAACCTGGACCGAGGTCCTCAACACCGACTCCTCGATATACGGGGGTTCGGGAATTGGAAACCTCGGCGAAGTCATGGCAACGGGTGAGCCCTGGAATGGTCGACCAGCGAGCGCCTCGATCGCGATACCGCCGCTCGCGGCCTGCTACTTCGCCTCGAAGAACCCGAACAGCGCCTAGAACAACGCGCTAGCCAGCGCGGTTCGTGCTGCAGGAACTGCCGGATCATCCCCGGCCAGGGTGAAGAGGTCCACAAGCCGGTTGCGAGCTCGTTCGCGGTCCTCACCCGACGTCTGGCGCACAGCCTCGATCAGTCGTGAAAAGGCTGCCGCCCAGTCACCCTGCAGGGCTTCGAGATCCCCGGCTAGCAGTTGGGCGTCTAGGTCATCGGTATTCGCTGCCCCCGCGGCGACCGCGGCGGGGTCGATGCCATCGGTGCGCTCGTAAAGATCGACCATTGCTAGTCCGGCCGCAGCATCGACATCGGCCGGAGTCTCTCCCAGGATCCTCTGGTACGCCGTGCGAGCGGCGGCCCAGTCACCAGCGTCGATGGCATCCACGGCTGCATCGAAGCGAGGATCGCCGGCCGGCTCCTCGTCCTCGCTCTCGGGTGCCTCGCCGGTATCGAGGGACCCGTCGATTCCTTGGCTGGCAGCCACTTCGAGAACTTTGTCGATCGCCTGCCGCAACTGTTGCTCCGGGAGAGCGCCCTGGAACAACGGAGCCACCTGACCACCGATTACCGCGAAGACCGACGGGATCGACTGCACTTGGAAGGCCGCCGCGATCTGCTGCTCTGCGTCCACATCAACCTTGGCCAGAATCCAACGGCCGCCGTATTCAGCAGCGAGCCTTTCCAGCAGGGGCGAGAGCTGCTTGCACGGACCGCACCAGGTTGCCCACAGATCCAAGATGACCGGGACCGTCATCGACCTGTCCATGACCTCGGTCTGGAAGTTCTCGGCCGTCGCGTCGAGTATCAGGCCTTCGGGAGCCCCCGCGAGAGCGGCATCGGCTTTGCGCTGCTGATCCTTCTGGGCGGCCAGTGCTCCAAGATCCACGGCACCGGCGAAATTGGGTGTGCTCACGCCTCCATTCTGGCGTATCTACTTCCGTCGTCTCGACTCGACCGACGACCGCGGACAGGCGAAGACAGTCACAGACAGTCGCAGACAACCGTCACGGCCCGCGCTGGGAGTCACCCGAGTCCGCCGTGGTGGACAATGGCGCCGTGCACGTATCAGCTCGCGTCGACTACGGAACCCGAGCCATGGTGGAACTGGCCGAGTCGTGGAGCATCGACCCAGCCCGACTCACCAAGGGCGACCATCTCGCTCGAGCACAGGATGTTCCCGCGAAGTTCCTAGAAGGGATCTTGCGCCAATTGCGTCAAGCCGGGCTCGTGGTCAGTCAACGCGGCGCCGAGGGTGGCTACCGCCTGGACAAGGCTCCCGAGGAGATCACGGTCGCCGACGTAGTGCGCGCACTCGATGGACCTTTGGCGGCCGTGCGAGAGATGCGGCCAGAAGACGTCGACTACTCCGGCTCGGCCGCCCACCTAAGGGAGGTGTGGGTGGCACTTCGGGCGGCTATGCGCGATGTCCTAGAACACACCTCACTCGCCGACGTCCGGGACGGACGCCTTCCTGACCGCGCCCAGGCATACCTCGAAGACCCCCAGGCCTGGCGGCGGCGCTAGCGGCCGATCATTTTCCACAAACGCGAGGCTGCCCCGTGGACATCAACCTCACCCGTTGCGACCTCTGCAGCAACGGCTTCCAACTCCGGGCTTAGGGGTTGTTCGTTCAGCCGGGTCTGCAGCATGCCCACGACGGTGGCGACGACCTCCTCGCGTGCACGCGCCCTGCGGCGTCGTTCCAGTTCACCGTTCTCGATAGCCCACGATCGATGATCGCCGATCGACGCAACCACCTCGTCGATTCCTACTCCGGTACTGGCGATGGTGGTGAGCACCGGAGGCAACCAGCTCTGTGAGCCGTCCGTCGAGCCATCCGTCGCCATCGCGATCATCTGACGTAGATCCCGCGCCGTCGATTGCGCCCCTTCCCGATCGGCCTTGTTCACCACGAAGACGTCACCGATCTCCAAGATCCCGGCCTTCGCCGCCTGGATCCCGTCACCCATCCCGGGGGCCAGCAGCACGATGGTGGTGTCGGCGGCCGCCGCCACTTCGACTTCGGACTGACCGACACCCACCGTCTCGACGAGGACGACGTCGAAACCCGCGGCGTCCAACACCCGAAGCACCTGTCCCGCGGCCGCGGCAAGACCGCCGAGGTGACCTCGCGAGGCCATCGACCGAATGAAGACCTCGGGGTCCAGTGAGTGCGACTGCATACGGACCCGGTCACCGAGTAAGGCTCCGCCGGAGAACGGGGACGACGGATCGACCGCGAGCACGGCAACGGACTTGCCAGCGGCCCGATAGGCGGCGATCAACGCATCGGTCATAGTCGACTTACCGACGCCCGGGGATCCGGTGATACCGATGACCTCGCACCGTGAAGCCGACCCACCGGCCGATGACCCTGCCGCCAGACGCGCGAGCAATTCCAGGCCTTCGGGGCCGCCGTTCTCCACCAGGGTGATGGCGCGGGCAAGGTCACGGATCTTGCGTTGCGAAAGGCCGGCGATGAGTCGATCGACCTCCGTTGTCATCAGGGTTGCGATCCTTTCCCTAGCCCACATCCGGCACGCGGACGATCAGCGCATCGCCCTGGCCACCGCCACCGCATAGCGCAGCCGCACCGATGCCGCCGCCTCGACGACGCAATTCATAGATGAGGTGAAGAACGATCCGGGCACCGGACATTCCGATCGGATGACCGAGCGCAATCGCGCCTCCGTTGACGTTCACGCGCGAGGGGTCGATTCCGAGGCGATTGATCGATGCCACGGCCACAGCGGCGAAAGCTTCGTTGATCTCCACCACGTCTAAATCCGCAACCGAGATTCCTTCTTTCGCGCATGCGGCCTCGATAGCTGCCGCAGGCTGCTCGTGCAGGGACGGGTCGGGTCCGGCAACCACCCCATGGGCTCCAATGTGGGCTATCGGAGTACGTCCGAGGCGCTCGGCTTCTGCCCGCGACGTGATCACCAACGCAGCAGCACCGTCGGAAATCTGCGAAGCATTGCCCGCGGTGATGGTTCCTTCTGTCGCGAACGCGGGCCGCAAGCGAGCAAGGGATTGCGTCGTTGTCTCCGCACGAATGCCCTCGTCTTCGGTCACGACGACCGGATCACCCTTGCGTTGCGGGATGGTTACCGCAGTGATTTCCTCTGCCAACAGGCCTGCTGCCTGAGCCGCGGCAGCGCGTGCATGCGAAGCCTCGGCTACTGCGTCCTGCTCATCGCGGGTCAATGCGTAGCGGTCGTTGTAGCGCTCTGTCGCCTCACCCATCGCGCACTGATCGAAGGCGCACGTCAGACCGTCGAAGGCGAGCGCATCGAGCATGGTCCAATCGCCGTACTTTCTACCCTCTCGCGAGCCCACGAGCAGGTGCGGGGCGTTGGACATCGACTCCATTCCCCCCGCCACTACCGCGTCGAACTCCCCCGCGCGAATCACCTGGTCGGCCAAAGCGATGGCATCGATGCCCGATAAGCAGACCTTGTTGATCGTGAGAGCCGGAACCGCCATACCCAGCCCGCCCTCGATGGCGGCCTGGCGCGCAGCGTTCTGCCCGGTTCCGGCCTGCAAGACCTGGCCCATGATGACGTAGTCGATGTCGCCAGCGGGGACCTGCGATCGCTCGAGGGCACCGGAGATCGCGGCGCCACCGAGTTGGGCGGCCGACTGCGACGACAAAGCTCCCTGGAGTCGACCCATGGGGGTTCGGGCGCCACCGAGGACTACCGCGCCATCTTCAAGACTCATCGGCCTCCACCTTTCGTGATCCACGTGTAACCATAGTTCCCATGGATCACCTCGTTACTCGCATCGACCATGTCGGAATCGCCGTCGCCGACTTCGACCAGGCAGTGGAGTTCTACTCCCGGGCATTCGGGATGGCGGTCGAACACGAAGAAGTCAACGAGGAGCAGGGTGTCCGCGAAGCCATGCTTCGGGTAGCCGACTCCGATTCGTGGATCCAACTGCTGGCCCCGCTATCTCCTGACTCCCCCATCGGCCACTTCTTGGACAAGAGCGGGCCCGGCATCCAGCAGATGGCCTACACGGTTTCGGACATCCATGCCGTGTGCGATCACTTGCGCTCGGAAGGGATCCGACTTCTCTACGACGAGCCCAAGACGGGAACGGCCGGCGCGCAAATCAACTTCACCCATCCCGAGGATTCCGGTGGCGTGCTCATCGAATTGGTGCAACACGCCGGTAGCTGAAGCCGACGGCGCCGCCACCGGTGCCGGACAATCACAGGGTGCTTCCCCGGCTGTTGACTCTCGATCTACCCTTCGCGCTCCCCGATGGGGTGGCCACCGATGACCCCCTCACCTGGGTGATCGTCGGAGCCGCCCTCGCCGTGGCGGGCCTGTTCGCCGTGCGGCGGGCGCGTCGGCTCGTGATCGTGTTGGCCCTGGGCACCGCCGGAGCCGCCTGGGCCTGGTCCTCGGGGGCTCTTCCCATCGCCGGCTGACAGACCTGCCTTTGGCCCACCGGTCTCATCCCCCTTGTCCGCCGGGCGCCTCGACTTCCCCCAACACCCACCGCCCGGTACGTTGCACCGACAGGGCAACGAGAGGAAGACCATGGCTGGGGATTTCGATTCCATCGTTCGGGCCATAGAAGAGCAGGATCCGAACATCGACCAGGTGCCGGTTCCCGATACCTACCTGGCCGCCACCCTGCACCGAGCGGACGAGCAACTCTTTGCGGGTCGACCCTCACGAGAGAAGGACCCGCGTGAATCGATCCACATCGAACAGGTCCCCACCCCCGAACTCGCAGCCGGCGAAGCCCTGATCGCCGTCATGGCCTCCAGCATCAACTACAACACCGTGTGGTCGTCGATATTCGAGCCGGTCTCGACTTTCGGCTTCCTCGACCGCTACGCAAAGACCAACCCTGACGCCGCGCGACACAATCTCGACTACCACGTGATTGGCTCTGACGCGGCCGGCGTCGTTCTTCGCACAGGTCCTGGCGTGCACACCTGGAAGCCCGGAGATCGGGTAGTAGCGCACTGCCTGTCGGTGGAACTCGAATCGCCCCTGGGGCACAACGACACCATGTTGGATCCCGAGCAACGCATCTGGGGATTCGAAACGAACTTCGGCGGCCTCGCCCAACTAGCCGTAGTCAAGGCCAACCAATTGCTCCCCAAGCCAGAACACCTCACGTGGGAAGAAGCCGCGTGTCCGGGTCTGGTTAATTCGACGGCGTACCGACAACTGGTCTCGCACAACGGCGGCGGCATGAAACAAGGCGACGTCGTCCTCATCTGGGGTGCATCCGGCGGATTGGGGTCGTACGCCACCCAGTACGCACTGAACGGTGGCGCCATCCCGGTGTGCGTAGTGTCCAGCGAGCAGAAGGCGGAGGTCGTGCGATCGATGGGTGCCGAACTCATCATCGACCGCTCGGCAGAGGGCTACCGGTTCTGGAAGGACGAGAACACCCAGGACCCCAAGGAATGGCAGCGTCTTGGCAAGAAAATCCGCGAACTCACCGGCGGGGATGACGTCGACATCGTCTTCGAACATCCTGGACGAGAGACGTTCGGAGCGAGCGTCTACGTCACCCGCAAAGGCGGCACCATCGTCACGTGTGCGTCCACATCAGGTTTCATGCACGAGTACGACAACCGTTACCTGTGGATGAATCTCAAGCGCATCGTGGGTAGCCACTTCGCTAACTATCGCGAGGCGCACGAAGCCAACCGTCTTATCGCCAAGGGCATGATCCACCCGACGCTTTCGAAGGTCCTGCCCCTGGCCGAATCCGGACAGGCCGCCCTCGAGGTTCATCGGAATATGCACCAGGGAAAGGTGGGGGTGCTGTGCTTGTCCCCCGCCGAAGGATTGGGCGTCACGGACCAGGTCATGCGCGATTCGCTGGGGGGTGCGCTCGATCGCTTCCGCGACTCCTGACCGCGCCTGATCCACCCGTGATTGACCTACCATGAACCGGTGACCACCCCATCGACGCAATCACGCGTCGATACTCGAATGCCGTGGAATCTGGACCGCGGCAGGTCTTCGGGCGAGATGGGCTACCTGCCCGGCCTCGACGGCCTGCGAGCCGTCGCCATCATCGGGGTCCTGCTCTACCACGCGGGAATCGATTGGATGCCCGGCGGCTTCCTCGGCGTCGACGTCTTCTTCGTCATCAGCGGCTTCTTGATCACCTCTTTGATCCTCGAGGAGTACGACCGATCGGGACGCGTGGACTTCAAGCGCTTCTACTTAGGGCGTGCTCGTCGCCTGCTGCCGGCGGTTCTCGTCCTGTTGATCGGTGTGGGAATCGCCGTGCTGTTCTTCTACCAAGACGCACTCAGCGCCTTCCGTCAAGATGCACTCGCCACCGTCTTCTACGTCAACAACTGGTGGTACGTCCTAGTTGATCAGTCGTATTTCGAATCGATGGGCAGACCGCCGCTGCTGAAGCACCTGTGGTCCCTGTCGGTCGAGGAACAGTTCTACTTGATCTGGCCTGCTATCGCGCTCATCTTGGTGCGTTCGGGGGGTCGACCTCTCGTGCGGCGGATCGCGCTCGCACTAGCCGTTGCATCCACCGTCTGGATGGCCGTGATTTCCATCCGCAGCGGCTTCCCCGTCGATGCCGATCCCAGCCGTGCTTACTTTGGCACCGATTCCCACAGCATGGGACTGCTCGTCGGAGCCGCCCTGGCGACCGTGTGGAGACCCGGACGGCTCAGCAGCCAGATCCCCCGTAGCGCCCGGTTCATCGTCACCGGAACCGGGGTCGCCGCACTCGCGGTGATCCTTTGCTTCTACGCATTCGTCGGCGAGTTCACCCCGTGGCTCTATCGCGGTGGCTTCTTGGCCCTTGCCTTCTTCACCATGGTCTTGATCGCCGCCGTCACCCATCCTGCGTCATTTCTCGGGCCGGCCCTCGGCATCGGCGTCCTGCGCTACCTCGGTCGGCGCTCCTACGGGATATACCTGTGGCACTGGCCGATCTTCATGATTACCCGACCCGGCATCGATGTCGATTGGAGCGAACCCGTCGCATTCGCCATCCGGGTGGGTCTCACCTTGGCTATTGCGGAGTTGAGCTATCGACTAGTGGAGATGCCCATCCGGCGCGGTGCGCTCGCAAGGGCCTGGAAGACCCTCCGCTCCGGCTCGCGCGTCGGACTACGCACCCTGGGAACCCTGGTCGCCGCCGCTGTCGTCACGGTTCTCGCCGGATCGGTCGCGATCGCGCTGGTGGCAAACCCCGGGAACGGTCGCGATGCAGTCGCCCCCGATGTGGCACAGGCCATGGGCATCGCCGACGACGGCCCGTTGGTCGTTTCGATTGATGATGAGACCGATCAGGCGGACACCACCGATACCGGAGATGCCCCCACATGGCAGTCGGAAACCGCCGAAGATGCAGGTGCGGCACAGCAGACCGTAGAAGAGACCCGAGCGGACAACGGACCGGTGAGCGTGCTGGGAGATTCGGTGGTTCTCGGCGCTCGAAAGGCCATCAAGGAGGCAATCCCGGGCGCTCGAGTCGATGCCGAGGTCTCCCGGATGCCCGGAGCCTTCACCGGTCGAGTCAAGAAACTCGACCGAAGGAACAAACTCGCGAACGTCGTAGTGGTCCATCCCGCTAGCAACGGTGTGATGAACGAAGAGATCCTGCGCAAGATTCTCGATCCATTGACCGACTACGAGCGCGTAGTGATCGTCAACGCCTCGGTTCCGCGCACCTGGGAGAAGCCGAACAACAAATTGATCAAGAAGGTCACACCCGACTATCCAAACGTCGTTGTCGCGGACTGGAAGTCTGCATCTGACGGCAAGAGCGACTATTTCGTCTCCGACGGCGTGCACTTGACCGCCGAAGGGGCCGCTGCCTTCGCCGACTTGATCCGTGAGTCGACGGATCTCTAACCGCCCTCGTGCACCCCTCAGAATTTCGCGCATACTAAAGACATGGCTCGCCCATCGCGCAGATTGCTCATCGGCCTCTCCGGTCTCGTCGGCATCGTGGTCGTGTCGCTGGCCGTCGGCACCGCGCTGGTGCTCGGACCGTGGCCTAACCCTGCGAGCGCCCGCCCGACCATTGACCTCGTCTCGAAAACGACGGTTGCGAACACACTCGTCAGCCCCTGGGGGCTCGCGTTCCTTCCCGACGGATCGGCGCTGGTCTCTGAGCGGGACACCGGAGTCATTCGTCGCATTGCCGCTCGTGCCGACGGTCAACCGCCCACGAGTCTGACGAAGGCGTCCAAGGTCGGCACAGTGAAAGGCGTGCGTGCTGGTGGCGAAGGCGGCCTCCTGGGAATCGCGGTGCCCCCGACACCCAAAGGACAAGAACCGGAATTCCTCTTCGCCTACTACACCGGGGCTCGAGACAACCGGGTGGTACGCATCGATTGGAACGGCCGCTCCCTGGGTCGGCAAACCCCCATCGTGACGGGCATCCCCAAGAACACCTACCACAACGGCGGCCGGATTCTTATCGACGACGACGTTCTGTTCATCGCCACCGGCGATGCGGGCATCCCCGACCTCGCACAAGATCCCGACTCCCTCGCCGGCAAAGTGCTCCGGGTCGATTTCGATGGCAATCCAGCATCGGGGAATCCGACGCCCGCCTCACCCGTCTTCACCCTCGGACACCGCAACGTGCAGGGCCTAGCACTCGACTCCGCTGGTCGCTTGTGGGCAACGGAGTTCGGTACGAGCAAAGCCGACGAACTCAACCTGCTGCGCCCCGGCCGCAACTACGGCTGGCCGATAGTCGAGGGGCGCGGTTCCAATAAGAAGTTCACCAACCCGAAGGCGACGTGGTCGCCGACCTCGACGGCCTCACCGAGTGGACTTGCTATCGACAACGAAGCCGCCTACGTCGCAAGCCTGCGCGGTGAAGTCCTGTGGCGGGTACCGATCGATGGCACCAAGGCGGGAAAGCCCGAGGCCGTGGATCTCGGTGAGCGCAGTCGCCTGCGTACGGTCGCGGTCGCTCCGGACGGAAGGCTATGGCTGTCTACCAGCAACACCGATGGTCGCGGGGACCCGAGCGCCAAAGACGATCGGATGCTCAGCCTGGAAATCGACGACTAACCACTGATCCCGGCGCGTTGTACTCGGGTCAGGAAGTCCACGAGCTCGCGAGCCACCGGCTCCGGCTGCTCGATCGCGGAAAGATGACCCGCGCCCGGAATCGAAGCCGAACGAGCGTCGCGAAGAACGTCGAGCATGATGCGTTGCTCCGCCGCTGGGGACATCACGTCTTCCTCACCCCACAGCACGAGGGCGGGGACATCCACACTCGACAGGGTCTGCACCGAGTCCGGTCGATCCGCCATCGCACGCTGGTACCAGGCGACGGTCATCGGATCGGCGGTGCGCATCCATGTTTCGACCTGCGCCACCACATCGGGGCGGGACTCATGGGAGCTCGAGCCAAGGATCACCGGCAGGACCCGCTCTCGGAGTAATTCCGCACAACCGGCTGGATTCACATCGATCGCATCCGCCATCGCCACACGATTGCCCCGCGCCTCCGACGCATCGGCCGTGGCCTTGGTGTCGAACAGCCCGACACCGGCCAGCATCTCCGGGTAGCGACGCAGCCACTCCATCGCCAGGTATCCACCCAGCGAGAGACCGACGACGACGAGGCGATCGACTCCGCGATCCATCGAAAAGGTGTGGAGTTCATCGACAACCTCGCCCAGGTCCGGCTGTGCCGCAGCAGGCAGTTCACTGGCTCCGAATCCCGGCAGATCCGGAATCAGCACCCGCCATCCGGCGGCGACGATCGGATCGACCTGCTCATCCCACATGTGGTGATCACACGGAAATGCGTGCAACAACATGACCGCCGGCCCACTGCCATGATCGGCCACCTCGATACGGGTCACAGGTCACTCCACTTTTCCATCGGTCCGTCCCAATACTCAGGCAACGGTGGTGAGTCCGGACGGATCACGTGCACGATGCGATCGAGAAGATCGCTCACAAACCGCTCCCCCACCCACAGGTGCTTGGCCTCCGGCACGGCGACCACCTCGATGGAGGGCGCTACCGCGAAATCCGCACGCGCCTGATCAGGGGGCAGGAAGTCATCGAACTCCGGGACGAACGCGGTGACCGAGCGCGTGCCACCCTCCCACGCCTGCAACTCCTCCACCGTGGTGAATCGCAGCGGTGGGCTGAGCAGGATGGCGCCCTGCACGGGATCAACATTGCCGTGCTTGAGCACTACATCTGTCCCAAAGGACCAACCCACCAACCAAATGTTGCCCAACCCGTGGCGCTGTGCCTCGTCGATCGCGGCTCGCAGATCCAGACCTTCGGACTGCGCCTGATCGAAATTTCCTTCACTCGTTCCCGCCGCCGAGGACGTTCCCCGGGTGTTGAAGCGAAGCACCCCGACACCCGCGAGTGCGGGCAGTCGCCAGGACATCTTGCGCAGAACGTGCGAGTCCATCATTCCGCCGTGGGTGGGAAGCGGGTGGACGCAGATGATCGTTGCGACGGGGGCCCCGTCAATCGGGGTCGCGAGTTCCCCGACCAGGTTCAATCCGTCGGCGGTTCGCAAGGTCAGCGCTTCCCTGGTCGCCGGCAGCACAGAGTTGGCGGTGATGGGTACGCCCGTCATCGCGGACCTCGTCGATCGCGGGCCTTCCAGCAGGGTGTGTGCCAGTGCCGACGATCCTCGGCACCTTTGGGGTCATCGGCGCTCCACGCGACGACGTGCGGCGTGGCGGGACGAATCTCCTGATCGCAGCCCGGGCATCGGTAGGTCTTACTCGCCGAAGAGCCGGTTAGCGATCGGACGATCCAGTCACCGTCAGGATGACTCTCGATCTGCTGGTTGGATCGCGGCGCCGAGCGCTCAGGCTCCGGACGTCTCCGATTTTTTCGTCCCACAGCTGCCTCTACGCGTACGAGCGGAAGCCGCGACCGGCCTTGCGCCCGGTATAGCCGGCCGTGACCAGGTGCTCGAGCCATGGGGCGGGCGCGAAACCCGGCTCCCGAAACTCCCGGTACAGGGTCTGTTGGATCGCGAGCGAGACATCCAGCCCGACAACATCGAGGAGTTCAAACGGACCCATGGGGTAGCCGCAGCCGAGTTTCATCGCAGAATCGATGTCGTCAGTGGTGGCGTAGTTGCCCTCGGCCATCCGGATCGCATCGTTCAAATATGGGAACAGCAATGCGTTGACGATGAAGCCGGCCCGGTCCCCGCAGCGAACTCCCACTTTCCCGATTCGTGCGACCACGTCTTGGGCGGTTGCTATGACGTCAGCCGTGGTCGCGACAGTGTCGACGATCTCCACGAGCTTCATGATCGGGGCGGGGTTGAAGAAATGTAGACCCACGACGTCACCCGGTCGCGACGTGACGGCCGCGAGGTCGACAACGGGAAGCGAGGACGTGGTGGTGGCCAAGATGGCCCCGGGCTTGCATATTTCGTCGAGGTTCTCGAACAATGCCGTCTTGATATCTATTTCTTCAGCGATGGCCTCGACAACGAGATCGACATCATCGAGATCCTCAAGGACCGTCGTTCCGTTGATCCGCGCAAGAGTGGCGTCAACATCGGCTTGCTCGATCTTGCCGCGCTGAAGGGCCTTCTCCAGGCTCCGACTGATCGTCGCAATGACCTTCGAGATTTTTTCTTCCGACCGAGCGACGAATGTGACCGAGAATCCCGCTTTGGCGAAGACCTCGATGATGCCCGTTGCCATCGTGCCTGATCCGACCACACCGACGGATTCCACGACCCGCACCCCGACGTCACCCGTTGCGGCAGACGGCGATTGTCCATCGGGCACAACCTCGGGAGAGCCGGGCTCGGCATAGGTATAGAAACCTCGTCCAGACTTTCGACCCTTCAGACCTGCGGTGACCATGTGCTTGAGGACGGGGCTTGGTGCATGCAAGCGGTCGCGTCCCTGTCGGTACATCGTGTCCAAGATCTGATAGGCCGTGTCGAGCCCGATGAGATCGAGCAGCGCCAGAGGCCCCATCGGAAGCCCGCAACCCAGCCGCATTGCAGCATCGATGTCCTCGCGGCTCGCGTACTTCTGCTCGTACATCGATGCTGCGTGATTGAGGTATCCAAAAAGCAAGCTGTTGGCGATGAAGCCCGCCTTGTCCTCGCATATGACCGCTTCTTTGCCGATCTGTTCAGCGAAGATCCGCACCTGCTCGACGACATCGTCATCGGTGACGACGGTGCGGACGATCTCCACGAAGTCCTGGACGGGCGCGGGGTTGAAGAAGTGCAGGCCGACCACTCGAGCCGGCTGACGGACGGCGACAGAGATATCGGTGACGGACAAGGACGACGTATTGGTGCACCAAATGACATGCTCGGGGACAAGCCCGTCGAGCTGTGCCAGCACCTCGCGCTTGAGTTCGAGATCCTCGGGAACAGCTTCGATAACGATGTCGGACGTGATGCTCTCTTGGATGTTGGTGGTGAAGACGATCCGATCCAAGATGCCCGATCGCTCGTCGGTCGAGAGCTTGTCTCGGGCGACTGCCCGTTCGGTGGATGCCCCGATGCGTTGCCGAGCGGCGTCCAGGGTGTCGTCGTCAACATCGATCGCTCGAACGGAAAAGCCGTGGCGAGCGATGACCTCAGCTATCCCTGTGCCCATGGTCCCCATACCGATAACGGCCACGGACTTGGCGATCTCGCGAGGACTCATTCCGACAGTGTGCCAAAGACTCAAAAGAGCCGGGACCCCGAATCCGAGGTTCCCTTCAACTCGTCGTAGTCCACCACGAGACATCGAATGCCACGGTCCTCAGCCAGGGTACGAGCCTGCGGCTTTATCTCCTGCGCCGCGAAGACTCCGGAGACCGGCGCGAGGAGCGGATCGCGGTTGAGCAGTTCCAGGTATCGAGTCAGTTGCTCAACACCGTCGATCTCACCGCGTCGCTTGATTTCCACCGCCACGCTGGCCCCGGCGGAGTCCCTACACAGCAGATCGACGGGACCGATTGCGGTGGGGAACTCGCGTCGCACCAGACTCCAACCGCTACCGAAAGTCTCCACGTGCTCGGCAAGGAGTTTCTGCAAATGCGCCTCAACTCCGTCTTTCACCAACCCTGGGTCGAGCCCCAACTCGTGTTCGGAATCATGCAAGATCTCCAGCAAGGAGATCACCAAACGCTCCCCCGCCTTGTTCTCCACCGTCCACGTACGCACGCCAGGGTCGTCCTGTTCGGACTCGCCAGCCTGCGATTCAGATAACCAGCAGGGCGGACTCATCCAGTTCAAAGGCTTGTAGGAACCGCCGTCGGCGTGAACCAGCACCGAGCCATCGGCTTTAACCATGATGACGCGGACCGCCTCCGGTAGGTGGGCGGTCAATCGCCCGTCATAGTCGACGGTGCA
>Ga0181593_10000399_pt1 | contig 37581 bp, 36 predicted proteins | sample 071ome_19_FD_133756 | JGI IMG/M metagenome (GOLD analysis project Ga0181593, IMG submission 133756) | Coastal salt marsh microbial communities from the Groves Creek Marsh, Skidaway Island, Georgia - 071413AT metaG (megahit assembly) | ecosystem: Environmental > Aquatic > Marine > Intertidal...
TACTTTTTGCGCTCGTTATCCCGTAAGTTGATCTAAATTTACTGAAGTAAATCTGGTGCGTAGAGGGGATCAAGAACTGTAACAAACAAATCTTGAGAGATCGTAACCTGAAGTAGCATTGCCGCTTGCTCTTCGCACCTGCCTTAACAAAAATTCTTTGAGCTGGGGATGATCTTCCACACCGAGCAACTCTCGGTAAACTCTGGCTTTCTGAGAAAAATCACTGTGATGCAATTCCAGATAATTGTTCCTTCTTATCCGGGGATCTCTGTGAAATACTGACCTGACTTTGGCTCTAATCTCTGCTTTATCCATTGGTACAGCTTCCCTCTATGTAGTATTCATTCTCAGGCAAAACGAATCTGAAATCTAAAAGACTCCCAAACTATTTTGCAAAAGGATTCTCGCCCCAGAGAGGCTCATACCAGGTCAGGATTTCAGGGCCTTCTTCAGTCACCAGAATAGTGTGCTCGAACTGTGCCGAGTTTTTGCGATCTTTTGTGTATACCGTCCAGCCGTCCTTGCGATCAAGTTCACACTGCCAGCTTCCCACGTTGACCATGGGTTCTACAGTAAAAACCATTCCAGGTCGCAGTTTAATCCCCTTGTTGGGTCTCCCGTAATGCAGGACCGTAGGCGCTTCATGAAACTCAAGACCAACCCCGTGTCCAGTATAATCGCGAACAACAGAGTAGCCCTTCTTTTCTACATATTTCTGAATCTTGAAGCCAATGTTACTAAGACGATTCCCGGCAAAAACTTGCTCTATACCTTTGTACAGGCCTTGACGGGTTACTTCTACCAACTCTTTGTTCTTTTCGCTCACATCACCGCAAAGGAAGGTAAAGTTCGTGTCCCCGTAATAACCATCCAGAATAGGAGTTACATCTATATTGACCAGGTCACCGTCCATGAGGACCCTCTCCCCTGGAATCCCGTGACACACAACTTCATTCACACTAACACATACAGATCGGGGGAAACCCTTGTAACCCAAGGGAGCAGGTGTTGCTCCAGCCATCGCGGTCAACTCCTGACACCTTTCGTCGATTTCATCGGTAGTGATACCGGGCTCTACCATTTCACCAAGCTCTTTGAGTATCCGTCCAGCAAGTTGCGAACAGGCACGAATTCCCTCGATCTGCTCTTCAGTCTTGATATAGATTCCATCAACTACTTTGTGACCTTTGTGTTTCATCATCAATTTACCCTTAAATTTGCAAGTTCGATTGAAACCCTGATTATGCCATAGCCGGCAAGCTCAAGAAAGCTCTTTCCAAGCTGAAAATACTCAACTGAAAAGCAAAGTACTGCTGATTCAGAAGTTCATTGATAGGACTAGAATTTCCATTTTCTATCCTCTGGGTCTATAATTGCATTCATTGCTGTTCTCGGGGGCGTAGCTATGGGAAAAATTCTTGTTATCGATGATTCAATTTTGCTTCATCGAACCATGCATTCCATCTTCAACGAACTCTGCGAGGTCAAAACCGCTCGCAATGGGCTGGAAGCCTTACAACTACTTTCTGTAGAAGAGTTCGATTTGATATTCTGTGACTTATTGATGCCTGTGCTGAACGGGTATGAATTTCTGGAAAGAATCAGAGAAAAAGAGATCACTACACCCGTCGTTGTACTCTCTGCTGACATTCAAAAACAATCTGTTCAAAAGTGTCTGGATCTGGGAGCGGCTTCCTTCTTGAGGAAGCCACCTAATACAGAACAGATACTTGATCTATATCGCCACCACACACGAAACAAGGGTGAAAAAGTGGAAGGAAAGCCAAATGGCTTTTGATCTCTCGCATTGGTCCGAGCTGCTGAGCACGGGAATTCAGAGTGTTAATCAGTCCCTGGGCACCCTTTTTCAATCGACTGTTGACTGTCAGATCCTTCATTTGAAAGAAGTCCAGCCAGGACTTTTGGAAGACCAGTTTGATTCAAGTGATTGTTGGGTTATCTCTCAGGAATTCATCGGAGATTTACACGGTGAAGCTCTACTGTATTTTGCAGACAAGGACGCATTAAGTCTCGTGAGCGCACTCTATTACAAAGATTTGAGCGAGCCAAATGAAGAACATGAGCATTCTACGATGAAGAGTGTGTTGGCAGAAGTTGGGAACATCGCCATCAACTCCCTTCTGGGAGCGGTTTGCAATGAAATGGAACAGCATATTACTTTTCGCATCCCTCATACTGATCATACCAAGGATTTGAAGCTCTACTCCCATCGTCTCCTTAGAGACGTGCGCAGAAGACAGCTCGAACATCAGGAGATTCTGTTCTTCAGTACCCTTCTCACTGTGAAGGATCATGATTTTCGAGGCACCTTCGTGCTTGTCCTTGATCAGAAGTTTGAACAAACTCTTCAAACATGACAATACTCAATCTTCTTGACTGCCTGCCTCTGGGCACCTGTCTTCTCGATAACGAGTTTACTATAACCCACTGGAGCAGAACTCTTAGTGATTTAACAGGCATCAGCGAGCAAGAAATTCTCGGATCAAACTTTGTGGAGAAATTCAGCGTCTTTCAAAGAGGCTTGAATCACGATCGAATCAAGTCCTTGAAACCGGGCTCTCCACCTCTCTACCTTTCTACAAAATTGAATGAGACGCTGCTTCCGATTTATGACTCTGCACAACGACCTCTCAGTCACGACATGTACATTTGCGCAATCCATGAAAGCGAGATGGGCTCTGCAAAGTTTGTGGTCAGTGTTATCCCTCGTGAAGAAATTGTTCAACAATCAAAGATTAGTAATCCTGAATCCACCACTGTTAAGACAAATTTACAAGACATTCAAAGCCGCTTCATCTCCAGAGTTTCCCATGAGTTTCGTACACCACTGAATAGCATCCTTGGCTTTTGTGAACTTTCCTTGAGACAAAACAGCCACCCCAGCGTGAATGATTATCTGGGTAACATCCAAAACAGCGCTCAATCTTTACATCAAAAAGTAGAAGATCTTCTGATCCTCAAAGACGATCTTCAGGAAAGCAGCCTTATTCAGGATCGGGATATCAATTTGCATGAGTTCCTTGGAAATATTGCTCTAAGACATTCTCCAAGAGTCCACGAGAAAGGACTGGTCTTTCAATTTCACTGTGATCCTATGCTTCCTGCCTGGATCAACGCTCCGGTCGAAGCACTTGAGAAAGTCATCGATGAACTGCTGACAAATGCCAGAAATTACACGCACTCCGGAGAGGTTCAGCTCGAGATTCAATACAAAGAAGATTCACTCCAGGTCAGTGTCACCGATACAGGATGTGGAATCGCTATCAATAATCACTCTCAAGTTTTCGATTCCTTTCACCAGGAGGACGAGACCCCTACACGTCAGGTCGATGGCCTCGGTGTTGGCCTCAGTGTGGCAAAGAAACTGTGCGATTTAATGAGTGGATCCATTGATTTCGATTCTCAGCAGGGAGCTGGCTCTACTTTTCGAGTCAAGGTTCCAGTAGTAGTGCGCAAAGAGCTGTTTGACCCTCTTCAGAGTTTCGGAACTGTACTCACAAGCACCTCAAAGATTCAATATCTCAAGTCTACACAAATGCTGGAAACCCTCGAGTTTTACGGAATTTACCTACATCCTGCAGAGCTTATGGACTCTGTTTCACAAATTCAGCCACAAGTCCTTGGGGTTCTCCTTGATGACGCCAACCCGGAGCAACTCCTGGAGCTGGCATCAAAACACACTCTCAAAATACTGAGATGCGAGCAGGGACTCGAGTCTCAAGGAGACCATCAACTGGTACTGGAATTGGCTGGAACCTGGCTCCATTGCCTGGAAGGTGCTGAAATCGAGACAAAAACAGATCTGGTACTTCTTGTAGAAAGTGATATGGGCCAGCAGATCGTCACCAGTCAACATTTGGGAAATCTTGGGTTTGAGGTTCATGTTGCACCCAGTACGAAAGAAGCCTTGTCACTGGCATCACAATACCAATATGCTGCCTATATTCTTGAAAGTACATTGAATGGAAGTGATGACTTTGTCCGCGAGTTTCGCGCAAGAGTTACAAGAGGCGAGATTCAAAACTCCCCTCTCTTGTCCATAGCTGATCGAGAATCCTCTAAACTGAACCCACACCTCAATGGCTCACTTTCACGAAACTTTCAAATCGAGGATTTCCAGAGCATTCTCAAGGAGTTCAAAGACATTGAATGTGATGGTTTAAGTGCCACACACAAGAAGTTACTGCAATCGGGGATGGATTATCTTAATCAGGTTGCTCAGGGCAGAACAAATCATTTCCTGGATCTTGTACAGTCTCTGCTCAACGGCGCAGAATATCGAATCGAGAAACTGAACAGCGCAATTCAGGAATCGAACGAGTTTAAATTCAAGCAACATCTTCACTCCTTAAGAGGTGCTTTTCAGTCCATGAATGCAGCTGGCTTGGTACAAATCCTGGACCTCATGGATCACAAGTTGACTCTGGGTTTCGAGAGGGAACAACTCGACAGTGATTTGCAATTGATGACTCACCGTTGGGAGCTCGATAAAAGCTATCTTCAGGACAAGTATTTCTAGAAAGCAAAAAACTTTGTTTATTTTCGAATTTTGGAAACTTTTTGACACAATAAAAGTATTGAATACCTGTAGTGCGGATCAACACCGCCGTTTTTTCATTTTTTCGGGAGGAAAAAAGCCATGTTGAGAACAACTTTGAAGAACCTGTTGTTTGGCTCTGCGATTGTCGTTTCCGGCGTATTTGCAACCAACAACCTAACAGTAGAACAACGCGTACAAGACTTCGAACACTTCTGGCAGTCTTACAAAGATGCTTACGTATTTTTTGAACTGAAGCACGGAGATTATGGAGTCGACTGGGACATGATCAAGGGTCAGTTCATCGAGCGACTGAAGAACTCAGACTCTGATCTGGATCTTTATGCAGCGGTAACTGAAGCTCAAACTCTGCTTCGTGATGGCCACTGCTACAACGGAAGTTTCGCCAAAATCAGGGAAACAGAAAGAATTTATTTCCAAAGAATTGGTCTCACACTGGTTGATGGCAACAAAATCGCTGTAACCAAAGTTGTTGATGGCAGTGCTTTTGCAGAAGCAGGCATTCAAACTGGTTACGAACTGGTCAAGTTCGATGGGAAAACCATTCGTCAATTGGCCAAAGAAGCTCGCAAATACAATGCAGCTTCCTCTGAAAGCCAATTCTGGTCAATTTTTTCAGGCCAGCTTTACATTCACAATCCTCTGAAGGGTAAGCCTAGCTCTCCACGTGCAGAGCTCGTGTTTAGAGATTTAGATGGAAACTTGATTACTGTAAAAAGTCGCTGGAACAGCGCAGATCCAACTGGACCACAAAATACCAATCAAGGCTGGATTGACGATGAGCAAGGCGTTCAGCTAAGTGAAGCAGATCAAAAGAGAATCGATGGGCCACTTCCCATTGAAGTTCGAGTCTTCGAAAAGCAAAATATTGGCTATGTGAAGATCGACTCCTGGATGAAAACCGAGGATCCAATCGAGCAGTTTGAAGACGTCTTTAGTGCTATTAAAGACACAGATGGTCTGGTTTTGGATATGCGCGACAATGGTGGCGGTGTTGGGCCCTGGGGTGTACTGTTCTCAAACTACTTCATCCAAAAAAGTACAGACAAAAAGAAAAAGGGCTGGATAAGCAAAGTAGCAGACTGGTTCAAAGGGGACAAAGGCGAAGCAGCTCCTACTCCTGACGGTGCAAAAGCTCCTAACGACACATGGTTTGAAAGAAAGCTTTCCAAAGTTTTCTTCAGAGCAGCTTTCCCTCAGCTCGATGAGCCAACTCTACAGCAAATCTTCACTCAACCGGAGATGATGCAACTCGTTTTGAAGAAAGCTTTTGGAATGGAAGTGAGCCAGGAAGAACTTCAGAAGTACTTCAAGAATGGTGAGTTTGAGGCTTTCTACGTCAATCTGAGCTTGAATGACAGACTGAACAAGATTGCTCCATACACCAAGCCGGTTTATGTTTTGACCAATGGTGGCTGCTACTCTACTACAGACATCTGCATGACTATTCTGAAGGACTTCGGACGAATCAAACTGATTGGAACTCCAAACGGAGCGGGCTCAGGCTCTCCAATCCCCTTTGTTCTGCCTAACTCAGGACTACAAGTGTATGTACCCCATGCTAGAGCTTACCCACCTCATGGCACTATGATCGAAGGTCGACCACTTCAGGTAGACACTCGTGTGATGCAGAACATTGATGACCTCATCAAAGGTAAGGATACAGTTCTCACTGAGGCTGTTAAGCAACTGACTCAGGAAATCATGCCAATGAGCACTTTTGCCAGCGATGAAGAAGTTGGTGAAGGTGAACTGGCTTTCTCCACAATCCCTGAAGAAGAGATTGAGTGGGGAATTCTGAAAACTCCAGACTGGGCAATCAATGCCACTATTGAGCACATCAAGCGCTCTAATATGGAGCTGACTAAGTAAAATAACCATCGTTGTTCGTACATGGCAAGAGGAGTCACACTCAGGTGTGACTCCTTTTTTGTTTTCCGGCGAGCTGGTTCCAACTCTGCGCTCAGTGCGCATAAACTAAATTGTTTGTTAGGATTGAATACTCAAGGAACTTGCCAACGACTCTTCTTACCAAGAAAGTATATGGAACTTGATCAGTGACTATGATTAAATACCGCCCCTAATGAAAACTGTTGTACTACTACTCACAATCTTCTTGTTTGCCTGTTCACTTTCCTGCAGTGCGATTCTCTCCACTGGCTTCTCTCTTCTCAGTCCTCAAGTGAACGGATCCATCACCCCAAGTGCTCTCGTGAGTAATCACCCCCAGATACACTCCATCTACAAAATCAAAGCGGACGGGTCCAGCCTTGAAGAGTACCTCACTCAATCTTCAGTACTATCCTACCCCTTGCTCTCATCCATCCAGGATGGAGACACTCTGTTCCTGGGAGTACAGGGTTCCCTGGACCTGACTTTAAGCACCACTCACTCTACTCCTGCTGTCTCAAGTCAAACAGGCTACGGATGGTTTCGTGCAAATTCCCAAATGTCTCTTCAAAGCCTGACTCAAACTGCACTATCCAGTAGAGCCTTTGCAGTATTCGGGCTCCACAACAATGTCTGGTACGGATATTTTCACAATCCTAATCAAGTTTTTCAAAACATCCGCTCCCAACTGTTGCAACAAAACTCTATAAGAAATCTGACGGAGCTCACCCCGGGATTCAGCTACTTCGTAGGTAACAAGCCTGACATGGATTCAGTTCAAGTTCTCTCTCTGGCCCAACTCCCTGCTCCAATGAGCACAGCAAGAATCAAGTTTCAAACTCGAACTTCAAGTTCAGGCGAGCTCAGGCAATTGGGTCTATCCAGAACGGATGCTCAGGGAGATTGGAGTGGAGAAGTCTTTTATCCTAAGGGACAATCACGCCTTATTGCCAAACTGACTACCGGCAGTACAATCCTTTTCTCCCCCCTGGAGGTCGACTCTTCACAATCTCAAAGTATACAAACTCGATTGAACTTCTCCACACTAACAAGTCACCTGGCCCATGATCTTTCCGCCAAAGAAGGAAAAACAGTCAATCAATCCCTGCATACCCTTGCCACTAGTTTGTTTACTGTTGAAGAACAAGCCAGTTTCAGTCCATTTTCGAGAGCCCTGGAAACCCTTAGCACCCAAGGAGTCCATTCCCCTCTTCTCGTCTCTCAAAGCTCTTCCACACCACAGAGTTTTGGCAATGGAATCCTCATTCAGGCATTGGATGAAGCACTCGGAGGCCCTACTACTACTTTAAATCAGCAATACATGAATCTACTTACCAATCCATCTGCCCCGATAGATCAAGGTCTGTCCAATTTATATACTCAAATCCTCAACAATGCCGGATCTCAAAATGTGGGCACCTTACTCAACAGCTTGAACAACACTGCTGGTCTTAATGCACGAGTAGAAAGCTCTCGTGAAGCCGGAAACGATTTCTTGATCCTGCCTCATATCAATATAGGGAATCAATCTGCCAGAATTACTTCTGTTGAGAACAATATTGCCTCTCTTACTCCCTTGGACACGAGCACCACGACATTCGTATTCAATGGCTTTCCATCAAGCTTGGAGATTCCGCTAAGCAGTTTCAGTCCACTAAGGCAAGCAACGGGAACCATTCTGATTGAACTAAAGTTAGTTAGTGATCCAGCTTCACTGGCAGCCACTGTAGAAGCAGCCCCTTTTCGGATTGAGTATCACCAGGGACAGCAATCGGGATCTTGTCTGGTGAGTTCCAACTCCAAGACCTATAAAGTCTGCGCGCAAATAGATGATCAAGCCTTGATCAATGCGAGTTATAAACTACCAGATGGTTCTTTTGCGATCATTACTGACAGACCCAATTCATTGGACTCGGGGGACACCTTACTCTCCAGCCCGGACATCCTCCAGATTCCTGTTTTGAGCTATGTTCAAAAGTCCCAAAGTAATCTTACAGAGAACTTTACCGGTGTAGTTCTCAGCTTGGATTTTCGATTTTCAGGGGGAATACGCTTTCGACTGGCACCAGACAGAAGCACAGTCATTCAGGGCTTTCGAGTCGAGAGATTGCTTGTGAACTAGAAGTTACTCCTGAGCCTTCAGTTTTTCAACGGTTTGCTCAACCATATCAACTGGAGCCTTACCGCTTCTCACCGCAGCCAGTAAAGCATCAATCTTGGCCTTGTCCATACCCAGCGTTACCATTTCTTCTTCCAAAGATTTCAATTTGGTCTCGAGTGGATTCTCTTTCTTGCCGCTTTCAGCAGCTACCATCGCTGCAATGGCATCCTGATCCATCATTCCGCCGTCATCTTCTGGTTCTTCCTCGGGTTCATCGCTTGCATCATCCGAAGGTGCCAGATTCGAAAATTCATCCGCATGAACTTCCTCATCTTCACCGCTTAGGGTGTTTGCATCCAGCTCTCCTACTTTACCCAGTAGATCTTCTTCTTCTGGCTCTTGAGAAGCTTCTTCCTCTTCCTGAACATCATCTGGGTGAGCTAGATTGGAAAATTCATCAGCGTGAACTTCTTCATCTTCACCACTGAGGGTATTCGCATCCAGTTCACCGACTTTACCCAAAAGATCTTCCTCAGGTTCCTCTGGCTCGTCGACGACTTCTTCGTCTTCCTGAGCATCATCGGGATGGGAAAGATTGGAAAACTCGTCTGCATGAACTTCTTCCTCATCACCACTAAGAGTATTGGCGTCCAGATCCCCGACTTTTCCAAGCAGATCCTCTTCTTCTCCATCATCCTCTTCTTGTGAAGCCTCTTGCTCAACTACAACGTCTTCTGTTTGAGAATCTTCCTGTTCGCTTGATTCTTCCTGCCCCTCAACAGCTTCTTCTTCCAGCTCTTGAGTGTCTTCCGGTTCTAGCGCTTCCTCAACTGAATCAAGCTCTTCTGCCGTATCATCAACTTCTGTTTCCTCACTGACAGACTCAATCGACTCTTCTTGTTCCTCGGAATCTATAAAGCTCTCAATCTCCTCTTCAGAGGGCTCAGGTGTGGAATCAATTTCTTCTTCTTGAATCTCGGCAAGTACACTATCAACTTGTGGAATTACCGCTTGAAATTGCTCCACTACAGGAAGACTCGAGTCTTCTTCACTGACAAAAGCCTCGAAAAAGTGAGCACGAACCCCACGGTACGCCAGAGACATTTCTATAGGATCTTTAAAAAAGCTTTCGTCCAGTTCTACCAAAAAGCCTTGTCCATAAACCCAGCGAATGGAGTTACTTCCATTTTGGTAGGCCACTATTTCCTGCTGCGTTGCAAAGCAATGCAGGAAGTCGTCGAGCAAGGTATCATTGTCCAAGTCTTTGAGCTGTGCTGCACGAGCCTTTGCAAGCTTATTCAACAGTATTTGTTCTTCCCTCAAGGAAAGAATGCTACTGTGCCGAACTCCTTGCGCAACCATATGTCGTTCTCCCTAGTCGATACCTACCAGGGCAAGATTTCGGATCCAACCAAAAACTTACCGTGATACTCCTGTGCCTCCGGGCTCAAAGTAAACATAAGTCTTTTTACAGCTTCATCTACCTTGTCTGGAGCATGGGAACCCCCCATGCGAGTCTGAATCCACCCCGGATGGACACAAAACACCTTAACCTCAGTATCGTTCATTTCGTGCGCCAAGTTAACGGTGTACATGTTGATAGCAACTTTTGTAGTTCTGTAGGCCAGTGAACCTCCACTGCGATTGTCAGCGATAGAACCCATCTTGGAACTGACATTCACAATTCGTCCCCATTCCTTGGAACGCATTTTCTCTTTGAAGTAGTCACAAATAATCATGGGAGCTCTCAAGTTCACTTCCAGACCCTGAACAATCTGCTCGTAGCTGCTTTGTCCACCCTGACCATCTCTGGGATAGATACCGGCATTATTGATGATCACATCTGGAATACCTTCCGCTTCTTCAATCTCCTCAAGATTCTTCTCAAATTCATCACTAAGATCAAAGCTGTACATAGAGTACTGATCTTTCTTTGCGACCGAGCTGAACTTGGTTTGCAAAAGACTCTTGTACTCCCCTTTGCGACAACAGGCAATCACGTAGTAGCCCTGACTTAGTAGCTCCAGAGCCAGACCCATTCCAATCCCCGTATTACATCCTGTTAGCAGAACTTTCTTCATAGCAATCTCCCTTATCTTCCCTGATGCTCTACTTTCAGCATCTGAATCAGTGCTTCGCAACCTTCCTCAAGCAGATCCATTACCCGCTCAAACCCTTGGGAACCACCATAATATGGGTCAGGTACTCCACTGATCTGTTCACTGCCCACTAAATCTTTAAACGGGATCACACGAGCCCTGCAATTTTCTGGTTTCATCATCATCACATTCTCGAAGTTGGAGTTGTCCATCGGCAAAATCCAGTCAAACTCTTCAAAGTCTTGAACTCCGAGTTGTCGAGCGCGACTTTGCAGATCATAGCCTCTACCCTGAGCAGCTTGTCTCATCCTAAGGTCAGCTCTTTGCCCCACATGCCATCCCCCGGTCCCGGCCGAATCGATTTCAATGTGAGCCAGACCACGACGCTTCACAAGACCTTCAAAGACACCCTCGGCTGCTGGAGAGCGACAGATATTACCCAAACAAACAAATAAAACGCGAACCTTATCCACTGCGACCTCTACAATCCCAACTTCTCTTTGCTGAAGCGCTCATCAACCTGCTTAATCATTCCTGCATCCATTTCCATATCAGGTGGCCACTCCCTGTCAAAACCTTCTCCCCTGAGCTTGTAAGTCGCATCAATAAGCAATCGATCTTCCTTCACATAGAAATCTCTCTTTGCATCAGTATTGTTGAATATCCGCCACATAATCTTGTGCCCATCACTCAAGTCCTTGTTCTTTTCATCAACCAGAACAAAGAGTTTGAAGGCTTTGAGGTTTACCCGGTCAAATATTTTCTCACTGATTCGCTGCCCAACTCCTTGATTGGAAGACTTGTTCACACGAATCAGCAATACAGGATTTCTCAGCTTCTGACCAAAACTAATGCACCCCGTAATCGTGGAATCCATCATGGCAAGTTCCTTATCCAGGAACTCAGGAAAACGAATTTCTTCCCTTCCCCTTTTCTCACCGTAACCCGGTTCACCTTCGATGGGATGACTGATATCAAAGCCAACTTTTCCTCCATACAGTTTGTTAGAGGCACTGTGATCCAGGGCATCTACAATTCCCTCTGTTATGAAGAGGTGCTTGCGGACGTCCAGATTATCGAGAAAATAATTCAAAAATGCCTCATCATCATGAATCGGAGCGTCCGTTGAAGCGGTAATCAGACACTTGCAAAAGCTTGCCTGACTGAATCCCCAGATATGACTCATCAAGCGCCTTCCCTGATAGGGATATTCCTTCTCAATCTGAAAAACCTGGCAATTGTGAAAGTTCCCGTCCCAGGGCAGGTGCTGATCCACTACTTCCGGGGCAATTTGCTGAAGCAATGGAAGAAACAATCTCTCGGTAGCGTGAGCCAGATAGCAATCCTCCATGGGTGAGCGCCCCACTACAGTAGCCAGGTAGAGCGGATTTTTCTTTCTGGTAATAGCAGTCACGTGAAAAACAGGGTAGGGCTCTACCGGAGTATAGTAACCCGTATGATCTCCAAACGGGCCTTCGTCTCTTAGCTCATCTGCTTCTACATAACCCTCCAGAATAATCTCGCTGTGGGCTGGAACTCGCAAGTCTACTGTTTTGCATTGAACCATGGGTACGGACTCGGATCTTAAAAAACCGGCGAAGATCAATTCAAAAAGCCCTGGTGGCAAAGGAGCAGTCCCACAATAAACACTGATAGGGTCAGCACCGATCGCTACTGCCACCGGCATTCTTTTGCCCGCCTTGCGATACTGACCATGAAAATGAGACCCATCTTTGTGAATCTGCCAGTGCATTCCAGTTGTATTGCAATCATACACCTGCATTCTATACAAACCCATATTGTGCATTTTCCCATCCAGAGATTTGGTGAAAACCAGGGGCAGAGTGATGAACGGACCACCATCTTCGGGCCAACTCGTCAGAACCGGAAGATTGGATAGATCCACTTCCTCGCCCTTCTGCACAATCTCCTGACATGGAGCGCTTCCCCGATAACTTGATGGTGGATAACTCAAAACCTTCTTCATATCCCAGGCTTTTTTGACCATTGGCATCAATCCCTGAGGCACATTCAAATCAGCCAACTCCTTAATCTCTTGTTGGAAGCTCTCAAAAGGAATGTCTCGAAAAGCGATCTGCAGTCGCTTGTATGAGCCAAAAGCATTCATCAAGACAGGAATTGAACTGCCCCGCATTTTTTCAAACAGGATGGCTTTCCCGCCGTCTTCGGCCTTTGCATGCCTCAGGAAAATCTCACTGGCTTCCAGATGCGGGTCTACTTCCTCTTTGATGCGAACAAGTTCGCCGGCTCGCTCTAAATCACTGGCAAACTCCTGTAGGTCTTTGTATGGTTTTCTCATCTTTACCTTCCCTGCTTTTCAGTATTCTTCAAGCAATAGAATCACTTCCCTGAACCATTTGGTGGTGCGCACACAACGGAACAAATCGAGGGCGAGTATAGCACTTTTCCACCTCTTGCAGGGCTTGTTCAATAGATGGACACAAGCCCTGCAACATCAAGATTCAAGCAAGCTTTTTCGCACACAAGACTTGACACTTTTTACAAGTGCGTTCAGATTTAGATTGGGTATTTTTAACCTTTTTTGATGTTTTTGGAGTTTTCATGAACCTTACTCGCACACTATTTGCTTTATTACTCACCGGGATTCTCTTTCTGCAGGGCTGTTTTGGCCCAGCCAGCAGTAGCTCAAATATCGCAGTTGTTCGTAACTTTTCCGGAGAGATTTACTATCACCCGGCTGACTCCAAGAACCGCATCAGGCTCCAGGCTGCTGACATCAATCAAAGACCATTGTTCCCACTAGACAAAATCGTTGTTGCCAAGGAGAGCTTTCTGCACCTTCATTTCAATGGACACGGTGACGTCTATCTGGAACCTGAAACAACGCTGATCGTTCAAAAGGCCCAGGAAGACAAACAGTTTGAAGTGATGGCTAAAATCATGCAAGGTGTGGTGGATTGTTTCATCGAAAAGAAAGGGAGTCGCTTTGCTGTACAGACACCGGTTGCAGTGGCAGGAGTCTTGGGTACAAGCTTTCAAATCAAGGTGAGCGAGGAAGGCTCTGAATTTCATCTGCTGGAGTCAGAACATGGCCTGGTCTTGCAGAACCTGGAGCAGACCCTGAAGAACCCACTCACCCTGAAAGTAGAAAAAGCAAATACAGGGGCCTATCTTGGTCAATCCGTAATGCTGGTGGAAGAAGCTGTAGAACACTCTGCAGCCGGCAACACCAGTCAACTGGAACTCGAATCGATCTCGGAAGCTGACACAGCGGATGTTGCCGCCTTTACATCCAGCAGTTCCCCTTCAGCTGGTCTCGCGGCTGCAGCACCAATGGCCACCAAAGCCAGAGCAGCCAAGGTCTCACCAGCAGCTGCAGATACTGCTGCTATACGCTCAATCTCCAACCCGACAAGATTCACCTTTCCCAGCATTTCCAAAGATGGAAAAGTCGAAAGAAAAAGTTTTGCAGATCACGGAGCAAGGGTTCAGAAACTAAAGTATTAAACTCCTGTCTTGAAGTCTGTTAAGCTGTTATTGATCTTCAAATCTGATCATAGGGAGGGAAATGCTACGCCTTTGCAGTGGCAGAAATCAAAAGGGCGTAAGCCTGATCGAGCTGGTCATTGGGGGACTGATTCTGGTGGCATCGATCGTACCTCTGTACCAGATGTTTTCTTCCTCCAACAAACTCAAGGAACAGTCAAGCAATCAAAGTCTGGCTCACCTGGTGATGCACCACGTTCTCGAGTCAATTTATGCACGCTCCAATGGGTCAAAGATGAAGGATATCCCGGTCCACGACTTTCAAGCTGTTGCAGGCAAAAAGGACTCTATCAGCCCCTATTTTCGTGATCTTGAGAAGAAATCTTTGATTCACGATCAATTGCGCCCATTCTTGAATCGTGAACTACAGGACTTTCAGCTAAAGGTGGAATCTGCACCCGCACTTGAGTTAAATGAAGAACAGGCATTGGAGTTGACGGTGACTGTACGCTATCCCAATGAACTCCTCAAGAAGGTCCGTGACTTGAAATTTTCCATCATAGTAGGAGGTCACTCACGACTATGAAGCGAGGCTTTACTACAATTGAACTGATCATGGTCGTGGCTCTGATGGCAGTCTTTCTGGCGATTGCTTTCAGCTTCTTTGGACGACCCGCAAGTCACAGTAAAGCGACCATGGAGCAAACGGTAGCCTTTGGCTCTGCCCGAAGAGTAATGATCCTTCTCGCTCAACATGTGAAGACCGCCCGTAAGATTCTTTTACCTAATGAGACACAAAAGGTTTCCAGCTACCTTCTCGTCGAGAAAAAAGATGGTGTAGTCCATCAGTTTTTCTATGACCCAAATGGACATTTCACCCAGAGATATAGGGACAAGGACTCTAATCCCAAAATGTCGATTATGGTACGTCGCCCCGGCAAGAACACCAGAATCCAAAACGTACAGTTTCAGTACCAGGGACCCAAGTTTGTGACCTTCAGCGCTTTTTATGAAAGACAAAATAAAGATGGAGAGTTTGAGCCGCTTGTGGAAGCTCTGGATAGTTTGGCGATTAAGTAAGATGAGTAAACAAAGAGGAATCATAATACCTGCCGTGGTTGTGGCCATCTTTCTGGCTTTGAGCATCGTGATACTTATGCAAATCACTTTGAAGGCACAAAGAAAACTGGAAAATCTCGCCGATGAAGATTTAAGGTCTTACTACCTGGCTCACAGCGGTTACGTCTACGCAGTCGAACGCTTGCGCTCACTGGATCGTTACGAAGAGCGCTGGTATGCTCCTCAAAAGAGCTTTCAGGGACGGGAGCAGTTTGGTGCTCTTGAAAAAGGTTCCAAAGCTGAGTTCCGTTACTATCTTCAGGAAGTGAGTCGTAAGGGGAAATTCCATTCCCTGTTTTTGATTTCCCGGGGAATCTATCTGGGACCTCCTCGACCCGGTCAGGAGCCGTTCAAGAATATTACATTAATCAAGTCCAGGGTGAAGTTCACTCCCCCTCCACCAACAGCCAAGGGTGTGAAGCAATCTCTCTACGTTGCAGAAGCATCCATTGTTAACAAACAGTCATTGCTTGAGTTCATTCAGGACCCACGATTTAAGGATTTTTTCCACAAAAAGGACGGGTCCCAAAACTCGGCCCTTTCCAAGCTCTTCGATTTTCTGGCAGACGGGGACCTGGAAACTATGGATTTTGAAAGTCATCCCGAATTGCTGGAAGGTCTGGCTATGCTGGATGATATCAATTCCCAAATCAGAAACTACCTGAGGATTGGAAGACTGGTTACTGACCCCGGTCGTATCGACAGTTCGCTACTTGAGGATAAAGCGGATCTGGTCTTCCCCGCAGACCCTATGCAATACAATCTCGACACCAAAGGACAGAACGATTTTTTGAAAATGCTGTCTCAAAAAACAAAATACGGTGAAGAGGCTGTCAAGGACTGGATGAAGGAACTTCCCAGAGATGTATACAAATCTCTACTGCTCGAAAGAATACAGGAAGTTGTCGGTCAATGGCCTGAAGGCAGTGTCATGAAAATGGAGCCCAGTACGGGAGGCATGTTCAATTTGATTCAGACCCAGATTGTCAAACCGGAAACAATTCTGGAGGGAGCAAAGAAGCTTCTGGACAGGAATCCCGACTTGAGTGCCACTCAACTTCTTGACATGTTTCGAGAGCATGAACCAGTTGTACTTGTTCCCAATGGCGATGAAATCCCGTTGAGTACGATCTCTCAAGACTCCTCCAAGAATCAAACCAGTGATGATATCCAGGTAGACCCTCTCCCTCCACCTGAAGATGAGCCAGATCCAGACCCGGAAGATAATGATGATTCTACTGAGGAAACCCCCAAGGAACCTCCGGTTCTCGCTGTTGAGCCAATTGATGAAACGACGGGTGCAACAGACAGTGAGGGTGATTCTGACACAACATCTGAACCATCAGACGAACCGGGTACTGATCCTGACAATCCCCTGTATGACGAAGAGTTTAACTCCGACGCCCTGACGCAAGACCAGGTTGCGACGGTGGTTCAGGACTTCATGGGAGATCAGTTTGATGGAATTGATTTTTCCATGTCCCCTTATGACTCCAATCTTTCAAACTCCTTCATGCGAATTTTCATGCAACATATGGTCGATGATTTGCAAGAGCTGATTCTTGAGAAGCGGATGTTTCAAAGCAGAAACCCTACCCGGGAAGAATATGCACAGTATTTTGCACAAAATCCCATGCCTGACAGAGCTTATGTTCAACAAGTTTCTGACCGCCTCGAACAACTTTACAATGACGATAGCTACAGCCTCCACTATGGCGGCGTTGTCAGAGATCCCTATGATCCGGATGACGCTGGTCGATATACAGTCATGAACTGGAGTCGCGATGACTTCAAAAGAGAACTGCAGCAAAAACTGCAAAATTATCATCGCAAAAACCCCATCCGTGACAACGCCTCTTTTGCACGAATGTTTGATCGTTCCGCCTGGGCTGACTCAACTTCTCACTCTTACCTCGGAAAAGATCGTGCCAACTATGATCGAGAATGGGGTGATCACTATTTTATGCAGGACCGTCAGACTGGTGAGAGAGTCAAGCTCTACGACTACATCACAAGATAGATAATTACAATTATCATCCAAAAGCAGCATTTTTTGTTAACTCATCCTTGACAGATTCCGAAAACAAAGAGAGCCCATACTCAGTGAAAATGGGTTTGAGTTTTTGAGTAAATCAAGGCAGGTTGCAATGAAAGCTTGTAAAAAATGTAAATCCAGAAATCAGGAATCGGCACGCTTCTGCTACCAGTGTGGTACGAAACTGGGAGACGCTTTGCTGCACAGACCAAGCTTCAGCCCGATACCCCAATCCCTGAAGAAGAAAAAAGTCATTCCTGCTCTTGATATCCAGGAAAACCTGTCTCATCCTTCACAAAACAAGGAAGACATCATCACCAGTAAGAATCTGGGACGACAGGTTAGCCCCCAACTACAGGAACTACTTAATTCCAAAAAGGGTCTCAAAAAGACCAGTCCAGAAAATGTTCAAAACAGAATTCCAAAGGACAAGCTTCCAGCACCGAAGAACCTTCACAACACCGCTGCAATAGACAAAAAGGATCTTCACCCGGCAACAGACAAAGCCTTAAAAATACTCCTGGATCGAAAAAGCTCTGCTGCACCCGGGAACACTCCAGTTGGGAATCGGCTGATTACAAAACCATCCAATCAGAATAAGGCAATAGAGGCAAAAGGCTCGATTGTCAAAGAGAAGCCCAAGGTAAAGAGGCAGCCCTTACTAAGCGATCAGGATCGATTGGCTCTTCAAGCCGAAGTTCAAAAATCAAAGGCCCTTGGAGTCAAGTTGGAAAAGGACCCCTTCACCTTGCACAAATCAAAAAACAGTGAAAAGAAGAAGGAAGCTCTGGAACTTCAAAAGCAAAGAAAGTCCCAACTCAAGAAAGATCTCGCCTACCTGGATCAGATCTTTCCAGAAGAGGGTAAGACCACTCAGGCCAGCAGAAAAAAAGAAGCTCCCAAAACTACTCAGACCAAGTCAGTAGACAAGGTGAGTGAACTCAAAGCCCTTCTTAGTCAGACCCCTGTACAAAAGAAGTCTCTGAGTCTAAATAAAGTGCCACAAACTCAGGAAATCAAAGAACCAGAGCAGGTAGTTCAAGAGAAGACACCGATAAAGCTACTCACCCAGGAGCCGGTTGATCCTCCTGTGCAAGGCTCGTCCAACCCTTCTCATTCTGAGATTGACTCAAAGACCTGGTTGTCCAAACAAGATCAAAAGGGTCCAAAGTCTCCGTCAGAAAGACTCAAGAGAATTCAGGGGCAGGAAAGTTCTGAGTTTATTACTCCTTTTCTCACAGTCGCAGCTTTTGCCTATTTCTGCTACGTTCTGTACATATAAGCTCTGCAAGCTCCCTTTCAACAGATATTTAGGGAACACAGATCAGGTCTTTATGTCATAATAGCTAAGAAGAATTTTACCGGGTAGTGAAGTTATCTGTGATTCGAATCGCCATAAACACTGGAAAAGATGTACAACCAGCCCTGATCGGGAAGTTCGCAAAACCGCCTATGAGGAAATCCACAGTAGTGACGATCCTCTCAAATTTCGGATTCTTGAACGGGTGCATTCACAGGAAACTGACCCCACACTTCGAAGTATGCTCAAAGGCTGGCTCGATCAGGAAGATCAGTTTGATAACAAGCAGCAGGACCGGATTCTTCAAAGCCTCTCAGATCAAGATCAAAAGATTGTACAGGCCCTCAAGAACAGAGATCTGAATCTGTTAAGGAAGGTTTTTGTCTTTCTTGCGAAAAAGAAGAAAGTTACTTTTCTTAAGACCCAGCTTCAACTCGCCAAAAAAACCAAAGATCCCATTCTGATCAAAGCAACCATACGACTACTGGCTTTCCTTCACACCGGTGCAAAAAACGAGATCCTCCAGTTTTTAAAGATGGATGACTCTGACATTCTTGAGTCCTGCTGTGAAGCTCTTCGAATCAGCCCGAGCCCGAGCTGTCATGAAGAACTCCTCAGACAAGCCCACACGGGGAGGGCAGGAGTTCGCAGGATTGCCTGGCGAGCCTTCAAAACTATGGATCCTCGCAATCAGCATAGCTTACTCTTTCAATTGAAAGAGGATCTGCACCCTGACAATCGTTTACTTTGTGCCATGAGCTTTTGCAATGCTGATTATAGACCTGGATTTGAAAAAGAAATTTTGGAAGTCCTTATCGGAGATGAAGATGAACGCGTCTTGCAGGCTGCCTGGAAAGGAATCGAAAAATTTGCAGCAGCTGGCGTGAACTGGGCTATAGAGCTTCAACAAAAAGTTCGTTCTTCAAGCATTATGCAAGAGCTTGAAAAGAATACCCGAAGTCTTTATGAAAAAGAAACACCACTGCATGTACTGGAAGAGAAACTCCAGAACCCTGAAGAAATTAAGAACTCTCTCCCCTTTGAAATAGCCTACAGCAATCGCTCCACAGCAAAGAAAACCAGATTACTGGAGCCCCTGCTTGAAGCGGATTGCGAGCGTACCCGAGCCAACACTGTCGAAGCTTTGGCAATTCTCGGGCAAAACTTGCCTTACGACAAACTCTTTAACGACAGCTCCAATCGAGTAAAAGCTAACGCTATCCTGGCTCATGCTCAAAACGCTACGCAAGAAGACCGGGAAACCAGACTGGAGTGTCTGGAAGGCTTGAGGCAAGGTGGAAAAAACCAGCTTCTGAGCTATTTGTTTTGTCTGAAATATCTGGATGATGAGGGTTTGGCAGCCATCGCCTTTGAGTACCTTTCTCATTCTGTGGCCGAAGTTTCCAATCGGGCCTATGATACATTGGATTACTGGGCAGGGAAGAGCGAAGGTATCCGTTTACGCCTGGCCGAACACAAACGCAACAAAAGTATTTTCGATGATGACGAGGAACCCCTCGACGAGTTTCTGGAGTAGCTTACTTACCTTCAAACCTGGCAGGTCTTTTCTCCAAAAATGCTCTGGTCCCTTCCTTCATATCCTCAGTTGAGCAAATCTGTGCAAACTCCGACTGCTCTCCCATCAAGGCTGATGCCAGATCCAGACTCATCCCCAACTTCACACTACGCTTGGAAGACTGGAGTGCCAGCGGAGCTCTTGACGCCAGAAGATTGGCTTTCTTCATGACTTCATCCATCAAATGCTCAGGTTCAAAAACATCCTGAACCAGTCCGTGTTCCCTGGCGGTGGTAGCACTCACCATCTCCCCGGTCATGATGTACTCCAAAGCACGCCCCATACCAATCAGCCGTGGCAATCTACAGGTTCCTCCGTAACCAGGGATCAAGCCCAGCGTCACTTCCGGCAAACCCAGTTTCGCTTTACTTGAGGCATAGCGAAGATCACAAGCCATGGCCAATTCCAAACCACCACCGAGAGCAAAACCATTGATTGCTGCGATAACGGGTGAAGGGAAAGTCTCAATCTGGGAGAAAAACTTCTGTCCCAGTTCAGAAACGCGCTTCCCTTCCTCTTCATTTGCTTCACTCAGTGCCTGAATGTCTGCTCCGGCAACAAAAGACTTTTCACCGGCACCCCGAAGAATCAGCACACGCAAGTCCTTCTTCTCCAGCAAAGATTCAAAGAGCTCCATTCCTTCCAGAATCAGAGCTCCATTCAACGCGTTCAGAACCTCGGGTCTGGAAATTGTAACTACGCAAATCTTTCCATCTTCCACATTTTCCAATTCGAAATATTTCACAACTTCCTCCCCTGCCTGAATCAACAGGTCTGTCACTGCACCCGGATTAATGAGCCCATGTGTTCGAACACTTCTTCTCTGGGCTTGTCCAAAGCAACTTCCTCTTCATACAACATGTAAAGTGCATGATCATGGATCACGCTTACACAAAGGCTCAAACTACCCTCATCTTTAAGAAAAAACCGATCACAGGTAGCCTTCAAACTTGATCCAAACTCTTCCATCCTGACTGGATGATAATTTGACAGGTTGGAGGGGTCCAACCCGGTTTTTTCCCAATCCAGATTCGCCTTCTTGTAAAAATCTTCAAAGAAAGTCAAAAAGAGCTCTTCGCTTCCCGGAACCGCCGATCGAAAAAACGGCTTGTGGCTGATAATCCAGCGAATTTTAGCTTGATGATCACTATCCATGGCATCAAACACTCTCGCCTCGGAACTGTTGTGTGACTCCACAAACGGTATCCGTGAACTGACTCCGGGCAGGAGTTCAAAAGAACTCTCCATAATTGTAGGCGTCATCATCATTAACAAGAGTAGCTTAATCATTGGTTTTCCTCTATCTGAGTTTTCAATCCATTGATGAGTGAGTTCAAGTTGCTATATTCGCTGGTACAAACTTGAGTATAACCAAGGGCTTTGCAATCACCAGCCGTTCTGGGACCCATCACAAAGACCTTATGATAGCGAGAAGCTGGAAAGCTTGCCACCATGGCACTCGCCTGAGATCCTGAAAAAATGACAATCCAGTCCTCATTACCCAGCTCGATTTCTTCAGGTACAGGGTTCATAGCTACCTCGTAAACGACCCAGGGAATACAATACACTCCCTCTTGCTGCAGCTCTTCCAGCTCCTGCCGGTGATAGCAGCTGGAGCATGGATACAGTAGCTCCAACTTCCTCTGATCTACCGAAGCGAGCTCTCTCATCCTCGAAACAATCGTCAAAACACTCAGACCCTTGTCTTTTGCTTTCTGAGCTGTATTTGCCCCGACACAGATATATTTCAGGAGCTTCAACTCTTCCCATTGGGGAGAAAGTTCCATTGCTTCCACTGTTCTGGATGAAGCTATTACTACAGTGGATGGAAAACTTCCATCGAATCTCACACCGGAGAATAGCCTGTAGTTCACCAAATCAAGCTCCAGGACTTCGACCTTACTCGATAACTCGTCAAAGAAGAGCTGATTTCTGGATGATTTGCGACTTAAAATAACTCGGGTCAAATTCCAACCTCAGGAATTGATGGTCGAGGCCATAATCATTTCGAAGTCGCCGTGGTGTCTTAGCTTCTGAATCACTTCTGATGCTTCTTGCTTCCAGTTTTTTGAAGTACAGCTTCCAGAAATCTCCAAACACTTTTCTCCTTCACTGTGAAGCAGAGCCACTTTATAGTTGAGCTGTTCTTTCTCCAGGCTTGTGTAGATACCAAGGGGCAAACTGCAGCCACCTTCAAGATCCCTTAATATCCATCTCTCAAAAGAGATACATAAACTCGTGGAAGGACATCCCAGTTCTTTAAGTTCCTCGTATCCTGCAGCTTTCGGGGACGATTCGATAGCAACACTTCCCTGACCCACAGCCGGAAGAAACTCGCTTGAATCCAATTGAACAATTTCGATTTCTTCCATATCCAGGAGCCCCAATCGATGAACACCCGCATAAGCCAGGCACAATATATCGCAGTCTCCCCGAAGCATTTTCTGGATTCTTGTGGGAACATTTCCACGGATACTGACTACCTCCAGAGAAGAGTTTCTGTTAAGAAACTGAGCTTTTCTACGGTTTGAACTGGTACCCATTCTGGTTCCGGAAGGCAAATCCTCCAAACTACATCCCGAAAACTCACTACCTTTCCTGAGAACCAAAATGTCATGGGATTTTTCTCTTTCAAGGAAGGCTGCGATTTCGAAGTCTTTGGCAAGCCGGGTAGGAACATCTTTGGCGCTATGGATCGCACCATCAATCTCTCCATCAAGCATGGCTTGCTCCAGCTCTTCAGTGAAAAGACCCTTGGATCCTATCTCCTGCAGAGGTCGGTCCAGAATCTTGTCCCCCTGGGTCTTGAAAAGAACCAATTCTGATTCCAGTCCTTTCTCATTCAACAGAGCCTGGACTCGTCTTGCCTGCCAAAGAGCCAACTCGGAACTGCGTGTACCTAAGCGAATTTTTGACATATCTCTCCCAACTCATTGCTGTCAATTGTAGCTGCGCCGAGGCGACCCACCACTATACCGGCAGCTGCGTTGGCAATTTGAGAACTTGCTTCAAAATCATAGCCCGCACACAAAGATGCAGTGAGTACACCAATGACTGTATCACCAGCTCCTGTCACATCAAAGACTTCACGAGCTTCAGTTGCAATCCTGAAATGCCCCTCCTCACCAAACAGACACATTCCTCGACTCCCCAAAGTGACCAAAAGTTTATCAAGGCCTGTGTTTCTGCGTAGCTTCTCCCCTTCAACCAAAAGCACTTCTTCATCTTCCAGAGTACACCCCATTGCAGTTTCAGCTTCCAGGCGATTGGGAGTACAAACGGTGAATCCTTCGTACTTGGAAAATGAGCGTTCCTTGGGATCCACACTCACTATTTTGGGGCGACTTTTGTGAATCTTTCGAACGCTGTCCAGAAAACTCTGGGACAACAAGCCTTTTCCGTAATCTGACAAAATCACTCCGTCAAACTTGTCCCAGCTTTCTTCCAGCTGATTCACCAAACTCAGAGTCTCTTCTTCCCTCAGGGGCTCTGTTGTTTCACGGTCCACTCTGACAATTTGCTGCTGGCCAGCCACAATTCGAGTCTTGATCGTAGTCGTTCTCCAGGGTGAAAGATCCACAAGTTCGGTATCAATATCCTGATCCTCCAGCAACTTGAGCAAAGCCTTGCCTCCCTCGTCTGTACCAACAAGACCCATGACATGAGTTTGAACGCCGATAGTTCGAAGGTTATTGGCCACATTTGCCGCCCCGCCAAGCAGATTTTTATCCCGACGTACCTGAACCACCGGAACCGGAGCTTCAGGACTGATTCGTTTGACCACGCCCTGAACATAGCGATCCAGCATAATGTCACCCACCACCAAAATTTTTAATGATTTGAAATCACGCACCTTATTGCTCTCTTTCCTGGTATCCACCTCTCGGGTGGAATCAATGACGGGCTGGATTCTAACTTGATTGAACCCTGGATGCACGACTTTCCTCCATTGACACCCCTGATTCTGACCCCTGAACTTGACGAAAAATACAGGCTGTTACAATACCTCCTTATGAGGCAATCAAGAAATGAATGGCACTACTGATTCGTGATATACTGCCTGCATGAATCGAATCGGTCGCGACGAGGAACTAAACTGGCTTGAAGATCAGCTCGAAGAGCACCCTGGTGCCAATCTTGTCCTGCATGGAGTCAAGGAAACCGGTAAGTCTTTTTTACTGGATGCCTTGATGGATCGTCTGGACTCCAGTCAGTATCTTTGCATCAAGAACACTCAAAAGCATCCGTTCGCCTCTTGCACCTCTTTCTTCAAAGCCTGGATAGAAAGCTTGTTATTGCCTGAATTCTCTTTGCTTTCCAAAGAGCAACAAGCCGATTTGGAGCAAAGATGCACCGAAAAACTGGGGAGTCATTTTCAACTGGATGAATGGGTCAGTAATCACAGCAATCCTTATCATGAAGATGGCTACATTTTTTTGCAGGTTCTCAAACTGGTTCAACAAAGTTCGAATCGCCACGTTGTTCTTATCCTTGATCAAGCAGAGAACCTGAGTGCAGAAGGCAGAGAAATCCTGCGGCTGATCCTGGAGTGGAAACCGGATAAAACCAGCTTTCTATTCGCTCTGTCAACATTGGAAAAAGGCAAGCCGGGAATCGAAAAACAGTTTGGCATCCATTTCTACTTCAAAGCGAATCGCTATCTGGAACTGGACAAGCTTCCCGAGGTTCTGCACTCGGTCTATCTGGAACAATTCGGACTGGAGGGTAGTCAATACAGCAATTGCGTCATACCCTTTGTTGAATCCTCCAAGCGTTTGTGGTTACTCAATCAACTGGAAAACCATCCCGGACTACGAGAACTTTTCGCTCTTCTGGCTCTTTTTCCCGGAGGTCTGGATCAAGATTTGCTGCAAGAAGAAGGAAATCTCGTAGCACTGTGTGAAGAAAATCCACAAATCCAGGTATTTTTGAGAGTGGAAAGAGGAAAGGTTTTTCTCTTTCAGGGGGAAGTTATCGACCTGATTCACGAGAAGCTGGCCGATCAGATTGAGACTCTCGGGACTTATGAAAAGGCAAGCGAGTGGAGCTCAAAACAATCCATGGAGCCCTGGGATCGGTTTCTGTTCGAGTTGACCACTCTGGGAGAAGCACAAAATCAGACTTTGAGTGAGTTGATCCATGTTTATCGCCAGTCAGGCTCGCTTTTGAATCTTTTGGAACTCTGTGAAGCGAGCCTTGATGCAAACTCACAATGCCAGGACAGTATTCAGGAACACCTGGACTTGCTCAAGCTGCTTCTGTTTTTTAACAAGGATGGAGCTGAGGAAAGTCTAAGATGGTTTCATTCTCTCCCCCAGGAAAAACGGGAGCTTTTCTTTGGCCTGATTTACACAGCTTTCAAGCAAAACGATTCTCTACCCATGTTTCTGGACAGTCTGCAAGACAGTGGAAACTTTCCAAGAAAAGCGATGGATCTGTGGAATCTTTGTTTTGACAAGGCACTTGCCTACGATGACCCTCAACTGAGTTTCATTCAAAAGAGCAAACAAACTCTTCCGGAAGTTCTTGTCAATTCCATTTCCGAGAGCCTTCAAAGCTTTACCGAAGAAGAACCTGCAGCGCCAAGCGAAGACCTTAAAAACACATTTCCTTCCTTCGCATGCTACATGGAAGCCCTGGTAGATATGCACAATTCGAATTACAAGGCAGCCTCAGACAAGCTCAGAGAAGGCTATTATCAATGTCTCCAACATCAAACTTTACGCTTCATCCCCCAACTGTTGACGCGAATGGCTGAATGTCAGTATCAGCTCGACGACATGGACCAGCAAATTGAAATCTATAAAGAAGCGGTAATTTCACAGCAGTTCTTAAATTGAGGCAGTATGAATATCGATGAGTTTCTAGTTGGTTTGGATCAGGATCATCCTGGATTTCGTGATGACAATTACCGGGCGCAGCGAGATCTGATTGCTCAACTTGCCAACGAGTTTGTGAAAGCCAGAGAAAGAGGCGAAGAACCAGAGCTACCCAAGATTGAGTACGAACAGCGGCAGCATGACTTGTGGGAACATCTCTATTCCACGATTTTGTCCCGCTACAAGAAATATGCTGTCTCTGAAGTTTACGAAGGACTGCGTGCATTGGAGCTCAATCCCAAGGAAATTCCCACTCTCGAGCATGTCAATCAAAGGCTTTATCCTCGAACTGGATTTCGGGTCATTCCAGTCAGTGGTCTCGTGAGCTCAAAATTTTTCTTCTCCTGCCTTCTGAATCATGAGTTTTACTGTACTCAATATATTCGCCATCACTCCAAACCTGATTTTACACCGGAACCTGATATCTGCCATGACGTAATCGGGCATGTGCCCTTGCTGATGGATCCAAAAATCTCCAAATGCTATGTGGAATTCGCTCATGCAGCCGTAAAAGCTGAAGAAGAGCAAGTCAAGGAGCTGGAGAACCTTTACTGGTTCACCATTGAATATGGTCTCTGTTATCAGGGTGACGAGCTTAGAACCTACGGCGCTGGAAATTTATCCTCTTATGCAGACATCCAGCGATGTGTTGATCCCAAGCAGGTAGAACACCTCGACTTTGACATAGAGAAGATGTGTACAACAAACTACGATCCTACTATTCAGCAACCCAAACTCTTTGTTGCAGAATCGATGGACTTTGCCCTTGCCGAACTCAGTAAATATTTTCGCGATGTTTACGAAGTTTAGGCTTAGCCCCACCACTATAAGGAGCCTCCCATGAAATTGTTTGATGGATTGATTGATCATAAATTAGAAAACGGTCTGCGTCTGCTACTTTTACCCGAGACCCAGCATGAACTGGTCACTTATCAGGTCTGGTACAAGGTCGGGGGGCGCTACGAGCAAGATCATAACAGGGGCCTCTCTCACTTTATCGAGCACCTTTTCTTTAAAGGCTCTGCGAACTATAAAGCCGGGGAGATTGACCGGGCCCTGAACGAAATCGGCGCATACAATAATGCTGCCACTTCCAAGGACTATACCTTCTATTACACTCTGGGCACCACAGACTCCTTTGAGAAGATGTTTGAGATTCAAACGGACATGTTGCTAAGCCCCCGTTTTGACCCTGTAGAAGTGGATAAGGAAAGAGATGTCGTCATTGCGGAGATTCATAGAGCCAATGACAATCCTGGTAGCCTGTTTTACTACGAAATGATGAAACAACTCTACCCGGACCATCCTTACTCACAACCAGTACTGGGTTATGAGGAGATCATCAGGAGTATCCCTGTTGAAGAGATCCAGAAGTACTTTGACAACTACTACCATCCACAATTTATGACGGTAGTGATCGCTGGAAATTTTAATCCTGAAAGAGCCCGGGAACTCGTGGAAGAAAACTTTGGGTCCTTGAAGAGCCCTGACGACTGTATGCTCAAGTCCCCTCAGCGCGTATTGCACAGACCAGCAAAATCCATATTGTATGAGAATACTCAGCGAAACTATTCGAGTATGAGCTGGGTGGGGCCGGATATCAACAACTCCAGAGATATTCTGGCTCTGGATCTACTCAGTGCAGTATTGACTGATTCAAGAAGCTCCCGATGGAAGAAAACTCTCAAAGAAGACTTGAGTCTGGTGGAAAGCCTCTACTTCGGAGTTCACACCTCTATGGAGCAAGGACCCATCGTGGTGCAATCTATCGTAAAAGATGACCAATGGCCTCAATATCATGATGCAATGGCTCAAGAGCTTCAAAAGCTTCGTAAATTCTACGTCTCCAGGGAGGAGTTTCATCGAGCTCGGGAGCAGGAGAGAATTCAAACTTCCTACCGCATGATGAAGATGACCGAGAGAGCTCAGTCGCTGGGCTACTACTCCACTTTCGACTCCCTGGACTTGTGTCAAAATTACCTCAAACTGCTGGACCAGCTCACTATCGAAGATATGGTTCGCGTCATCGAAAAGTATCTCCAGGAGGAACCTGTCGTCGTTCAAATGCTGCCCAAGGAGAGCAAAATAGAGTTGAGTGTAGTTGAAGAGCACCTACACCAACCCAAAGTACAGAAAATCGAAGATCTGGAAGAGAACACAAGTCTTATCAAGTTCGCCAGCGGATTTGAACTTCTGTACACCTGGGAACCTGCAGAGACTATCTGTAGCGCCAATTTGTATGCAAAGAACTTTGGAGAATACCTGGCCCGGTTTGGTCCCGGGGTTGCCTACATGACGCAGCGTCTACTTTCTAAAGGAACCTCCAACCACAGTGCTGACTCCATCATGGAAAAGCTCGACGAATTGGGTGCCCGCTACTCAACTGTATGCTCTGATTCACAGACCCGTAAAGAGAACTATCGATCGTTTCTCATGGCACCCCCAAAGCAATTCGAAGAGAGCTTTGCAATCTTCTCGGAATTCTTCACAGCCCCCGTCTTTTCGCAAAAGGAAATGGAAAAAGTTCGGGAGTCCATTCTTATGGAGATAAAATCCCTAAGCGACAGCTTGAGCTCCCATTGCATGTTTCATCTGATGCAGAACTATTTCCAGGGTCATCCTTATGCAATCCCCTTCCTGGGTACCCGTCAATCCATTCAGGAGATCAATCGTAAGGACCTTGAGGAGATGGCTTCTGTTCTGTACAACCCTGCTAACCTCCTGCTTGCTGCCGGAGGGCCGATTCCACCCAGAGAGTTTCAACAAATCGTTGAATCGAAAATGCTGGCACATATGGGAAATCTGGAACTTCAATTCGAAGAGCAACGTGTACCGTCCTCCTTTACTCCCAAACTCATCAATCAAGTCAAGACTGCCACCAATCCCAAAGAGCAGGCCTACCTGATGCCAGCCTACTCTGTCCCCGGCATCAAAAGCGAAGAGTATCATGTTGCCATGATTACGGCAGATATCCTGGGTGGGGGAATGTCCAGCAGATATTTTCGCAATATGAGAGATGAGAAGAGCTACGGCTACGAAATTGGAATGCGCTACTTGCCTTACACCAATTATGGTGTGATGTTTTCCTACTTGGGAACTGATCCCAAGAGAATGGAAGACGCTTCCAGGGACTTCAAAGCCGAGATTAAATCTATTCAAAACGGCGAAATCGATGATGCTGAAGTTAACAAGGCCGTCTTACTCGGGAAATCCAAACTCGCCTTTGCCAGAGAGACCATGAGTGATCGCATTTCTCGTTACGGGAACTTTCTGAGCAAGGGACTCGACTTCCAGTTTCTTCAGGACTCTCAAAAACACCTTGAAGCAGTGAGTCGCGACAGAGTCATCGAATTTTGTCAAAAACACTTGAATGAGCCTTTCGAACAAAGAGTTTGTCCCAAATAGACTTTTTGTAAGAATTTTCCCAGTTCTCACTGGAAGCTAAACAGGCAGTCTGTTTGCGCCGATGGGATTATCAAACCAGATTTTTTGGCCAGTGAGGGACTCATGCGAGGAATTTTTCATATACTACTTTTTGTTGTGGTGGTTTCTGCAAGTTTTGCCTACTCCTATAGTATGCAACGGGAAATGAGGACCTATTACATCGATGACATTTGGGCTGAAGAAATGTTCATCGAACCAGTCAAAGAGTTTATTCAGGAAGAGTTCAGTCGTTATGGCTACCGGCACACTCCTCACAAGGATGAGGCCGATGTCAGAGTCCACGTGACCATTCACTCAGTCAAAAACAAACCAGAGAGCATGAAGCCTTTCTTCATCTGGCCAATTACCGGTCGAAAGCGCGATGTGGGAGAAGCCCGAATCAGTGCACGTATCATCGACAACGAAACCAACCGAGAGTCCTGGGCAAATTCCATCAAGGGTAGAAACCTGGAAAACCTTCTATTCGCATGGCTGGAAAGACCAAAACGAGCTCGAATGAAAGCATTCTGGAAAGCAATGGGGCTTGTATTTGACCCCTACTTTGTCCACGAAATGCCTCTATTTGATTAAGCACATCTCTGTTCAATCTGTCTGCCAAAACTTTGGAAGTTCAATTTGAACTGCTATAATAAACTCTATGAGCGATCAGGACCCCACGGAAACAAAGCCCGGCACCCAAGACATCCTTGACGGTCTGGAAGAAGAGGACAACGGTCTCTACATCAAAATGGGAGAGCATGACCTTGATTTCAAAGACTCAAGGAAAAGCAAAGTCTTCCTTCAAAACTCTGCCTTTTGCTTTACAGCATGCAAGTGGGGACAAGGAGAGTGTTCAGCAGTCCTGCTCGAACATCTACTCATCACACTAACCCAATCCAATACGGTCCCCAGGGCTATCGTACTGGTAGACTCGGGCATCTATCTAGCGACCGACAACTGTGTCATTGAAAGTGCAGCTCTGCTTACAAAACTGGAGAAAATTGGTGTAGAGATTTTGATCAGTGAAAGTTCTTTAAACCACTACAAACAACGCTCTTCCATTCAGGTAGGAAAAGTTGTAAAATTCCACGAAATTTCGAAGCTGATGATGGATGTGGAGAAATTCGTCAACTTTTAGACTCTTAGCTCAGCTGGCTAGAGCGCTACGTTGACATCGTAGAGGTCAGCGGTTCGAGTCCGCTAGAGTCTATATCACCTCTTCAGTAAGGTACCAAGGTATTTTCTGAAGAGGTTTTTTCGTTTTAGCGTTCCGGGTCATCGGAGATGAGATCTTCTATGATCTGAACTCCAAGATCAGACATGGCGTTTTCCATGTGATCTTCTTCCAGAGTATCGGGATGGTCAGCAAAGCACTCCTCAACAAAGTCATGATATTTCCAAAAGTCTTCAATTTCTTTGCTTTGATTCAACTGCTCTAATTGCCGCTCACTTAACAAAGAGCCCATTGCACTCAAGGTTCTTGCAATTCCCTGCCGCATAATTCGAAACTCTTCTTCAAGAGTGTATTCTTTGCGAATTGCTGCAACAATCTCACGGCTTCGTCTTGCCTTTTCCTGCTGACTCATACTATCTCCCGAAAATCTCTTCAATCTTGTGCTTGATGTTTCGCAGCTCTCTGGTTCTCAAGGGTACATCTCTGGATAATTCATTGATGTAGGGCTCCAGTTCGAAAAGCTTCATTACCGGGTACCTTTGCTTACCAAGTTTCAGATTCACATTACGGCTGGAAAAAACCACCATTGGCACGACCTTTACCTTGATTCCATTGGATGACAATACATTCTCAAAAATTACTGAGGTTCTTTCAATCTGCTTAATAGGACTTCGAAAATCTCTTTCATAAGTTTTTCCAGATTCTGACTTCTTGATTTGGCACCAACCGTTCTTCTTCGCCACAATCGTCCCACGAATATTCTTGGTTTCGATCAACAGAACCCCATGGTGGGTGAGGAGCAAATGATCAATCTCAAAATGCTGCCCGTCAAACTTACCCTTCAGCCCGTGGTAAATCTCGTATACTTCTTCCAGATTATCCAGATAATCGCTGACAAGCTTTTCTCCTGCGTCTCCGGACTTCTTGATTTTTCGCAGTCTGCGCCACTCGATGTACCAGTCTTTATAAAGCAGATAAAGAATGACACCAAACTGCAGGACGATTATCACGTCCCTGATAGTAATTTCCATAGCTCTCCTAATTCAGGGAGCAAGGATCAATTCGAATAAAAAACTTCAAGAGCCTTGTCGTTCAAGTCCCAGGATTGCCCCTGAGTACCATCATTTACCTGGATTCCCAATTCAGAAAGCTCTTCTCTAAAGGAATCGGAAAGCGCATAATCCTTGTTTTCACGAGCGCTTTTTCTTTGCTCCAGTAGGCTCTGGACCTGATCAAGCGAGATGCTGGACAAATCAAAATACTTCTTCTTGAGTTTATCTAGGAAGGCATCTGGCTCCTGATTTCCAATTCCCAGAATCTTTGAAAATTTCTGAGCTTCTTCCAATCCCTGTTTCACACTTCCCACTTTCCTGCGATTCTTCATACCTTTGAGGTCAAGCAGGTTGTTGAGTCCCTGAAAGAGTTCATTGAACGCGACCATTGCTCTGGGTAGATTAAAGTCGTCATCCATAGCACTGTAAAAAGACTCAGTGTAAGTGGCAAAATCAAAGTCCTCCACCAATTCCTGACTCTCGGATGAACTTTGAGACAGGAAGACCTGAGCCCTTTGCAAGGTTTTATAGTAATAAAAAACCTTTTTGTAGGCCTGGGCAAAACTGCTCTGGGAGAAGTCAACATTGGAGGTGTAGTGGACCTGGAAAATGTTGTATCGGATAACTTCAGGGTCGAGGCGTAGTAATGCGTCTTCGATAGTAAGGAAGTTCCCATCACTCTTACTCATTTTTTGATGATTGATTGTCATCAGTCCTGAATGAATCCAGTACCTGGCATAACATGTTCCTGAGTGGGACTCGGATTGTGCGATTTCATTTTCATGATGGGGAAACACCAAATCCCGTCCCCCACCGTGAATATCAAACTCATCGCCAAGTAAATCCGTCGCCATGACTGAGCACTCTATGTGCCAACCTGGTCTCCCCTTTCCCCAGGGCGAGTCCCAATTGGCTCCCTGCGCTTCTTCTGCTTTCCAGAGTGCAAAATCCAGCTCATCTTGTTTATTCGAATGGGATGCAACTCTATGTCCTGACTCAAGCTGAGAAACTTTCTGATTGGATAATTTTCCATAGTCAGCTTTTTGACGAACACTGTAGTAAACATCTCCTTGCTCGGTAGCGTAAGCTGCTCCTTTTTCAATCAATTGTTGAATATATTGTATTATTTTATCAATGTAGTCCGAAACTTTCGGCTGATGGTCTGCAGGCTGCACACCCACCGAGAGCAGATCCCGGTCACAGGCTTCTATCATTTGCGCTGACAGGTCCATCGGGTCCATACCCAGTTCACTCGCGCGATTGATAATTTTGTCATCTACATCCGTGTAATTACGGACATAAGTCACTTGATAGCCACGATGACGCATGTAGCGTACAAAAGTGTCATAAAGAATTGCCTGCATAGCGTGACCGAGGTGACATTTGTCATAAACTGTCACCCCGCAGGCGTACATTTTGATATGCCCGGGCTCCAGAGGCCTTAACTCTTCCTTTTTTCCTGTAAGAGTATTGGTGACTCGAAAGACCGGTAATTCTTGAGTAGAGTTCATGGGACTTAATACTCGTGTATATCTTCCATTATCTTGTAGCCAAGCTTGTGAAGTTGTTGTTTGACATCGTACCAGGCAATTTGTTCATGAGATGCATCGCTAAAGCCTTCAAAGCGAATACCCTTGGAGAGAACTTCAATACCGATTTTGTATCCACCAACTGTATCACTGACCCAACATCGGGTGCTGCAGAGCTTTCCTTCTTCATCACGTACTTGAAATCGTTTTACACTCATTACTGCTCCTTGCCTGCGACAGCACTAATCTTCGACCTGCTATACAAGCCAAACCCGAATTAAAAATCTGATACAGGTAAAGTTTTGTGCAGTGTAGCAAGGGCCTTATTAGAGTACAATGCATTATTGTCAAGACTTACAGCAATTTTTCCTTTAGCGTAGAAATTGTACCTTCCAGATCAGACTCGAAGGAAATCTGTTTGATTTCCCCAGGATCCAGTAAGCCCTCTTCCGTTAACAATTTTAACGCTTTCTCAAACGGATCTTTCGAGCAAATCAGGGGAATGTTTGTCTCTCTAGTTTTCCAAAGGGTCATCAACATCAGGATTTCGTTTAGCGTTCCTATTTTACCTGGCAAAGCAATTGCAGCGTCAGCCATTTCAAGCATTAAAGACAGCCGGCTAACAGTGTTTTTCTCCACGATTTTATGGGTCAACCAGGGATTCTCACCATCTCTAAAAGTAAAAGTTTCACAAACTACACCTGTCACCTGTCCACCAACGCTTTGGGCACCTCTCGAAACTGCACCCATGATTCCGAAGTAACCGCCATTAATGACGTGAAAACCATTCTTTGCAAGGGCCTCACCCAATTGAACTGCAAAACTGTAATCTTTCTCCCAAACCTGAGTTGCTGAACCGCCAAATACTACCACCGAAGTCACTTTGCTCCCCTTTTCCTTTGACAAAAATCTTACCGATGTACAATGGCCCCTGTCCCATTGAATTGGCTTTCAAGCCGAAGGACCAAAACATAATCTATCCTAACATTTCTCGATTGTTTAAGACCCGTGAGATATCTGAATGCAGTCTTCAGCCTTAAAGAGAACACAATCACAGTGAGCTAATGATAGACTAGGGAACAATCATGAAACTCAGCCACTACGCTATAGCTACCTCCAAAATTGAGGAGTGTATCCTGTTTTACCAGAGCTTCTGTGCCATGAGGACTGTAAAAGACAGGCATGACGGTCCGACTCGTGTCGTCTGGCTGGCTCCTCTCGAACAAGATGATTTCATTCTGGTCTTTGTCTCCATTGATGGAGTGGAATATGCCAACCGGGCCAGCGACTCCATGCTCAGGCACCTCGGTTTCGAACTCGAATCCAGAGAAGCAGTGGATCGAGTTCACAGAGCTCTGCTCTCAAGCAATCATGAATGCACCAAACCAGTTTTCGTAGATGAAATCACAGGTTATGTTTGCATGGCGAGAGACCCGGAAGGAAGATGGGTTGAATTCAGCTTTGGACAAAACACAAGCCCTGAGGCCTGGGACTAGCCTTTTTGTGGAAGCACCGGATCAAGAATTTCGTAAAGTGCTGAGGCATTCACAGGCTTATTGCGCACATGACAATTTTTGAGTGCCCTTGTGCTCTCCTGGAAATCAGGTGTCAGATCAACGTAAGAGACCCCCGAAACAAAGATGTGCAAGGCATCAACAAGCCAGGGGTGATCCTTGAGGGAGTCAGCAATAAATTTGTATCCGGTTCCGTCAGGAAGATTATAGTCAACCAGAAGCGCATCAAATGGGCCCTGCTCTATCATCTTCTTGCATTCAGCAACTGACGAGCTGATCTCGATTTCTGCATCGTATCTCAACTCCAGCAGCTGCGAAATAGTACGCGCCACCACTGATTCGTCTTCGATTATCCAAACTTTCATATCTATACCTTAGCAAATCATGACAGATTCAATAAAGTAAAAGCTGTCACGGACCCCTATTGTCTCTCTTTTCTCACACTATAATCAAACAATTTTTGACAGTTGAACCCAACTTTTGTATATGTAGGGCACACACATCTATGCGACGGGATACAATGAAACGCTTCTTTTTTCTTCTGCTTTTACACTTTTTAGCACTTTCATCCAGTCAGGCCAACACCAACTTTAATCACTATGTCTGGCACTGGCATCTAAAACTTGAGATGGACCAGAAAAGCGCTCAGGCATTACAGAAAATACCGATCAAGGGAGTTTTTCTTCGAGTCGGACATTTTCGCTTTGTGGATCAGGCTCCTCTCGTTAGAGGACTGAAAAAGCGCAAAGGTTTTTTTGATCGCCTTTCCCACTTTAGAAATTTTGAAGAAGTCCATTTGGCTTACAGTTTTTCAAATGCAAGAGTTGATCGATTTGTCCGAGATTATCTGAATGAAAAGCCCGAGGAGGCCATCAATTTTATCAGTCGTCAGATAGCACAGGATCTTGCCTTTTATGGCACCCAACTCAGTAACGTCAAGGGAGTTCAAATCGATCTTGAAGGTGCCGGCGTTGATTTTACGATTTTTGAAAACTTGATGCGTCGCCTCAAACGTGATTTTCCAGAGCTTATCCTCTCAATCACACCGATGTCTTCCTGGTACAAGAAGAAAGAATTTGAAAAGGTCTTGAATTACACAGACCTTCTCGTACCCATGCTCTACGATTACCATCGCGGTAAGAAATCTGATGGACCACTGAAGGTAACAGATGTGGAGTGGTTGGAGAAAGCAATTCCCCGCTGGGACAAACTGGGCAAAAAGTGGCTCATCGGAACTCCTACTTACTCCTATTGTGTCTTCTACAATGAGGAGAAAAAGATGAAGGTTCCCTGGGCTCTGGTTGCTCCTGATACAGCAAGTGAGAATAGAGCTTTCCATCCAGTGAAACTCGACTTTAATAAGGGCTCCAGAACAAAGACCATGACAAGGGACAGAGTCCTTGAATACGAACTCAAAGCCGACATGACTTTCTCCAACATGACCTTTCGCAAAGGAAGCAAATTAAAGTACAACTTCCTTTCTGTTACTGCCCTGGAAGAGATTCTCACCAGGATAAAATCAATTCCAGTTAAAAATGCAGTTGGAATCGCTTATTTTCGATTCGGAGTCCTTGGGGAGAAACTTGTGCTGGATGCATTTCGATTGAAGAAAGCAATTCAGAGTAATTTCCAGTTCCCGGTAAATTTAGAAGTCAAAGCTCTGAGAGTGAACAAGGATTCCAAATTGTATCTCAGCCTGACCAACCAGAGTCTGCCAAGTTATTTCGGAGCAGATGGCCTGACCTTGAAAATGCAAAATTGCAGGATTTTGGGAGGACTGGGTGACTTTGATCGCCGGGAAAAACAAGTACTCATCGAAAACTATTTTGCACAGAATGAGCTTCTAATCACTCCTCAACTCGAATGTTCAAAAGATGGGTTGTTCTCTTTGGAATTTACTGGATACGGGGGAGTCAGAAAATCATTTCAATACAAAATTTCTGAACTCTGAAAAGAAATTCATTAGCTCAGATCACCAGGACCCTGTCGGAATAGTAGATTATAGTTGTTGAGAATTTCGGACCAGGCAATAAGGTGTTTCTCCGATTATATTAGTAATAGGAGGAAAGAAATTGGAAGTAAGAGAAAAACATTTTCAGCGGCATTCAAGGCCAAGGTGGCAATCGAGGCGATTCGTGAAGAAAAGTCTATTAGTGAGTTGTCGACTCAATTTGAAGTTCACCCGAACATGATTAGGGCTTGGAAAAAGCAATTTCTGAGTGAGTCGGAATCTTTGTTGATAAACGAAAATCCAAGAATAGAAAGTCAGATTCTGAGCAGGATCCAGATCAGCTGTTCAAGCAGATTGGTCAGTTTAAAGTAGAAAGCGATTTTCTCAAAAAAAACTAGGGTTAGAAGATTAGAAGAGCGCATTGAGATGATTGACCCAGACAATCCCGTTCTGTCCGTAAGGAAGCAATGCGAGATTTTGGGAGTTCATCGCTCAAGCTACTATCGACCTTCTACCAAAAAGAGACACAAGGATGGGTACGTCTATCTGAGTGCCATAATTGACCTGTACTCCAGAAAGATTCTGTCTTGGAGAATATCCAATACACAAACAACAAGCTGGTGCATTGAGTTGCTAACTGAGGCTATGGAAAAGTACGGCAAGCCAGAAGTCTTTAACACGGACCAAGGGTCGCAATATACCAGCAAGGCTTACACAGCATTACTTGATGCCAACGGGATTCAAATCTCGATGGATGGAGTCGGCAGGGCACTGGACAATGTATTCATTGGACTACGCAGCTCCAGATGAAAAATACTATTCCAGAGCCTCTACCTGTTTTACCAAGAAGAGGGTAATAGTCCCTGAGTCATCCTGGTTGCTTCGACCAAGA
>Ga0181593_10000400_pt1 | contig 37571 bp, 34 predicted proteins | sample 071ome_19_FD_133756 | JGI IMG/M metagenome (GOLD analysis project Ga0181593, IMG submission 133756) | Coastal salt marsh microbial communities from the Groves Creek Marsh, Skidaway Island, Georgia - 071413AT metaG (megahit assembly) | ecosystem: Environmental > Aquatic > Marine > Intertidal...
AATGTCATTCGGAATGCCGAGTTTGTCACGGCAATAGAGCACCTGCACCGCAAAGGCCTCGTTCAACTCCCAAAGCCCAATATCGTCCATCTTCACACCGGTACGCTCCAGCAGCTTTGGAATAGCGAACACCGGGCCAATACCCATTTCGTCAGGCTCGCACCCTGCCACCGCCATACCGCGATAAGCGCCGAGCGGTTGCAGCCCGCGCTTTTCCGCTTCTTTGGCCTCCATCACCACACATGCCGATGCGCCGTCCGAAAGCTGGCTGGCATTGCCGGCCGTGATGACGCCGCCGTCCTTCACGGGGGCAAGCATTGCCAAACCCTCAAGGGTCGTGTCGGGGCGATTACAATCGTCGTGGTCCAGTTCGACTTCCTTTTGAGATATCTCCCCAGTCTCCTTGTTTTTCACGACCATGGTTGTTTTCAACGGAACAATCTCGTCCTTGAATTTGCCTTCACCTTGCGCCGCTGCTGTGCGCTGCTGGGATTGCAGCGAATATTCATCCTGAGCCTCACGGCTAATGTTATAGCGATTGGCCACGACTTCGGCGGTGTCGATCATCGGCATATACATGTTCGGCGAGACTGCGAGCACGGCCTGGGAAACGGCGCGATGCGTATTCTTGTGCTTCGTCTGGACCAGCGAAATGGATTCCACACCGCCCGCCGCAACCGCCGTCATGTTGTCGCAGACGATCTGCTTGGCCGCCGTGGATATTGTCATCAGCCCGGAGGAACATTGGCGGTCGAGACTCATGCCGGGCACAGAATGCGGCAGCCCTGCTGCCACGGCCGTAAGCCGCCCAATATTATAAGCCTGTGTTCCTTGCTGCGCGGCTGCGCCGATAATCACATCGTCGATTTCCGCAGGATCAAGCTTTACCCGCGCAACCGCTTCGCGCACGCAGTGTCCACTGAGGACAGGCGCCTCTGTATCGTTAAAAGCTCCACGAAATGATTTCGCCAACGGCGTACGAGCGGTGGAAACGATGACGGCCTCGCGCATGTGAGTCTCCTGTAATTAAGCCGCGCCTTTTTTAGCGCTGAATGTGTATTCCGCACCGATCTGCGCATTGTCGCCGAACACGAATTCTGCGGCACGATTCATATGGAAGTCGCGGTCTCCCCAGGCGCCGATCAGTGCCCAGGCGCGTTTCATCCATAGATGCAAATCGACTTCAAAGGTGTAACCCATGGCCCCATGGCATTGGATGGCGGCCTTCGAAGCGGTCATCGCCGCGTCTCCCGCAGCCACCTTGGCATGGGACACAGATGTCTCCATGTCTTCGGCCCGACTCGCGACGGCCTGCGCTGCGCGATAGACAACCGGTTGCGCAAAGGACACAGCGACCTGCGCCGACGCCAGGTGGTGTTTCACCGCCTGAAACGATCCAATCGGCTTGCCGAACTGCGTACGCTGCTGTGCATAAGCCACCGCCATATCGATCATGGTCTGGGCCAGACCCGCAAGCTGCGCGGCCGCAAACAATGCGCCGCGCTCAAATGCCAAATCCCACTGGCCTGAGTTACGAGGCTCCAACTTCGTACCGCCTGATGCGCTCACTTGAAACAAGCGGCGCAATGGGTCGATGCTGTCTTGCGCTTCAGCTTTTACATTATCTATGCTTGCGGCGGACACGCTAAGCGTGGAATCAGCATATATAAGTGTATTGGCCACGTGTGCGTCACCGACAGTTTTCGAACCCGGCATTTGGATCGCAAGCTGTCCCTCACCGCTCACAAATTCGTTCAATATCTGATTGCGTTCATCGCCCGCGGGACAAGCAGCAATCAACGGCGCAATGACCGCAGCCTGTTCCACCAAAGTTTCCGGCAAGGCCGCCGCGCCGCACGCTTCGGCAATCAGAACAAAATCGACTTCGTTAAGGCCAAGGCCGCCCATATCCTCGGGGACAAAAAATCCCAACAGACCCAGTTGCGCGAGCTTCTGCCAGCGCGCATCATCTCGCCGCGTTTCGGTTTCCAGCAACTTGCGCAGACGTTCGGGCGCGCATTCTCCTTTCAGAAACCCCTTAACGGTATCCTGAAAATCAAGTTGGTCCTGGGAAAAGCGAAAATCCATGGCGCGATTCCTTACCGGGGCAAGCCGAGCAGGCGTTCAGCGATCACATTGCGCTGAATCTCGTTGGTCCCCGCATAAATAGGTCCGGCCAGCGAGAACAAGAAGCCACCGAGCCAATCCCCCACTGCACGGGCGCTTTGCGTCTCGCGCATAAGTTCTGCTTCCACACCAAGAATGTCCATGGCGGTTTCGTGCATGGACAGATCCAATTCAGACCAGAAGATTTTGTTGAGACTGGCTTCGACCCCAATGGACCCGCCGGCGATCAGGCGGCTCGCGGTCATATATGTATTTAGACAGTAGGCCTCGGCGTCCATCCAAGCCTTCAATACTTTATCTCGGGTTGCCGGGCTCACTTTGTCTTTGTGTGCATTATAAAGCGCGACAAGCCTGCGCGCCGTTTCCTGAAAGCGCGCCGGACTGCGCAGCATCAGGCCGCGCTCAAAACCCGCCGTGGACATGGCCACACCCCAGCCACCGCCTTCTTCACCAAGAAGGTTCTCCGCGGGCACGCGTACATTATCGAAGAAAATTTCCGCAAATCCCGTACGTCCATCAAGCTGCGGAATAGGGCGTACAGTTACGCCGGGCGTGGATAGTGGCAACAGAATAAATGAAAGCCCTTTGTGACGCTGCGAGTCCGGATCGGTTCTGAATAACCCGAAACACCAGTCAGCAAAGGCCGCGCGCGTTGACCACGTTTTTTGCCCATTGATCACATAGTGATCACCGTCACGAATGGCCTTGGTGCGGATGGCCGCCATATCGCTGCCTGCGCCCGGCTCCGACCAACCTTGCGCCCAGATATCCTCGCCGGACGCCATGCGCGGCAGAAATTTGGCCCTCTGTTCGGCGGTGCCATATTCCATGAGCGTCGGCCCGAGCAGAAAGATGCCGTTTTGATTGACCCGCGTCGGTGCGCCCGCCCGGTAATATTCTTCTTCAAAAATAAGCCACTCGATGAGATTGGCGCCGCGCCCGCCCAACTCTTCCGGCCACGTCACCATGGACCACCGACCGTCATTGAGCGTGCTTTCCCAGGTGCGGTGCTCTTCAAAGCCTTCGCGCGTATCCATGGATTTGAGCGGCTCCTTCGGCACGTGCGCATCCATCCACGCCCGAACCTCGGCGCGCAGGGCCTGCTCTTTTTCGGTGAACGCCAAATCCATGGTCATGACTTGAAGTCGGCTGCCTTCTTATCTTGGACAAAGACATCGCGGGACTTCTGAGAGTCCGGGTGCATATACATCTCAAGTGTAAAGCCCTGCTCGAAACGATAATCGGTGTCCACGTCCCGGCCCTCAATGCCGTTCAACGCTTCCTTGGCTAGCACCAGCGCCTTGCGGGACTTAGACGCAATGACAGCCGCAAAGGCGCGCGCTTCTTCCAATAACTTGTCCTTTGGCACCACCTTCTCGATAGCGCCGAGGCGATGCGCTTCCTGGGCCGACAAATTACTACCGGTAAAGAAAAGCGCGCGCACCTTGTGCAATGGAATCATGCGCGAGAGGTGCGAAGCGCCGCCCATGGCGCCCCGATCGATTTCGGAAAGAGCAAAAAAAGCGTCATCCGCCGCAATAATCACATCGCTGGCGCCCGTTACGCCGACACCGCCGCCGATAATGAAATTGTGAACCGCTGTAACCACGGGCACCTCACACTCGCGAACGGCCTTAAAAGTAAGAAAGTTGCCTCGGTTCAGTTCGGTGATCCGCTCGGGGTGCTTTTGCATTTCCTTGATATCCACACCCGCGCAGAAACCCTTTCCTTCCGCCCTAATGATTACGCACCGCACATCCGGATTCACGCCTGTTTCGGCAATAACCTTCGGGAATTCATTCCATGCCGCCGTATCCAGAGCGTTTACCGGCGGATGATTGATGACAATTTCGCCAATGCCGTCGCTGATGTTCACTTCAAAAGGCATGCTTCGATTCCTTAGTTAGATTTGGCGCCGAGCGCTGCGAGTCGTTCTTCCGCTTGAGCAATAATACCGTCAATCAGGTCCTTACACGACGGCAAGTCGTCGATCAGTCCCGCCACCTGACCGCTGGGCAGCACGCCTTCCGCCGGACGCCCTTCAACAACGGAGCGCTGGATAAGCACAGGCGCATTCGCCGCCATAAGCGTTTGACCAAGTGTCATGCCGCTGGACCGTGCCATGGCAATCGCCGACTTCATAAGCCCGAGGAAAGAAAGGCCGGTGAGTCTCCTAAACGCCAGCCCGTTCCACATCCCCAGCCAAATCAGACCGAGCGGACCTGTTTCCTCCAATCGGCGAAGCACGTCGTTTAGGATCATGCGTTGCGGCAAGCCGTCGAGTTTTTTCGAAACAATGATTTCATCAACGTCGGACGACAAGTAACGATCCAGTGTCGCGCGGGGGACCGGGCTGTCCGAGGTTAGAAGAAAGCGCGTTCCCATGGCGATGCCTACCGCACCGAATGACAGTGCCGCGACAAGGCCGCGGCCATCGCGGAACCCGCCCGCCGCAACAACGGGAACCTTCACAGCATCTAAAACTTGAGGCAGCAGCAAGGATGTGGGCACGGAGCCGGTATGCCCGCCGCCTTCATTGCCCTGTATGACAATGATATCCGCGCCGAGATCAGCGGCCTTCACCGCGTGCTTCACCGCCCCGACAGTAGGAATGCAGATCACGCCCGCGTCCTTCAAGCTTTGGATCATCTTTTTGCTGGGTCCGCGGCCATAGCTCACGGCCTTCACGCCGTGCTTCAGCACCAGTTCCGTCACTTGATCTGCACCGGGCAGGTACATGTGGAAGTTCAAGCCGAACGGCTTGTCGGTCAAACTTTTGGTCTTGAGGATTGCGGCTTCTATTTCGTTCGGTGGAATTGTCGCGCCTGCGATAAACCCAAACCCACCTGCATTGGCCGTAGCCGCCACAAGCTCGGGCGTCGCAATCCATCCCATTGCGGTCTGGATGACGGGAACGCGGCAACCAAGCCGCTCCTGCAGAACAGTGTGAAGCGCGGAATGCATGCGTGGCTCTTCGCTAGAGACTCGTTTTGGCGCGCAAGGCCGTTTGGCTATCCATTGGCCCGCTTCCTCGCATCGCCGGGCGGGTCGTCCTTAAACGTCATCGCCCGCATGTTGTGCGGATCGATAACCTCGCGGATCAATCGCAATTGCTCTTCTGTCGGCGCGGGCGTTTCCACGCACGTGTCCTTGCCTTCCAGCGCAAACCCGGTGTTTTCCTGGACCTGCTCAAAGGTGATGCCGGGGTGCAAAGATAAGACACGAATGGCTTTGTCGGTCCCACCAAAGTCCATCACCGCAAGGTTGGACACGATAATGCGCAGGTCCACGGTATCCCCGCGCCGGCCATCCTTAAAACGCGCCGGGTTATAACCTGCACCGGCCACCATATCGACTTCGCCTTCGACAAACGTGCGTTTGTCGTGGCTCGGCGCCCACATGCTATTGGCATGGCTCACCGTATTCCCAGGAAAACCGCGCACGCCGAGCAGCGCCGCTTTTGGTTTATCCGCCTTGCCGATAAAGCTGATATTCGTTTGACCAAAGCGATCGATCTGCGATGGGCCGGTCATGGCGTGGCGTTTGCCCCGATACACAAGGTCAAACACCTTTGAATACGGCATCCATCCGCAAACCTTCGGTTGGCAGCCCTTGCGCGGGCCGACCGGCACAGGCTCGGAGACCAAAAAAGCCTCACCGTCGGTCAGCAACAGGTCCGGATTGATGGTGAGCTTGGCCAAGGCCGCCGCGATGCGCGGCACCGGGCCAAAACCGTTCGCGAAAACTTCGCCGTCGTTGCGCCACGCTTCGGCGGCGGCGGTGATGCAAATTTCAGCGAGGGTATAATCGGTGGCGGGGGTGTTGTTCGTCATGGCCACCTCCTAAAACACCGGCAGGGGCAGAGCGCGAATATGCGCTGCACCGCCCACCGCTTCGACGTACGCTTCGTGCGTGTCCTTGGTGAGATACGTATCTTTGTACGCACCCCACTCTCCCGCTTTGCATTGCTTCCCGTAGGCACTGATGTGCTTCACATCGATTCCGTAATCCGGCCCGCAGGACGTCGGGTGCGCACCCAGCGGCGCTTCGGCAACGCCATTGATCACGCTGCGCTCGATCGGCATCAATCGAGCTTTCATGTGATCGTTGAAGGCGCTTGTATCGACGATCTTTTCGCACGTGGCAAAGCTCTTCTTCGCGGCGCGACAGAACATGTCGTCAAAGAACGGATCAGGCCCGAGAATAGCCGTATGTCCGTGCGCATCGGCCTCGTTGACGTGAATGATTGCCACATCGAGGTTGAGCGCGGGCATCGCCATCAGAAGTTCGCCGTCCTCATAAGGTGAACGGACCGTTTTAATCCAGGGATTGAGCGTTTCGACATCCGTACCGATTCCGGCGCGTGTCGGTAAAAACGGTAGTCCCATCGCCGCGGCCCGAAGCCCCCATTGGAGCATACCCTCGTCGATCTCGCGGAACTCAAAAGCACCCGACTGGCGCGCTTGACGGAACGCCTGATCCATAGGGATCGCATCGTGGGAGACAAAACCGTACACCAGGGTTTTGATTTTTCCCGCCGACGCCAACAGGCTGACATCCATGCCGCCATAGGCCACGACGGTCAGGTCTTTTACCGGACTTCGGAGCAATTCGCGCACCACCGCCATGGGTTTGCGCCGCCCGCCCCAACCACCGATCCCGATGGTCATGCCGTCCTTTATCTGCGCAGCAATTTGCGCAACGGTTGTGACTTTATTTGTACTCACGGCCCCTTCTTTCTTTTATTTGCGTACTCATACGCCATTTTATTTACGTGGTGGTCAACCCTCAAACTGCGAAAAAATGGGTCGGCTCAGCCTCGCACTCCGCGATCCAAATCGGCAAATGTTCGGCCCGATTCGGCCAATTCTTTCAAGAGCGGTGCGGGCTCCCAATTCACATCGTGTTTGGCTCTAAGTGCAGATATATCTTTGTAAACTTTCTCTAATCCAACCGTATCCGCCCAGAACATCGGCCCGCCCTTTGTCGCCGGAAAGCCCATGCCGTGGATGTAGCACAGGTCGATATCGCTCGCCCGTTCGACAACACCTTCCTCGAGGATGCGCGCGCCTTCATTGACCAGGGCGTACATACACCGCGCAACAATTTCTTCGTCGGGGACCTGCCGGCGCTCTAGGCCAAGTCTCTTTGACTCCGCAGCAATCAACGCCTCAACCTCAGGGTCAGGCTCTCCCGTGCGTGCACCGTCGGGATACTTATACCAGCCGGCCCCGACCTTGCTGCCAAGCCGCTTGTTTTCCACCAGCAGATCCGCCAAGCGCGAATAGCGCATGTGCCCTGGCCACGTCTTCAGCTGGTCCTGTCGCACATCGTAGGCGACATCCTGGCCCGCCATATCGAGCATGGCACACGGCCCCATGGCAAATCCGAACCCGGTCACCGCCCGGTCGATATCCTGCGGCAGCGCGCCTTCTTCCATCATGAAATCCGCCTGGCGCAGATACGGATACAACAGCCGGTTGGCGCAAAATCCGAAACCAACACCAACCACGACAGCAACCTTGCCGATTTTGCGGCCAAGACTCGTGGCCGTGGCCAGCACGCCCGGCGCCGTTGCATCGCCGCGCACGACTTCCAAAAGCTTCATGACATTCGCAGGGCTGAAAAAATGCATGCCCAACACATCCTGCGGCCGGGACGTGGACTTCGCGATGGTGTTCACGTCCAGAGCGGATGTGTTGGTCGCAAGAATCGCACCCTGTTTGGCGATTTTGTCCAGCTCCGCGAACACACTCACCTTCACATCCATGCGTTCGAACACGGCCTCGACGATTAAGTCGGCGTCCGCCAAGTCCGACAAATTTGTGGACCCTTGAATGCGGCTGATTTTTTCTTCCGCGCTTTCAGGGCCGGCCCCACTCTTTGCAGCCGCCTTCTCGTAAATACCGCGAATGCGTTTCAAGCCACGTTCGAGACCGGCGGCATCCTTTTCCACGATGGCCACCCGAAAACCGCCATTGGCAAATGCCATGGCGATCCCGCTGCCCATCGTGCCCGCACCGATGACGCCGATTTTCTTGATATCCCGTTGCGGCGTCTTTTTATCCACACCTTTGATATTGGTCGCCGTCCGCTCGGCAAAAAACAGATGGCGCAACGCTTTTGACGTCGTGGAGTTCATGAGCCTGACGAAGATATTGCGCTCTTCCGCAAGCGCGTCGTCAAAGGACATGCGTGCGGCATTCGAAAGAGATTCCAGCGCGCCGGCGCTTGCTTCCGCATGAGGACTTCGCCGACCAACGGCGTTACTGGCTTCAGAAATAACGCTTTCACCAACCTCCGGCATGGGTAATTTGGATGTTTGGCGTAACGTGCCCTTTTCAGCCAGCGACAGCGCAAATGTTTTCGCGTCGTCCAACAAATCGTCCGATGCGACGTGATCCGCCAGACCCAGGTCTTTTGCCGTTGCTCCACTGACAGGCTTACCTGTCGCCATCATGCGCGCCGCATCCGCCGCACCGATCAGTCGAGGCAACCGCACCGTTCCGCCGCCACCAGGGATGACGCCGAGCGTAACTTCAGGCAATCCGAGTTTTGCGCCCGAATCCACCACACGCGCATGACATGCCAGGGCAAGCTCCAGTCCGCCGCCAAGCGCGACGCCGCGAATAGCCGCAACGACAGGAACTGACGAGTCTTCGATCCACTGATGAATATCGTTTGGGTCGGCAACATTAGGATCTAAACCGTTGTCGAATTCATTAATGTCTGCACCCGCAGAAAAAACTTTGCCCGCACCGATCAGCACCGCCGCACGTGCACCGCTTGCGGCCAATTCTTTGAGCGCCGCCGTCATATCCCGGCGCACATCCCTGCTCAGGCTGTTCACCGGCGGATTGTCGAGGGTGAGAACGCCGACGTCGTCTTGTTTCTCGAAACGTACTGTTAAAAAAGCATTCATCTAGTGAGTCCGTAAATTCTGCTCATCCCAACTCCAAAGCTCGGACGGCTTGGAGAGTTCCATTTTCGCCAACTGATTGATGTGGACCTCATCTGGTCCATCGACGATGCGCAATGTGCGAGCAAGCGCATACCCGTCCGCCAACCCAAACGCCTGGCTGACACCACCGCCGCCATGGACCTGAATGGCGCGGTCCAGCACAGTTTGCACCATGCGCGGCACGGAAATTTTGATCATGGCGATTTCCATCCGCGCTTCCTTATTGCCGACCGTGTCCATCATGTACGCAGCCTTCAACGTCAGAAGCCGTGCCTGCTCGATTTCAATGCGGCTCAAGGCTACCACTTCGCGCAACATGCCTTGGTCAGCGATGGGCTTGCCGAAGGCAACGCGGCTTTTAGCGCGTGCGCGCATGGACTCGAGCGCGCGCTCCGCCAATCCAATCGCGCGCATACAATGGTGAATACGGCCCGGCCCCAATCGCCCTTGTGCGATTTCAAAGCCGCGTCCCTCCCCCAGCAGCATATTGGAGGCGGGCACGCGCACGTTGTCGAAGGCCATCTCAAAGTGACCGTGCGGCGCGTGATCATAGCCAAAGACGGATAGCGGGCGAATCAGCTTTACGCCCGGCAGATCGGCAGGCACCAAAATCATCGATTGCTGCTTGTGCGGTTCCGCATCGGGATTCGTAAGACCCATGAAGATGAAAATCTTGCAGCGCTTGTCGCCCGCGCCGGACGTCCACCATTTGCGGCCGTTGATCACGTATTCGTCGCCGTCGCGCACGATGCTGGACCGGATATTACGCGCGTCGGACGATGCCACTTCCGGCTCGGTCATGCTGAAGCCGGAACGGATTTCCCCGGCCAGCAGAGGCTCCAGCCACCGCTTCTTCTGCTCCTCGGTGCCGTAGCGCGCCAATACCTCCATGTTGCCTGTGTCGGGCGCGGCGCAATTAAAGACTTCAGGTGCGATGGGAGAGCGTCCCATGATTTCGCACAGCGGCGCGTACTCCATATTCGATAAGCCCGGGCCGTATTCCTCTTCCGGCATGAAGAGGTTCCATAGATCGGCGGCCTTCGCCTTATCCTTCAGCTTCTCCATGACCGGCGGCGATTCCCAACGTTCTGCCTGCTCGGCATGTTGCTCTTCATACACACGCTCGGCCGGGTACACTTCCACGCGCATAAACTCTTCAAGACGCGTGATCAGCGCCTTCACCTTGGGCGAATATTCAAAGTCCATTTTTGTATCCGTTGGTTGCCGCCAATTGCCCCGCTGTTCGGCGCGGCGTAGCGATTTTGAAAGGAGAAATTTGAGGATTAGAACTTGCCATTTCGGGCAAAGCGGTACAACAGTCCGGCACAAGGCACCGGAGATAGGATTTCGATATGAGCGACTCGGAAACGACTGAAATACGCGGCGGCCAGAGCTTTGATACCGAAAAGCTCTCCGCATACCTCGCCGCGCAGTTGCCGGAATTCGAAGGCCCCTTGTCCGTGCGCCAATTCAAGGGCGGACAATCAAATCCGACCTTTCTCCTGGAAACGCCGCCCCGCAAATACGTTCTTCGCAAGAAACCGCCCGGCGAATTGCTTCCCTCGGCGCACATGATCGAACGCGAATACCGCGTCATGGCCGCCCTGAAGGACACAGTGGTACCCGTCGCCAACGCCCGGCTCTTATGCGAAGACTCAAGCATTGTCGGCACGCCCTTTTATGTGATGGATCACATTGACGGACGCATTTTCCGCAATCCTGCGGTGCCCGAACTCGAAGCCACGGAGCGCACGGCGGTTTACAACGCCATGGTGGATGCCATGGCGGCGCTTCATAGCGTGGACTGGAAAACTGTCGGCCTTGAAGGGTTCGGCAAGCCCTCGGACTACCTTGCGCGGCAGATCAAGCTCTGGACACGCCAATACGATGCGGCCAAAACGCACGACATTCCAGCCATGGATAAACTCATTACGTGGCTGCCGGACAACATCCCGGCGAACGAAATCACGACCATCGCCCATGGTGATTTCCGTCTTGAAAACCTCATGTTCGCGCAGGGCGAAGCAAAGGTGCTCGCTGTTCTGGACTGGGAGCTGGCAACGCTGGGGCATCCTTATGCCGACCTTGCCTACAATTGCATGATCTGGCATTTGCCGGCGGACACACCGAACGTGCCGGGCCTGGCAGGCCTCGACCTCGCCGCGCTCGGCATTCCCTCTGAAGAGGACTACGTAGCGCGCTATTGCTCCAGTGCCGGGCTCGATCATATTCCCGATTACCATTTCTATCTGGCCTTCTCGTTCTTCAGGTTCGCATCCATCGCGCAAGGAATATACGCGCGCTTCAAGGGCGGGAACGCGGCCGCTCCGAATGCGGAGGAGGTCGGCTTGCTGGCAACGCCGCTCGCCGATCTCGGCTGGAAAAGCGCTGGCACCAAAGACTGACTCATCCAGCCGTATAGCCTCCATCTACGTAAAGGGTTTGTCCGGTGATGAATTTCGCCGCCGGTGAGGCCAAAAACACAAGCGGCCCCGTCAGATCGTCCAACTCGCCAAGCCGACCCAAGGGCATGCGGTCGATCACTTTCTGGTAAAGCTGCGGCTGCGTCTTGATCAATTCGCGATTCAAATCGGTGACGATCACGGTCGCACCTAGCGTATTCACGGTAATACCATGCGGCCCAAGCTCGAACGCCAAGGACGCGCCGAGGTTCGCTAGCCCTGCTTTACTCGCGCAATAGACGGATCGCGAGGCCATGCCGCGGCCGGATAAAATCGATCCCATATTGATGATGCGTCCCGACTTCTGCGCAATCATCACCGGTGCAAATGCGCGGCAGCACAAATAAGCGCCGGTCAAGTTCACATCGACAATGTGCCGCCACTCGTCCGGCGTGATGTCCACCATCTGTTTCGGAGACGTGATCCCAGCGTTGTTGAACAGGATATCGGCTTTACCAAATGTCTCGACGACCTTGTCTTTCACACCCACGACGGCGTTTTCATCGGTCACGTCCGCCTCGATGATCAATGACTTGCGGCCGGCGGCTTCAACAGCTTTGGCCGCCTGTTCCAGTTTTTCGCGATTGCGGGCGACCAGCGCCACATCAGCGCCGGCTTCGGCGAACGCGATTGCGCCCGCCGTTCCGATACCGCCGCTCGCGCCGGTGACAACCGCCGTCAAATCATCCAACCGAAAATTCGTCACCGTCTCCTCCCCGCAAATAAATCGAGCGTCTTGAAGCGCTACTCGGCCACGCTCTTCAAATCGCCAGCACAGCGCAAGTTCAGTAACGCCTGAATACGCCCGCGCAAATGCCAGTACTGCCCCTTTAGCAGAGCATCACCTGTGTCGCAGAGGCGCTCGGCCTGCTGCATCATGTCACGCAGAATTTTATCATCTTCGTTGTCGGCCATTTATCTCTCCCGCCTACAGCTTGTATCCGTCTTGGCGTTCATCTTTCCAGCGCTTGGCTTTGTAAGAAAATTCCGGAAGATCGCCGCGCGGCACTTCTACGATGTCCATCCATACGTTTGTGCGCTCTTTGATAGCCCCGCGCACGGCCGCCAACATGTTCTGGCGCTCGTCTTCGCTGCGCTGAGCTGCGCTTTCACTCAGTGCCAACCGCATCTCGATCTCGGTCTTGCCATCACCACTGGTAAACACGCGCCCTGCGTACTCGGCGACCTCGTCGAACGCAAACACGGCTGCATCAATGGCGCTGGGCCAAATGTTATTGCCGCGGATTTTCATCATATCGTCGAGCCGCTTGATGGTGCCGCACTCAAGCGCATTCCACGCACGGTCGCAGTTTGTGTCGCTATGATCGATATACACGGCCGCGTCACCTGTCCTGAACCGGATGACGGGAGAACCTTGAATGGAAAGATTGGTGACGATCATCTCGCCCATTTCACCGGATTTTACCGGCTCCATGGTTTCCGGGTTCACCACCTCGATCATGTTTTCCCATTCGAAGAGATGAAGGTTCCCGCGCTTTCCGTCGACCGTGATTGTCCCCTCGTCGCACGTCGAGCCTGCAAACCCGGCACACTGGGTGCTGCCGTAACCTTCCTGGAGTTTGCAGCCCCAGAGGTTCTCGATCTTTTGCGCCCATTCAATCGGATAGGCTTCCGCGGCGATAAAGAGTGTGCGCATATTCGGAAACGCGTCCTTAGGGTCGATACCGCGACGATTGAGCGCTTCGCTCAGCGTGTGCAGGTAGTTCGTGGAAGCGTAAATGAAATTCATGCCGCCGATGCGCATCATCAAATCAATCTTGGCGTCGGTGGACATCGACCCGCCGGCATGAAATGCCGTTGCGCCCGCGATGCGAAGTCCTTCACCGGGCCCCCAGCCGCCCGTTGTCAGGCCACCGGCGGGCACACAGTTCAGCGCAATATCGCCGGGACGCAGGCCTGCAAGAAACCACGGCAAAGCGTGCAGATATCCTTGGATATGAATATCGTGGTTGCTGCGCCCATATATTTCCTGGCCTTGACCTGACGTGCCGCCGGTCATGCTGACGAGCGCAACCTGATCGCGCGGAATAGAGAGCCGATTTCCAAATGGTGGATGCGCCGTCTGGTCCGCGAGAAAGTCAGATTTGCTCGAGGTGGGAGACACTTCGCGGAAGCGCTGAAGGGACGTGATTTTGTCGGGAGCCGCACCCGCTTTATCCATGCGCTCGCGATAGTAAGCGCTGTCTGCATAGAGCCGCGCCAACTGGCGCTTCAGGCGTGACCACTGCAAAGCCTCCAGATCACCGCGCGACAATGCCGCGAAACGGCCAACCAGCGGTGATGCAGCATAGGGACTCATTCGCGAACTAGCCGACGGGCGCGAAGACAGGCAGCGTGATTTCATCCGCCACGTCGCGAAACTTCACTTGCACGCGCATATTGGCGCTTACGTCTTCCGGCGCGCAATCGACGATATTGGTCGGCATGCGCACCCCTTCATCCAATTCAACCAGCGCCACCGTGTACGGCACATCTTCCATATAGACGTCCTTGGGAACGGGGTGTCGCACCACAATCCAACTGAATACCTTTCCTGTTCCGCTCGCCTCCACCCATTCATGGTCAGAGGACTGGCAGTGCGGGCAGAAGCTGGTCGCCGGAAATCTCGGTTTCCCACAAGACGTGCACTTCATAATTTTGAGCTTGTGCTCGCGGCAAGCGTTCCAGAACGGTGCGCTCTCAGGGTCGGGCGCGGGGAGCGGCTTCATGTAACTCATGACTATTTCCTCAAAACGAGCGCGCTGCCGCAGGTCATCGCCCCGGCGGTCGTTAAACAGATTTCAGCGTCCTTTACTTGACGCGGACCGGCGTTGCCGCGCAGTTGATCCACCGCTTCGATGACGTGGTTCAAGCCGTGTATGTAGGCTTCGGACAACAAGCCGCCGTGAGTATTGACGGGCAACTCACCGTTGCGCGCGATACGTCCGCCTTGCACGAACGGGCCGCCTTCGCCTTCCTTGCAGAAGCCAAGGCCTTCAAGCTGCATGATGATGCTGTAGGTAAAGCAGTCATAGATTTGCGCGATATCCACATCCCCGGGACCGATTCCCGCGCTGCCCCACAAATCCTTTGCGATGTATTTCGCGTAATTGTGGCTGTGATCCGGCCAGCGAATAGCGTCGAATAGGTCTTCACCCTGATTGGGGCCACCGCCATACGCACCGCCCATGATGTACACGGGTTTGTGCTTCATGTCGCGTGCACGCTCCGAACTCGTCACCACAACGGCGCAAGCACCATCTGATTCGAGACAGATATCAAGCATGCGGAACGGCTCCACGATCATGTGCGAGTTCATGTAATCGTCCATGCTTATGGGTGCGCGTTGCATGGCGCGCGGATTGTGTGACGCGTTCTCACGGAGCGTTACCGCGATTTCACCCAGCTGCTCTTCATTGGTTCCGTACTCGACCATATGCCGGCGGCACCACATGGCCATGGCCTGCGGATAGGTGATCCAGCCAAACGGGGCCGTATACTGAGTGATACCGCGTGCGGCCATCTCGCGCCCGCCGCCGAGCCTAAAGCCTGAACGGCCGTTCATGGCGCGGTAGCAGACAACATTTTTCGCGAGCCCCGCTTCAATGGCGGCAACAGCGGTTAGGATAATCAAGTTCGCGGCATTGCCGCCGCTTTGGAAATCCACCGCATACTGCGCGGCAGGCACGCCGATTTCTGTCGCGACGCCGATCGCAGGCGCCGAGTCGTTGAAATTATAGCTGACGAAGCCGTCGATATCGGACACCGTTAATCCGGCATCTCCGATCGCATTCAGGCAGGCTTCCGATGCGAGGCTGCGCACGGTCTTTCCTGAATTTTTCGAGTAGTCGGTATATCCGATCCCCGATATGGCGTATTTGTCTCGTTGTGAAAACATAATGAATCTCTGCGATTAATTTAGCTGATGAATTTCGGTTTACGTTTTTCCTTGAACGCAATCAGACCTTCGGTCGCATCCGGTTCCGTCGTCGCGTAGCGATGTACGTATTTAAGTTCGCATTCCAAGCCTTTGGGCAAATCGGTCGTGGCAGCTATGTGCGTCAAGTGTTTCGCGCCGCGCACACCTGCCCCGCTCTTGTCCGCAAGAGACCGGCCAAGCGCGACCGCTTCTTCAATCAATTGATCCGCGGGAACCACTTTGTTGATCAACCCAATGCGTTCCGCCTCCGCGGCCGATAACAACTCGCCCGTAAGAATGAGATACTTCGCGCGGATTGGTCCGATCAAACGCGGGAGTCGTTGCGAACCGCCGGCGCCGGGCAATTGCCCGAAGTTAAGATGCCCATCTCCGATCTTGGCCGTGTCGGCGGCAATGGAAAGGTCGCACGCCAGCAAAAGTTCCAGCCCGCCCGCGACGCACGCGCCGTTGACGGCGGCGATATAAATTTTGTCCGAGGCTTCCATGCCCGTGAGAAGATTCAAAAAGTCATCCAGAAATTCGGCAAACTGCTCGGCGTTCTTATAGAGGCTGATGTAGCCCTCTAAATCGCCGCCCGCTGAAAAGCTGCGGCCCTCGCCGGTAACAATGACGGAAACGATGTCATCCCGCTCTTCTATTTGTGAGATCGCCTGGCGCAGTTCACGCACGGTCGCCCAGTCCAGCGGATTAAGTTTGTCGGGGCGCCGGAGGGTTAGGCGCGCAATATCTCCGTCCCAATCCAGGGATATGTTTTTGTACTCAGTCGCCATGGCGTCCATTTTACGAGCGGCCCACGGTTACATTGACTGGCGGGGCCGGGCTGTTTTCAAACATGTTATCATCGCCGGGGGCGTCTTCGCGCACGTGCTTTTGAGCTGATACACTGGCTCTTTCTCCAGCCCTCGCCTCCCCGAGTCTCCGATTTGACCAGCAAGGCGCCCGCATAGCCATCCTGTTTAACTTATTATTTTAATTATATTTTTTGAAAAACGGCGCCAATCCTTGACGGTGCTGGCGCGCTTTCCTTATAATCTTATAGTATTTTAGAACCGCCGTGCCAACCACCCCCATCTTGGGAGTGACAGGGAGGATTTTTACCGTGAACAAACAAACGAATTTGGGAAGCGCCGTCGCCGGGGCAAAGGGCTCCAAGACAAGAACCACATACAAGCTTATTTCGGCGGATGGCCACTTCAATGAGCCCGGCGACCTTTGGACCAAGCGGGTTCCGTCGGCCATGCGCGACCGCGCGCCGCAAATCAAAACCTTCGAACAAGGCGATGCCTGGGTGATCGAGGGCGTCAAAGACCCCATCACCTTCGGCATGAACGCCTGCGCAGGTCTTGAACCTGAACAGATGAAGACAAAAGGCTGGTGTAAGTTCGAAGAAATCCGAAAGGGCGGTTACGAGCCGGCAGCTCGAATCGATGAGATGGAACGCGACAACGTCGATGCCGAGGTGCTGTACCCCACGCCGCGCCTGTCCAACTCCATCATCGCGAACCCGGACGAAGACTATCACCTGACGATGGTGAAGGCTTACAACGACTGGGTATCCGAATACGTAGCCTACGCGCCCGACCGTTTTGGCGGCGTCGCGATTCTGCCCAACCGCGGTGGTCCGCAAGAAACCGTAAAGGAAATCAAGCGCGTCATGGGGCGCCCTGGTATGCGCGGCGTTGTCATGGGCTGTTATCCGAACGGCACGCTGTCCATCAGCGGTGAAGACGATCCGGTGTGGGGCGAGTTGCAAGAGCGTGGCATTCCGCTCGGCATTCACGTCGCCATGACTCAGTCCATGCCGTCCGCGCACAAAGCAAAGCTGCCGGGTTATGGCCGCTTCTTCGATGCGCCCAACCGCATGATCGAAATGGTTTTTGACGGCGTTTTCGATCGGTTCCCCGAACTGGATGTGGTATTTGCCGAAGTCGACTTCGGTTGGGTTCCTTATGTGAAGGAGCAAATCGATAACAACTACAATCGTCTCGACCCGTTCACCCATTTCGGGCTTAAGAAACTGCCCAGCCAGTATATCGAGCGACACTTCCACTTCGGGTACATGACCGATACCTTCGGATTGAGAAACCGCGAATATGTCGGGGCCGAGCGGATCCTGTGGTCTACGGATTACCCACACATCAGCGCCGACTATCCGTACTCCTGGCGCACCATTCAGGCGTCCATGTCCGGCATTGCGCCGGAAGAACGCGAATTGATCCTCCACAAAAACGCCGAACGGTTATACAAGTTCGGTCAATAACGTTCCTTTTGGGAGGCCCTCGGGCCTCCCAAGTTTTATCGGAGGAGATAAATGAGCAGCGACCGCGCGCAGCCGGGTGATCCGGCGCCGTATTATCAGGCCCATGTGTTTTGTTGCACTAACGTCCGCCCGGAGAAACATCCGCGCGGCTCGTGTGCGCGCAAGAACAGCGTTCAGCTACGCGATTACATGAAGGCCAAGGTCAAGGAACTCGGGCTGCCCGGCATTCGCGTCAATGCATCCGGGTGCCTGGACCGCTGCGAGCTCGGCTGCACCATGGTGATTTATCCCGAGGGCATCTGGTACACCTACAAGTCCGAAGCCGATGTGGATGAAATCATCGAATCGCACCTCAAGCAGGGCAACCGGGTCGAGCGGCTAATGCTAGCCACCGAGCAGAAAGAGCTGCGCCCGGAACAAGCTTAATGTTCGACTGGGCTTCCAGGTTTGCGCCCCGCATTCCGCGTATGATCGCGTCGGATGTGCGGGAGTTGGTCAAAGCCTTGAGGCAGCCCGATGTCATTTCTTTCGGCGGCGGCATTCCCGACCCTGATCTTTTTCCGCGCGAGATCATTGCCGATGCGCATGCGCGCATCCTGAATGATCCAAAGACCGCGCGCATCGCCTTGCAATATTCGGATACGTCGGGATACCCGCCATTTTGCGAATGGCTCGCGGAGTATATGGGCACCTTGGGTGCGCCGTGTTCGGCCGAGAATATCCTCGTGACCAACGGCTCGCAGCAAGGTCTCGATTTCCTGGCGCGACTCTTTCTGACGCCGGGGGATACCGTGCTCCTGCAAATGCCCACCTATATCGGTGCGCTCAGGGCCTTCGACGGCAGCGAGGCAAAATACGAAGCCTTTCCCGAAATTGGCGAAGGTTACGAGTCCGCTGTCGCGCCGCGCTTCGGCTACCTGTTGCCGGATTTCCGCAATCCTACCGGCACAAGCCTTTCCCTGGACGAGCGCAATGCAGCCATAGACCTTGCCCAAAGATTGGACATGCCGTTGATCGAGGATAGCGCATACGAAAAGCTGAGATACGAAGGCGAAGCTTTGCCTCCATTGCTCGCGCTTGAAGCCAATCGCGCAGGCAGCGTCGAGAACGGCCGCGTAATTTATACGGGTACGTTCTCCAAAACCGTTGTGCCGGCGCTGCGGATCGGTTGGATTGTCGCGCCCGAACCGGTCATCGCCAAACTTAATCTGATCAAACAGGCCAGCGATCTCCACACCGGCACCTTGAATCAAATGGTGTTGCTCGAAGTCGCACCCCAAATCCTGAATAGCGGTCACTTGAAGCGCGTGCGCGAAGCTTACAAGAAACGCCGCGATGCCACACTCGAAGGCCTCAAACAGTTCATGCCGGAGGGCACCAGCTGGACTACACCCGAGGGCGGCATGTACCTGTGGATCACACTCCCAGAGAGACTGGACGGCAGCGTCGTCGCACAACGTGCTTTGCGTGAAGTTAAAGTCGCGGTTATCGCAGGCCGCTCATGTTTCGCCGCAAACCCTGTGGCCAACACGATTCGACTTAGCTTTTCCCTGATTCCAGAAGACCGGGCGATGGAGGGATTGAAACGTTTAGGCGGCCTCCTCCACACCATGATGAACGAGTAGGAGGGCGCAAACATGCTGGACATCAAATCCCAGAAAAATCGCGCGCAGGCCTTCACCACCAGCATCACCCCTTTCGACAAAAATGGCGCGCTTGATGAAGCTGCCCTTCGCAAACACCTACGCCGGTTTGCCGATGCCGGTATCGGCGCTTTTATGGGTACGGGCGGCAGCGGCGAAGGATACTCTTTATCTGCCTCGGAAACGCGCCGGCTTCTTGAAATCTCCGTAGAAGAACTCAAAGGCAAAGTCCCGGTTCGCGCCATGGGCGTCGAACCCCGCTCGGCCGCAGAAATGATCGAATTCGTCAAGATGGCGCAGGCCACCGGCATCGAGGCTATTCAGATCTACTCCCTTGACGTCGGTCACGGACACGCGCCGACACCCGAAGAACTTGAGGCGTACTTCAACGAGGTGTTGAACGCGTCCGATGCGCCGATGGTTTTATCCACCCACCAATCCGTCGGCTACAAACTGCCCATCGAAATGATGGCGAGACTTGTCGAGACGTATGAACACGTCATCGGCATCAATTGCAGCCACCAGGACCTTGAATATTTGCGCGGACTGATCGATGCAGTGGGCGAACGCGTTGACGTCATGGTCGGTGGCCCCATGCAAGCGGTGATCTGCTTTGCCTTCGGCGGTCACGGCTTCCTGTGTTCGGAAGGCAATCTCGCGCCCCGGCTCGCCGTCTCTCTGATCAAATACTATCAGGCCAGCGATCTCGACGGCATGATGGAAGCGTTTGGAAAAATCGTGCGCCTTTCCGGTGCCCTCTACGGCAACGGCGGCATCCGCGTCACCAAAGCAGTTCTCAATGAACTCGGCCTGCCCGGCGGCTATCCGCGCAAGCCTCGCTTGCTCGTTACCGACGAACGCTTGACGAGAGCCATGAGTGTGGTGCGCGAACTTAATCTAGAGGAATTGCGGACCTAACTTTTCGCCGGCACTTCTTCCCATTGCGGCGGCGACGCCTTCAGTTTTCTGGATGTCCAGAAAAAGAATACTGCCGACACGAGATTAAGCGCGGCGCCGACTGAAATAGCCCACGCAAGGCTCTCGCCGACGCTGATGCTACTTAGGAAGTCGCTTATAACCCCAACCAACATAGGCCCGAGTCCCAGCCCTGCAACGGTAAAGCTGGTGAGCACAATTGCGTTTGCCGACGCCCTGTTTTCAATGGGAACCATTTTCTGCAACACGAAGTACGTCGGGGCGTAATAGACCGACGCCAGGAACCAGGCGACAAACAGAAGATTCTGGCTAAAAATTTCAGGAAACAATATTGGGCCGATATAGAACGGAACGGTAAGAGCAACGCTCACCGAACTGTAGGCCATACACTTGCCCAGCTTATTATTCGTTGGAATCAAATCGATCACAAAGCCTGTGAAAACCGAGCCGGCAACGCCCGCGATCGAGAGTAAACCCATCAATTCGCCTGCTTCCGCTCCCGACATGCCGCGATATTCACGCAGAAGCGTGGGCACCCACTGGTATACGGCGTAGGCGGAAATAGCGTGAATAACAGCAGCTATTAGAATGGGTGTGTAGCCGGGTATTTTAAACAAGAAGCGAAATGTTGTTATAAAGCCTGGCCTATCTGCGCTTGTCTCGCGCGGCGTATACTTAGGCGCGCAATAAGGCCAAACCAGCCAAATTGTCGCGGCAAGCGCGACCCCGACGGTTCCAAGCACGTGAAACGACCCGCGCCAGCCCAGTACATCATGCAATTGACCCATGACAATGAAGCCAAGCGCCTGACCGATGCTCGCCCCAAGGGTAAACACGGCAATAGCTCGTCCAAGGGTCTTTGACGAAAACAGCAGAGCTAATGCTGCCAAGGCGGCTGGGGGGAATCCCGCTTCGCCGCCGCCGACCGCCATCCTAAACGTCAACAGCCAAGTATATCCGGCCGCCGAGCCACACAAGAATGTAGCAACGCTCCATGCAAATACCGATCCGGCAATGACAACGCGCGGCCCTTTGGTATCCGCCAAGCGCGCGATCGGAATGGCCACCACACTCAAGACAACGACAAAGATGCTCATGATGAGCGCGGCTTGGCTATCATCCAGGAGCATTTCGTCCCGGATGTCCGCGATAAACAGTGACATCACGTTGCGGTCGATGATGTGCAGGATGTTTCCGAACAGCAGCAGGCCGAGAATAAAAATGGCCTTCATCGCGCGCGCCCTCCCCCAAAACCCAGGCGGCGCCTTGCCCGAGCTCTATCCTTATAATCTTAGAAACCTAAACCCTGCGGGCCGTGTAAACAAGCCAGATTGCCCGCTCTGCCCTATTTATCTCAGGCCGCCGCGCCGAAACGGCGCCGCGCATCTTCGCGCAAATCGCCTTTAGCGACCTTCCCACCGGAAGAGCGCGGCAATTCATCCATAATCACCAAATGCTCCGGATACCATTCCCGGGTCACGCCGCGCGCGCTCAGATGCGCAACTATATCGTCTAACGTTATTTCCGCACCCGCTTTCGGCACCACGTACACGCATACCCGTTCTCCGAATACCTTATCCGGTGCGGCGACAGCGGACACCATCGCAATTTCCGGATGCGTGCCAACCTCTTCCTCCACGGCTGGGGCGCTTATGTTCTTTCCGCCGCGAATGATGAAATCGGAAGTGCGGCCGACAACTTTCAAGTAGCCCTCTGAGTCGATATCCACGATATCACCCATGAGCATGTAGCCGTCTTTTGAGTACAACTTCTTGTTGGCCACCTCATCGTCCCAATACCCGAGACAGACAGCAGGGCCCTTGCATCCTGGCTGACCGGTAGACTGTTTTCCGGTGATATCTTCGCCGGTTTCCGGGTTGAAAAGACGCACATGCATATCCGGAATGATCTTGCCGGCTGTTTTTAGCCTCTGCTCGCGCGTATCCCTTCGCGAGGTATAGCTGAGTGCCCCGGTTTCATTAGAGCCATAAAACTGAAGAACGGGTGCACCGGTCACTTTCTCGAATTCAGCGGCGCGTTCATACGGCACCGCTTCTCCGCCGGTATACATCGAACGCAATGAAGAAAGATCTCGCGGCTTTTTATCCTGCGCATTCAACATCATGATGAATTGCGTGCTGACGCAACACAAAACGGTGACCCGCTCGCGCTCGATCAGGTCCAACGCAACATCGGCGTCAAAGCGTTCCATGACGACCGTGGGACAGCCGAGAATGGTCGGTGAAAAATGCGCAGTCCAAAGGCCGAACCCAAACGGCGCGGGCACGGCACCCATAAACACTTCATCGTCTTTGAACCCACCGGAGTCCATTGCCATTTTATGGAAATAAAACCATCGGTTCTGGGTATGCATTACGCACTTGGGCAAGCCGGTCGTTCCCGATGTCGAGTTCAACATGTACAAATCGTCAGGACCCAACCGCCTTTGTGCGCCAACCAAAGATACATCGGGTTCGGCAGTCTCGCCGTTGAGTTTGATTTTTGATTGCGGCGCCTTGGCGTAATTCGGCACCACAATGTGATGAGCTAGACTTTGAATTTCCGACGACATTTTCGTCCAAAGTTCGGATGATGGACGGTCCTTGCTCATCGTCTCATGCGTAATGACCGCCTTCGCGCCGGTCTTACCGAGCAAGTGAGACAGCTCGCGGTCGCCAGCTCGCGCGCCTATGCCCACAGCGATAAGTCCGGCTTTCTCCACCCCGACGAGCGCCGCGTGCACGGCGGCGCCATCCGGCAAAACAATCGCCACGCGATCGCCGGTGGCGAGCCCCGAACTCAGCAGAACCGCGGCGATCTGATCCGACGCGGCGGCGTACTGGCCCCACGTGAATTTAGACTCCTGCGTAATATAGGCCGCATCATTGGGACGCGATTGGGCAAGGCGGGTTAGAAGCTCTGCGACCGTGTCGCCCTGCCACCACCCCGCCGCACGATATGAATCGGCAAGCGCTGCGTCCGCACCCATTGCTTTTCCATCAATATGGAGAACCATCGTAAAAGCCTTGCCGGACCTAAGTTATGCGTCTCTGAGAATTGAGGCCGTGATGGTGGCCGACACATCAAATCCATGCTGCCAGCCTTCGGACTCATGGAGCGCCTCAGAAAAATGGTCCTGCATTGCTTGCTCTGCGCCGCGCTGATCGCCGGATTCGATAAATCCGTAAATACGTTCATGCTCTTCTGCGGTTGCCTCGCGGACTTTCCGATCGCCGAACGAGCCCAACTTTGATTGCCTGCGCGCAAGTGCATCGACTTGGGCAGACCAAAGAGTTTCCAGGGCCCCGACAAGCAGCGCCATGGTCTCGTTGCCGCAATTCGCGACAAGTTCGACGTGAAACTGGCGCGCCAGCTTCACATACGTATCGGCATCGTCCATCGCGTCATTGGCCGCGGCCATTAATTTACGCAGGCGTGGCAAGACTGTCTGCGCGCGATCCGCGCGCGCCGCGCACGCCGCCGCGCACGCCGGCTCCAGTTGCCGCATCGCATTCATGACATCCGAAAGGTTGGCCCCTTTGGACTGCAGCACCAGGGCAAGCATGTACGCCGCCATATCGGCTCTGGGATGATGAACAACGGCGCCACCTACGTTTCCGCGCTGGACCGTAATCAACCCTTCGGTTTCGAGAATTCGGCACGCCTCTCGAATCGAGGGGGGACTGACCTTGAATTCGGCGATGAGATCTTCCTGCTTCGGAAGCATAGCGCCATCAGCCAGTTCACCAGATAAGATTCGCTCGCGCAAACCATCGGCGACCATTTCCGCGACTCGCGGTTGGCGAATTTGGCTTCTGCCGACGGAGGCTAAATTTTTTCGGGCCACGTTGATCCAGGTGGTAGGTTAGACGGACGTCCAATTGAGACGGTTTAAAACTACAACAGAGTACAGAGTCTTTTCCATAACCGATGCACCGGATTGTGCAGAAAGATGGTGATAAATTAACGGGATACAACTCGAAACCGGACACGGGGCTTAGGCAGTGGACGATAACGCGCCAGTGCTATAAATCAGCGGCTGAGCCCTCAATACGGCACCGCGGCCAATATCGCGGTCTGTCGGCAAAGACTGGGATATAGGTGGGAGGACCATGGGACACTCGTCGGATTACACGCTTATTGGCGTCAGCACTTCAGATCACGTCGGCATCGTCGAGCTTCGCCGCCCGCCTCACAATTTCTTTAACAATGAAATGATCCACCAGATCGCCAACGCCTATGAGGCGTTTGACCGCGACTCCAACGTTCGCGCCATTGTCCTGTGCGCGGACGGAAACGCGTTTTGCGCCGGCGCCGATCTGGTGAACGCACCGCTCACCGGCACATTCACCGAGGGCAAAGGCAAAGCACAGCACCTTTACAAAGAAGCGATGCGTATATTCCGTGCCAAGACCCCGGTCATTGCGGCGGTACACGGCTCGGCTGTGGGCGGCGGCATGGGCCTAGCGGTCTCGGCTGATTTCCGCGTCACCTGCAAAGAGGCGAAGTTCAGCGTTAATTTTAGCCGCCTCGGTCTACACCCGGGGTTCGGTCTGTCCACAACCCTGCCGCGCCTGATCGGCCCCCAAAAAGCATCGCTGCTGTTCTACACGGGCAGGCGCATTCCCGGCGATGTCGCGGTCGAAATGGGTGTGGCCGACTTGCTGGCACCGCAACAAGACGTGCGCAAGATCGCCATGGAGCTCGCGACCGAAATAGCAGGTTCAGCGCCTTTGGCCGTGGTTTCCATCCGCGAAAGTATACGGCGCGGTCTAGCCGACGCTGTGGAAGCGGCGACGGAACGCGAATTGACTGAGCAGGATTGGCTGCGCCAGACCGAGGATTTTCAGGAAGGCGTGAACGCAACGAACGAACGCCGCCCGCCCGTGTTCAACAACCGCTGATCAATCCGCGCCGATTTCCAGATCGAGCAGAATCCAGACCGACGTTTTTTGCCAATGCAGCCCGGCGTGAAGCGTCGCATAGATGCCGCCGGGCAAGGCCTCCGGCGCAACAAACTTTAGGGCATTCAATCCCGGCACCTCATATCGGACAACGGGCCCCGGCGCGACCTGATTGATGGCTTTCTGGGCGACGTCAGCGGTCACACCGCGTTCGAGCAATTTGTAGGACTCCTTGTCCTTTGCCACCAACGTGAGATCCAGAATCGGGCCTTTATCGCCTGCCCGGCCCGAAGCAATATCGCCGACACGCACCTTCATGGAGCCTCGCTCCACTCGACGTGCGTTTTAACGAGTTCGCGCGGTACAAATCCGCTGATCACGTCCAAACGTGGGCGGCGCTCACTGCGCACACCGCAACCAACGGCGGGACCCGCAATCGTCAAGCCATAGATTTCGTCTTCCACAATCTGCGCAGCATCCATATCGGCGCAGCGAGCGGACACATGCACGCGCACTTCCGCTGGATAGGCATTCGTGGGCGGTGAGGCGCTGCCCAGAACGGAGTTCACGCCGACAAGATCGATTTGAATATCTTTCTCATCCCAGTCTTTAAGGCGTTCACGCAAAATATCGGCGCCGATTTGCGCCCGTTCGTAGGCGCCGTTGCCCGCATATGCGATTTCCAAATCGGCGATCGCACCCTCGTATTCGACGAAGCCGGACACCTTCAGTTTGCGCGGCGGCGGGCCCGCCGTCGCGCCGCTCATACGTACGCGGTTTTTACCCACCTCTTCAAATGTGATGCCCGTAAAATCGAGCACCGCATCGGGTGTGATGTACTTGGAAGGGTCGTGCACTTCATACAAAAGCTGAAGCGTACAGGTCATCCGGTCTACAAGACCCGGGGCGTCTTCCAATATGCTGATTTCAGCGCTGCCGTCGGCCGCAACGCGCGCTAGCGGATAGCCCAAATGCGCGTAGCTCATGGCATCCAAGCCGCCGCCGCCGGGCGGCTCATAAATGCCGCCGGTGACTTGCGCCGAACACTCCAGCACATGGCCGGCAGCAATAGCGCCCGCCAATACATCGATGCCGCTTTCCAAATGCGGAACGAGGTCTGCGACAAACAGCGATGAATCCGCCGCGCGTCCCGTCACAACCACATCGGCACCACCCTCGATGGCTTCGGCCAAGGCCGCAATTCCCAGGTAGGCGCGCGCGCCCAGGAAATTTCCCGTGATGGGTTCTTCCCATTCGATTCGATCTTTGAGAGCAAGCACATCGTCGCCCACCACGGCGGCTACGCGCATACCCGAACACCCAAGATCACCGGCCAGTTTTGCGATAGCGCGGCCCGCCGCCGCGGCGTTCGCGGCGCCGAGATTTGTGATGACGCGGCAGTTGTTCTTTCTGGCGACCGGCAGCAGTGGGGATAAGCGCCGTTTTAGCCTTGGGTCCGCGCCGGCTTCTGGGTTATCGCGTAAAGCCCGCAGCCCAGGCACGATTGTACGTTCGGCCAGGCACTCGAGGATTACCGCATCCACGTATCCGCTTGCGGCCAATGCGACAGCGGGCTCGATACGGTCGCCGGCAAATCCGGCACCGGTCGCAACGGTTCTCACACCTGCCGTCTTCCCCATTATGAACGCTTTTTTGAACGTTCGCTGAGCAGGTCGCGAGCAATCACCATGCGATGCACCTCCGACGGACCTTCACCGATCCGTTTAATGCGCAATTCACGGTACCATCTTTCCAAAGGCATCTCCTTGGAAACGCCGAGGCCGCCGAAAATCTGAATGCAGCGGTCAACAACCCGTCCCGCAGTCTCGGTTGCGTACAACTTGGCGATAGACGCATCGACCTTGATGTTATGCCCGAGATCTCCGCGCCAAGCCGCCTGATAAATAAGCAGCCGCGCGGCGCGCAACTCAACCTCGCTGTCTGCGATCATCCACTGGATAGCCTGCTTGTCGGCAAGCGGCGAGCGGAAGGTTTCGCGCTCCTTGGCCCATTCGATAGCGAGATTTAAAGCCGCCTGGCCGATACCGATCACACCAGCGGCATACGGCACGCGGCCATGAACCAGCCAATCTTCGGCAAGCGCAAAGCCATTTCCTTCTTCGCCCAGAAGATTCTCCGCGGGTACTTCGCAGTCCTCCAGGTGCACTTCGTGGGGGGAGTACGCCCGAATCACCGGAATGGGCTTCAGACTGAAGCCTTTGAACCTGTTCTCGACGATAAACGAGCTGATCCCGCCGCGTCCCTTATCGCCGGTGCGCGCAAACACCAGCCCCCAGCTGGATTCGGCCGCACCGGAAATGAATATCTTGGTACCGTTGAGAATGTATTTGTCACCCTTGCGCACCGCCTTTGTTGCGATGGCGCGGCCCGGATCGGAGCCGCCGCCGGCCTCGGTGATGGCAACAAATGTCTTTTCACCCTTCTCAATGGTCGGCAGCGCATATTTTTTGATTTGCGCCTTGGTGCCTTTGAAAATGACGTTGGGCGGATCCCAGCCAAAGACATGGCAACCAATAATATAAGCGCCCATTTTGCACTGGGTGGTCTCCTCGGCGACGACCGCCTGACCCAACAGGCTCAATCCGGCCCCGCCGAATTCCGCCGGTGTCTCGAATTGCCATAAGCCCAGCGATTTTGCCTTTGCCTGTAATCGCTTCAGAACATCGGGCGGCAATGCAATGGCGTCGTGCGGCAGTTTATTTTCTTCGGGAATGATCTCTTCGCGCATAAACCGGCGGACAGTCGCCTGAAGTAGGCGCAAATCCTCCGGCAATTCCCAACTGGCATCGGCATTGGCGCTCATATGACCGCCTCTTCTTCGTTTGAATGTCTGCTGGATACGACCTGGCCTAGGCGATCCTCCCCTATCAAGCTTTGTTAGCGTTAATTGAGCTGAAATGGAATGCTCAACTGCCCTGTCATCGAAACGGCAATCGGGATAAGGTGCGGTACATATTTGGCGGAGCGGCGATCATGGTGAAATTCGAGTTCTTCTTCGATGTCTCCAGCCCCTGGACATATATCGCATTTCAAAATGTCCGGCCTCTTGCCCAGGAATACGGCGTGAACATCGAATGGCGCCCGATTCTGGTGGGCGGCATTTTCAACACCATCAATCCCAGCGTGTATGAGTCGCGCGAAAATCCGGTTCCGGCGAAGCTCGCCTATCAAGATAAGGATATTGCGGATTGGGCGCGGGTAAGCGGCCTTAAGGTGGTCTGGAAACCCGACGTCTTCCCGGTCAACAGCGTCAAATCGCTGCGCGGCTGCCTTGTCGCCGAGCGCACGGGCCGCCTGGCGGATATGGCCAAGGTCTTCTTTGAACTCTACTGGGGTGAGAATTTGGATATTTCCCAGGACGACGTTCTCGCCCAAGGGTGCGACCGCATTGGATTTGATCGGAAGACGTTTTTTGATGGCATTGCCGAGCCGGAAATCAAACAGCAACTCAAGGACAATACCGAGGAGGTCATACGGCGCGGCGGCTTCGGGTCACCGACCATGTTCGTCAACGAAACCGATATGTATTTCGGCAATGACCGGCTGATCTTGGTCCGCGAGGCGTTCGATCGCCTCTCGTAGGGTTTAGAAATTCGGTTTGCGCTTGGCATGGAAAGCGTCCATGCCTTCTTTCCAGTCGTCCGAGCCCACCAAAAGCGCAAGGGATTCAAGGCCGTAACGGCGCGCGCTTTTCAGGTCCACACTTTCACTGACATATACAGATGCCTTGCCTTGGGCGATGGCCATGGGGCTCAGCTCTTTCAATTTTTCGGCAAGCGCAAGAGCCGCGGGCATCAATTCGTCGGGCTCAACGGCAGAATAAAGCAGTCCGTGCCTGTCCACCTCGTCCGCCGATAGATGCGCCCCGAGCAGCACCCACTCCATCGCCTTGCTGCGTCCGGCATGATGCAGCAGTTTCTGCACGCCGCCCGCACCCGGAATGGCGCCCAACTTCACTTCCGGCACGCCGATCTTTGCGGTCTTGGACATGATGCGGAAATCGCACGAGATCGCAATTTCGCACCCGCCGCCCAAAGCATAGCCGTTTATGGCGGCAATGATGGGAAACGGCATGGCCTCGAAGCGGTCATAAAGCCGCGCGATCAGATCGAGATAATTATCACGCAGCTCCATTCCGGTTTTTCCGATGGGTGAATTGGGATCGGTGAAGTAATCGAGATGCGCGCCGCAACAGAACGCGCGTCCCGAGCCGGTGATGATCAATGCCCGCGCTTTTTCTTTGCACGCAATATCCAACGCCCGACCCAGCTCATTCAGCAGATCCAGATGGAGGGTGTTCATTTCCTTCGCCCGGTTCATGGTGGCTAGAGCCACCTTTTCCGCAGGCCAAGTAAACGTAACCGCTTTTCCGTCGAAGGCTTCGGGCATGGCGCGTTCTCGTTAAGTGAAGGAAACGTCGAGGCCGAGATCGCGGGCAATCAGCATCGCCTGGATCTGACTGGAGCCGTCACCGATGGTACACACACGGTTATCGCGTAAAGCGCGGGACACCGGACAATCATCCATTAAACCCCAGCCGCCGTGCACCTGCACCGCAAGGTTGGCGCACTCGGTTGCGATTTCGGTGGCATAGTACTTGGCCACGGCGAGGTCTTTGACAGAGGCCAGCCCCTTATCGGTCAACCACGCGGCTTTGTATGTGACGAGCCGCGCGGTTTCGACCTTCACGGCAATATCAGCCACCATCTGTTGCACCAACTGCAAACTGCCGAGCGTGCCGCCGAAAGCTTTACGTTCCTTGGCGTAGTTCACCGCGTGGTCCAAACACCCTTGCGCAAGACCCAGCGAACACGTCGCCAGGAACACGCGCGCCTGCTGATAGCCCTTGTGCAACAGCAAGCGGCCCTTATCCACCTCGCCGACGATATGATCGGGCGTGAGTTCGCAGTCATCGAAGTGCAGCGGGTGCGTGTCGGAGGATTTCCAGCCCATCTTGCTGTAGGCCTTGCCCACCGTGTAGCCCTTTGCGCCCACCGGCACGAGGAACAGTGTGAAGGATTTCTTCGGCACATCCGACGGGCTCGTTACCGCGAGCACCAGCGCGAACGAAGAGATATCTGTGCCGGGGTTGGTGATGAACGCTTTTTCTCCGTTCAGCTTCCAAACGTTGCCGTCCAGCTTCGCGCGCGTCTTAAACGCGGAAGTGTCCGAACCTGCTTGCGGTTCGGTACCGGCGATAGAGCAAATCTTCTTTCCCGCAACAATGTCGGGCAGATACTTCTCTTTCTGCTCCTCGGTGCCGAAGCGCGCCAGGGTCAGGCCGGTGGCAAAGCTGACCATGGTCCCGACCGCCAGGGACTGATCGGTCCGGGCGGCCTGTCCCAACGCAAGCGCAGTCGCAAAGGTTCCAGGACCCATCCCGCCCCACTTTTCCTCGAACGGAATGGAGGTGATCCCGAGCTCCGCCATTTCTTGAAAAAGCGCCGTGGGAAACTTCGCGTCCTTGTCCAGCTGTTCGGCCACAGGCGCGATCTTCGCCTGTGCAAACTGATGCATGGTGTCCTGAAGCTGCTTTTGGTCGTCCGATAACAAAAAGTCCATGACGTCGCTCCTAAATCAGATGCCTGTTATTTCTTCAGCAGGCGGTAATGGAAATCGGTGATGCGTCCTTCCGGCTTGGCATTGAACTGCACCTTGACGCGCGCGCCGGGCTGCATCTTCGCCATGGCCTTGGTCACATCGGACAGGTTCTCGCCTTCAATGAAGTTCGCCATGGCTGTGCTCACGCCGTCGAGACGGACATAAGCGATAGCGTAGGGCGGCTTGGGCAGGCCTTCGAACTGCGCGGTGACAATCGTCGCCGATTCAATCGTTCCCTCATGCCCGGCTTCGACCCAAGCATCACACGCTTCAAACGACCGCTCGCAATAAGCGCGTGGCGGCAAGTAGGCGATGCCCGACTTGCTGCACTTGGCAGCCAGAATCTTGCGCTCCTTCAAGCCTTCGAAGAAGTGACCGGCGACCTTGCCGACCGAGTAGTTGTAGCGCACGTGCCATTCGCCAGGGATGACCATGTTGTTGAACGGTACATCCTGAAGCTTGTTCACTTTGGTTTTGCTCTTGGCCTTGGACTTGGCTTTCGCATTTGTTTTAGCCTTGGATTTGCTTTTTGCTTTGCTCATTGCTCGCCCCTCTTAGGAAACGTAATCGTCGCTGAATGCGGAAACGGTGAAAAATTGGGTGGACCCGCCGATGGCAGTGGCGATCGCCTTTTTAGCGTTCTTCACCTGCATGTCGCCGGCCCGGCCCATGATCTGTTTTGCGGCATCGATGGCGCGCACAAGGCCCGTCACACCGATGGGATTGGTGCACAACGTGCCGCCGGACGGATTGACCGCGACAATGCCGCCATCAATTTCCCATCCATTATCTTCGTTTATGGCCGTGGCTTCGCCGCGCCCACAAAAGCCGAGCGATTCCAATGCCGGAAATTGAAAGGTGCTGAACGGATCGTAAAGCTCGAGCACGTCCACCTCGCGCACCGGATCGATGATGCCCGCTTGGCGGTAACATTCCTGGGCCGCGCGGTCATAACCATCCTGATCGGCAAAATCCGTATCGGCCCAATACCCTTGGCGGTCGCCCATGAACACCGAGTGAGTGATGGAGCTCACGCCGGTCATGAACGCCGGGCGTGAACATTTCTCCTTCGCCACATCCTTGTTGGTCAACACAACGGCCGCACCGCCTGAAGACCGCGGGCAAATATCGAAGCGCTTAAACGGGTAAGAAACGCGAGGTGAATTCATCACGTCATCGACGGTGATGGAGCCTTTCAAATGCGCCGTTTCATTTTTTAGCGCGTTCTTGCGCCCACGCACGACCACCTTGGCGAACTGCTCCTCGGTTGTGCCGTATTTGTGCATGTACCGCTGCGCGGCGAGCGCGGTCATAGTCACGGTGTTCAGCGCAAAATCATGCTCGTAGAACCGATCCCAAATCAGATTCAGCACGTGTTGCGAGTCCGGCGTTTCGGCGACGCGGTCCGCGCCGACCACCAGCACCGTGTCATACATGCCCGATGCGACGTGAAAATATCCGGCCTGGATCGCCGAACCACCCGTCGCCCCGCCCGTATGGACGCGCATGAAAGGCTTATTGACGCCCCAGACATGCTCGATGGACCAACGCTCTACGTCGTTCACACCCATGAAGTGCGTCGGCGACATGGAAAAGACGATGGCGTCGATTTCATCGGGCACCATGCCCGCGTCATCGAGCGCCAGCTTGGCCGCATCCTGGGCCAGCTCCACATAGTTCTTGTCGGCGTGGTGACTCCGAAAGCGGGTCTGCCCCGTGCCGACGACGGCTACTGGTTGTTTCGCCATCTTCACACTCCCTCAAAAATGACGGCGACGTGGCCTTGCTGCGCAAAGCCATGGCTTTGGTGGGCTGCGGCGATGTGTGCGCCCTGCACCTGCGTCGGCCCGGCCAAACCGTTGACTTGTAAAATGGCTTCGGCGGCGTTGGTCATGCCCGTGCAGAAATAGGGGTTCTGTGCAAACACTCCGCCCGACGGCGAGACAGCATCCAAGCCCTCCACACCCAGCGCGGATTTGAACGCGAGCTCGTGATACCCGGTCTGGCTATCCAACTCGATTACGTCCAACTCGTCCGCATCCAGAAGACCAGCCATGCCGAGCGCGTCTTCGAACGTATCGCGGAAGCCGGTGAGCGCACCGAGCCGGTCGCGCCCCAAGCTGTACCCTTCGGTACGCCATCCCATGCCGGCGATGCGCGCCAGCGGACGGCAGTTCGGATGTTCGGCCACCCATTCCCCAGAAGCGAGCACCATCGAGACCGCGCCGTCGGTAATCGGCGCCTGATGGCTCTTGCGCAGCGGATAGGCGAGATGCGGAGAGTTTGAAATCTCATGGGCCGGCGGCACTTGGCGCTGCATGCCGCGCGGGTTTTTATGCGCGCGCCGATAACCTTCCATAACCGCCCGGTTCACGTCGTCTTCGTCAATGCCGTAGATGTCCGCCACGGTCTGCGCGAACAGGCCGTCGGTGATCGACATGTTGAGCCCGATGGGCCGGGTGAAGAAGGGCTCGCACCTGGAATTCATGACCTCTTCCACCGGCGCGACGGAGCTTTTGTTCCAGCTGGACACGAGGCCCAGATGGAACACGCCAGAACCGGCGCGCATGGCGGCGAGGCAGAACCCGGTCAGGCCGGAGTCCGTGCATTTCAGTTCGTCCTTCAGATACGCCCCTGCCGGCGTAGCCAAAAGCATGCTCGAAATGCTGCGACCGTCCAACTCGTCGCACGCAGCGATGGTCACGTGGTCGATTTCATCGCGCGAAACGCCCGCATCGTCCAAAGCGCCGCGCGCGGTGTCGAACACCATCTCTTCAAGACGCTTGTCCGCCACACGATCCGACGGATCGTGAACGTCCATGCCGATTACATAAACATCCATGAGGCCTCTCTTTTTGTCATCGCATCCCCTACTGACCTGTTTCTCTCATGCACCGGCGCTGCGGAAACATCGCTCGGCGTTTCCACCGGCGCATGAAATTTGCTCAAATATCCTTATTAAGAATGCAGGCGCGGCCCTGTGGACGGCCCGAAAATCTTGGTTGGATTCATAATATTTTGCGGATCGAGCGCGCGCTTGATGTCCTGCATCAGCTGAACGCTGTCCCCGTGTTCGGCCTGCAGATACTTCACCTTACCGATGCCGATGCCGTGTTCACCCGTGCACGTGCCGCCCGCGGCCAGCGCCCGCTCGATCAGGCGGTCATTCGCCGCTTCGACCTTCTTCAAGTATTCGGGGTCGTCCGGCTTGACCATGATCGTCATATGGAAGTTGCCGTCGCCCACGTGTCCCAGCACCGGCGCGCGCAAATCTTCCTTCACCACATCGGCCTTGGTCTCGAGAATCACATCAGCAAGCCGCGAGATGGGCACGCACACGTCCGTCGCCCAAAAACCCCAGCCCGGCCGGTCTTCCTTGTTGGCCCAAGCCACGTCATGGCGCGCTTGCCACAGTTTGTTGCGCTCTTCGGCGTCGGTGGTCCACTCGAAGTTTCCACCGCCGTTTTCCGAGGCGATGTCCTGCACCATCTCGGCCTGCTCCTTCACCCCCGCCTCGGTGCCGTGAAACTCCATGAGCAGCAGGTTCTTTTCCGGATAACCGAGCTTCGCGTACTTGTTGAGCATATGCATCTGCAGATCGTCCATCAGCTCGATGCGCGCGATGGGAATGCCCATTTGAATTGTCTGAATGACGGTGTTCACCGCCCCCTCCAGATTTTCGAACGAGCACATAGCGGCGGCGATCTTTTCCGGTATGCCGTAAAGACGCAGCGTCACTTCGGTGATGATCCCGAGCGTGCCTTCCGAGCCCACGAACAAGCGCGTGAGATCATAGCCTGCCGATGATTTTCGTGAGCGTCCGCCGGTCCGCATGATGCGCCCGTCCGCGGTCACGACCTGCAACGCAAGAACATTCTCACGCATGGTGCCGTATCTGACGGCGTTCGTGCCCGAAGCACGCGTCGAGGCCATGCCGCCCAGGGACGCGTCCGCACCCGGATCGATGGGAAAGAACAATCCGGTATCGCGCAGGTGCGTGTTCAACGTCTTGCGCGTCACGCCAGGCTGAACAACCGCGTCCAAATCTTCAGTGTGCACATCGACGATCTTGTTCATGTTGCTAACGTCGATGCACAGCCCACCCAAGGGCGCGGCGATATGCCCTTCCAGCGAGGTTCCCGTGCCATAGGGAATGATGGGAATGGCAAAACGCGAGCAGATTTTCACAATCTCCGCGACCTCTTCCGCAGACTCTGCAAAGGCGACTGCGTCGGGCGGTGCCGCGGGGTGATAGGAGATGTCGGTGCCGTGCTGTTCGCGTACGGCCATGGCCGTAGAGAGCCGGTCGCCCAGCAGGTTTTCCAGAGCGGCAAGCGCATCGCCCATCTGCGGCGGCGATGTGGGTTTGGCGAGTGCCGTTGCCATGGTCTCCGTACCTCCCTGAATACGCCCGGCGGTTATTCCGCCGGAACGGCTTCGCGCTTCGGCGCTTTATTCATCTCCGGCGTTTCACTGAAATCCGCCACCATTTGCTCTTGCAGCTTTTTGGTCTCGCGCACGTTCTTCTGCTTGACGTGTCCGTAGCCGCGCATTTTTTGCGGTAGCATGGCGATTTGCACGGCGATGTCGTAATTCGCTGGCGTCAAACCTTTGAGCAGATCACGCAATGTTGCGCGATACTCCTCGATCAACGCGCGTTCCATTTTGCGCTCGTCCTGCAAACCAAACAGGTCAAACGGCGTGCCGCGCAGCACCTTCATCTTCGAGAGCACCTTGAAGCCTGTCATCATATAGGAGCCGAAGGTGCGTTTGACGCGCTCGCCCGTCACCGGATGGGTCTTCGAGATGAGCGGCGGCGCCATATGGAACTTCAGCGAGAAGCCGTCTTTGAAGGTATCCTTCAGCTTCTTCATGTACGCCGGATCGGTGTAAAGGCGCGCAACCTCATATTCGTCCTTGTAGGCCATCAGGCGGAACAGGCCGTGGACCACGGCGCGGGACAGGCGCGTCTCACCCGGCACGGCGCGGCCTTCGGCATGCTGCACTTCACCGATAAAGGCACGGTATTTATCGGCGTAGGCCTTGTTCTGATAGTTGATCAGAAACTCCATCCGCCGTTCGATTTCCTGATCAAGAGTCAACTCAGGCACCTTGTCGCTGCCGATGCCTGCGTAGTGCGCGACAACATCAGGGGAATGCGCGGCGAGACGGCCCCAGGCAAACGCCATCTTGTTCATCTTGATGGCCACGCCGTTCAGCTCGATTGCGCGCTCGATGGCGATGCGGCTCACCGGCACCAATCCCTTCTGATAGGCAAAGCCCAGCATGAACAGGTTCTGGGCGATGGCGTCGCCCATCAGCGCGAGTGCGAACTTAAAGCCGTCAATGGTTTCAACGGTGCCCGTCCCGAGCGAACGAGAGATGCGCTGCGTGAGACCCGCTGGATCAAAATCAATATCGGGATCGAGCACAAAATTCGCCGTCGGCGCGATGTGATCGTTGATGACCGCGCGGGTATGGTTGCGGCGCAGCGTGTTCATCGCTTCCTTACCCACGGCCGTCACAATGTCGCAGCCGATGACCGCGTCGGCCGAGGCCAATGGAACGCGCGCGGCGTGCAAATGCTCCGGCGATGGCGCAATACGAATGTGGCTCAGCACCGAGCCGTTCTTTTGCGCCAGACCGATTGAATCGAGAATAGACGCACCCTTGCCTTCCAGGTGCGCGGCCATGCCAAGCACGGCGCCGACGGTCACAACACCGGTCCCGCCGATGCCGGTGACCAAAAGATTATGCGTGCGCCCGCCCAGACTGGTGACCGGTTCTTCCAGTTTGTCGTAAAGATCGTACGGAAACTCGCTGGCGTCCTTCCGTTTCACTTCGGCGTTTTCAACCGTCACAAAGCTGGGACAGAACCCTTCCTTGCAGGTGTAGTCCTTATTGCAGCTTGATTGATTGATGACGCGCTTGCGTCCGAATTCAGTTTCCAGCGGTTCGATGGAAACGCAATTGGATTTCTTACTGCAATCCCCGCAACCTTCGCACACCAAATCGTTGATGAACATGCGCCGCGGCGGATCGGGGAACTGTTTCTTCTTGCGGCGGCGGCGTTTTTCGGCCGCACACGTCTGATCGTACACCAGCGCCGTCACGCCTTTGGTATCGCGCAAACGCGCTTCGACTTTGAGCAAATCCTTGCGATGGGAAATGGTCGTGCCCGGCGCAAAGACATCGGCAGACGTATATTTCTCCGGCTCGTCCGTCACTACGGCGATGGCCTTCACGCCTTCGGCGTGAAGCTGGCGCGTTATCTGCGCTGGGGACGGATGGCCCTCTACTTCCTGACCACCGGTCATGGCCGTCGCATCGTTATAGAGAATTTTGTAGGTCATGCTCACGCCAGAGACCACGGCGGCGCGGATGGCCAACGAACCGGAGTGCACATAAGTGCCGTCGCCCAGGTTTTGGAAGACGTGCTTGTCTTCGGAGAACGGCGCCTGACCGACCCAGAACAACCCCTCGCCGCCCATGTGACACGAGGGTTCGGTTGCAAAGTCCGGCACCCACATCGCCATCCAGTGACAGCCAATACCGGCCATGGCCCGGCTGCCGTCCGGGCGCTTCAGACCCGTGCTGTGCGGACAGCCGGAGCAGAAATACGCCGAGCGCATCACCGGCGGGGGCGCGTTGTCGATGGATTTTTGCTTTTGCTCGACGGCGCGCAATGCGTCTTTCACCTGTGCGTCGTCCGAAAT
>Ga0181593_10000405_pt1 | contig 37327 bp, 36 predicted proteins | sample 071ome_19_FD_133756 | JGI IMG/M metagenome (GOLD analysis project Ga0181593, IMG submission 133756) | Coastal salt marsh microbial communities from the Groves Creek Marsh, Skidaway Island, Georgia - 071413AT metaG (megahit assembly) | ecosystem: Environmental > Aquatic > Marine > Intertidal...
CTCCCGCAACCGGTCTCCCGTAATCAAGGTGAAACGGTGTTCAACATCGGTTTCCCAGAACCAATCGGAAGAGATTTCCGCGAAGTCGCGAAACCGTGCCTCGCTTGCGCGGACTTGATCCTCGGCATCCACGCGATCCGTCACATCGACCGTCAGAAGTAGAGTTTCGCCGCTGGACAGGCGTTATTCGTGCAATTCCGTGGCCCGGCCGTTCTCGAAGACCACCCGCATGGAACCAACGGGATCACGATGCTGCGCCAGACGCCGACGCAGGAACGTCTCCTTGTCCTTGACAGAGTCCTCATAGATGCCCTGGACGACGGCGAGTTCGAGGATCTCCTCGAACAACATGCCAACCTTCACCATTTGCGCCTTATCGCCCAGCAATCCTCGATAGATCTCATTGCAAACGACTAGACGATCATCAACATCGAAAAGCGCGACCGGCTGGCCCATCGCATTCAGGGCGGACAGCAATCGCGCTTCGGCGGAACGGGTTTCCTCCAGCCTTTCCACCTCGTCGGTCACGTCGACCAGGGCGGCGAGAAGCATCCGCTTTCCCGACCATTGGATGGAATTGGATATGGAATCGACCCAAATCCGGGAGCCGTCGGCACGCAAGCCGCGCCATCTTACCCGGTCGGTCGTGAATTCCCCGACGACACGGCGCCCCTCCTGGTCGCGCAGCGTGGCGAAGTCCTCGGGGTCCGCGAAACGATCCAATGTACCGATCCGGAGGATCTCCTCGACGTCGTCATAGCCGAACATCCGGGCGAAAGCCTCATTAGCGAACACAATGTTGACCCCATCCAGAACCAGGATGCCCTGAATCGAATGCTCCACAACCGAACGAAAATCCTCCCCGGCGCGCCGCCGCGCGAGGACCATCCAACACAGTAGACCGCCGGCGAGAAAACAGATCCTGCCGCCCACAAGCAGCGCCATGATCGTCGAAAAATCCATACCCGCGCACCACGAAGGTTTCCCGGTATCGGGATGCCTTATAGAGATCAAGGATATTCAAGTTTCGCTCAAAACCCGTTCTCGCGAAAGCAATTTAAGCAAGTTTCTGCAAAATATAACCAACGTATTTTATAAAATAATCGCACCAAATCCGAATGAACGTCTTACGGCTTTCTACCCCAGGCATCATAGGCTTCGTTTAACAGAGCACCCTCGTTCTCCACGAAAAAATCGCGGCCATTTGGGAAGGCATTGGCGATAACACGTCGCTCGACATCTTGATGTTCAATGATCTGGCCATCGCCCAGCACATGTCGGATGCCCACGTGTTCACCAGCCAAATGCCGGGCAATCAGAAAGGTACGGTGACAGCTCAACGGATCGCGCTCGGCACACATAATCGCCAATCTGAATCGCCGCGCGCCATCGCATACCCGCTCAATTCCACGGCGGAACGCGGCGCTGGCGACGAGGCGGCGGAAGTCCACGCCCCCGTCGGCTCGAAGCAGCGAAGGATCGCTTGGACGCGCGCCGAGTTGATCGCCCAACCAAACATAGGCCACGGCGTTGTCCTTCAAGCTCGACGCCAGGGTCTCGCGGTTGAATTGCGGGTTCCGTCGCGAGAACGGCGTGGAGCGCACATCGGCGATCGCCCCCACCCCGGCGCCCTTCAGCAAGTCGATGAAATCCGCGCTCGAGTGATTTGAATGGCCGATCGTGTAAACGATCTCGCGCGCGACCGACGCGACACTTTCCGCGCGATCAACCGGGGTGGGCATTTGTCAGACCCGGTGTTCCTCGAGCCCATCCCAATCGAAAGAGATTCCATGTCCCGGTCGCTCTCCGGCCGTCGCGAATCCCTCGACGATCTTGAGCGGTTCGGCGATATAGCGCTCCAAGCCGAAGCCATGCACCTCGAGATAGGAGGCGTTGGGAATCGCCCCCAGCAGATGGACGTGAATGTCATGCACGCCGTGCGAGGTGACCGGCAAGTTGCGCGCCTCGGCCAGCCGGGCAACCTTCATCCAAACGGTGATCCCACCGCAATTCGACACATCCGGCTCAATGTAGCTCACGCCGTTGGCGGCGAGCATGTGCTGGAAGTCATAAAGTGTATGCAGGTTTTCTCCAGACGAGATCGGCACGCCGCCCTCGGCGAGAATGCGCGCGTGACCGGCGAAATCCTCGGGAATGGTCGGCTCCTCCAACCAGGTCAGATCATGCTCCCGGAAAGCCCGGGCGGCGCGAATCGCCTCGTCCACGGTCCAGCGCATATTGGCGTCGACCATCAACGGAAAGTCGGGGCCGAGATGCGCCCGCATGGCGGCGATCCGCTCGACATCCTCGCGCAGATTATCGCGTCCCACCTTCATCTTGATGGCGCGAAACCCCTTGGCGAGATTGTCGTCGGTCTGCGCCAACAGATCATCCAGGGTGAACATCAGGTCGATGCCCCCGGCATAGGCCTTGACCTTGGGGTCGGCGCCACCCAGCAGACGCCAAAGCGGCAAGCCCGTCCGTTTGCCCAGGAGATCCCAAAGCGCGATATCCGCCGCCGAAAGCGCGTGCATCGCCAAACCGCCGCGCCCGGCATAGTGCAGGCTCCACCAGAGATGCTTCCAGGTCTCCTCTATGCGGTCCGCGTCCCGCCCCACCAGGGCCGGCGCGATATCGTTCGCGATCACCGAGTGAATCGCCCGCGCGCCGCCGCTCAGGGTATAGGTGTATCCTAAGCCTTCATTGCCGTCGGCGTCGGTCACCCGCGCGGTCATCAGCTCGAAGCTGGGCATGTCGCCGTGCATCGCATCGGAAAGCACGACGGGCAAGGGAATGCTGTAATGGTCAGCGCGAACGTTTTTGATTGTCATAGGGTCCTCTTGATATCCGCTATCCGGTGGCATAATCGTCGCTGATCGTCTAACGATCGCATTCACACCCTATCCGTGGCAATCGCGATAGTCGTCCGCGGACCTGAATCACTCCTTCAACCCTCCATATCATCAGGGAGATAGCACATGGCCCGCATTTCCACCGCCGAGCGCGAGAATGTGCCCGCACACCTGCAACATCTCTACGACGACATGGCAAACTACGGCCCCTTCGCCAGCCTGGTCGGCGCGATGGCGCATCGCGGGCCGATCTTCGAGCACGTCTTCGGCATGCTGACCGATCTTCGCAAGGAGGGAGTGTTGCCTCGCCGGTATTTGGAGCTTGGCCTGGTGGCGGTTTCGAAGCTGAATGCCTGTGAGTATTGCGTCGCCCACCATTCGCCGTTCCTAACCATCGAGGGCGTCACCCCGGCGGGGGTCGAGGCGATCCTCGACTACGAGGATCACCCGGAATTCGACGCGGTCGACAAACTCGTGGTCGAGTACGCGATCAAGGTGTCGAACGATTTCAACCGGGTGTGCGACGCGATGTTCGATCGCCTGCGCGAACATTTCACCGAGCCTCAGATCGTGGAGCTCACATGGCGGATCGCGCTATGCGGCGCCTTCAACCGCTTCAACGACGTCCTGCAGCTCGAGATCGAGGAAGAAGCCCTCGCGAAGATCGCCTGATCGACGCGATTGCGCACGTAACGACACACGGGAGAGACACATGTCCGGGAGCACCGGTGACACCGTCACCTTGACCATCGACGAAGTCGATGCCCTAACCCAGGCCGTGCTGGTGGCCAGCAATACCAGCGAGGCGAATGCGCGCTCCGTCACGCGCTCAGTGGTGGCCTCGGAACTGGACGGTATCCACAGCCACGGGCTCGCGCGGCTGCCGACCTATTGCGAGCACGCGAAATGCGGCAAGATCGACGGCCAAGCCACTCCCACGGTCGAACAAGTGGCGCCGGCGGCCTTGCGAGCCGACGCGCGAGACGGTTTCGCGCATCCGGCGATTGATCTCGGTTTCGCCGAATTGACCACGCTCGCCAAATCCACCGGGATCGCGGGTCTGGCGGTTACGAACTCCTATAACTGTGGGGTCTTGGGCTATCACGTCGAGGCGCTCGCGAATGCCGGGTTCGTCGCGCTCGGCTATACCAACGCACCGGCCTCGATCGCGCCGGCGGGCGGCAAGAAAGCCGTTTTCGGCACCAACCCGGTCGCCTGTGCCGCACCCGACGGCAAGGGCGGGGCTGCCTTCGTGATCGATCAATCCTCCAGCGTGATCGCCCGAAGCGAGGTAATGGTGCACGCCGTCAGTGGCGAGCCGATCCCCGAAGGCTGGGCCCTGGACGCCGATGGCCAACCGACGACCGATCCAACGGCGGCCATGAAGGGCACGATGGTGCCCGCCGGTGGCTACAAGGGCGCCGGGGCGGCGTTGATGGTGGAGATGATGGCCGCCGCGCTTTCCGGCTCGACACTAAGCACCAATGCCAGCTCCTTCGGCGGCAATGAAGGCGGCTCGCCGCGCACTGGACAGTTCTTCATCGCGATTGACCCCGGCCCGTTTTCCGCAGGCGCGTACGACGAGCGAATGGCGGGCCTGGTCGCGGCGATCACCGGGCAGGACGGCGCGCGGATGCCCGGCTCCAGGCGGCAAGATGCCCGCCCGAGGATCGCCCGGGACGGCGTCACCTTCGCGCGGACGCTGCATGAGAAACTCTTGGGCTATCGCGCCTGACCGCGCGCCGGCTCCACGGATCAGGCGCGGGCGCAATCGACGCAGGTGGTCACGGCGGGGTCGAATTCGAGACGTTTGCTCGGGATCACCTCGTCGCAAACCAGACAATAGCCGTAATCGCCCGCGGCCAACCGCTCCAAGGCTGATTGGACCCGCTGTAGATCGAGGTGTCTGCGCCTCTCGGTCTCTTGCGCCATGGCTTGAACCTGCATCGCGTCCATTCGCGAGAGCCGTCCGACGCTGGTTTGATCCAACTCGACCGGCTTGACCTGATCGCGCGCGCCGTCGATCAGGCCGCGGAGCTCGGCCAGGCGAGCCTCCAGCCGCCCGCGAAAGTAATCAATGTCGAGAGTCTCGGTCATGGTTCACCCATGACAGCCCGGTCGGCCCGCTAGCGCAAGTGAAATAGGCCTGGTCAGAACCCATCCGCGAAATCGGACCAAGACAGATCGCTCTTGGCGACCCCGAGAAGCTGCACCTGATCGTCACGATCGAAAGCGATGATGGCCCCATCCGAGTCGTCGGTGATCATGCGATCCAGCGCCCGGGCATTGCCGAACCGGATGCCAAATCCCTCGCCGATGGCGATCACGTCCTCGCCGACCGAGAAGCCGTCGATCGTGTCGGCGCCCGAGCCCTCGGCGAACTGGAACACATCCGCGCCGGCATCGCCGATCATGTAGTCGTCCCCGCCGCCGGAATTCAGCGTATCGTTGCCGGTGCCGCCTTCCATCCAGTCGAGGTCGTCGTCGCCTTGGAGCGAATCATTCCCACCCTCTCCGAACAACCAGTTGAGGTCATTGCCGCCGTAGAGCGTGTCGTCGCCGTCACCGCCGTCGATATAGTCGAAATCATCTCCGCCCGACACCACGTCGTTGCCCGCGCCCGCCTCAAGCCAATCCTCGCCGTCACCACCGGTTAGCGTGTCATCGCCGTCCCCCGCGACGACGTAATCGTCGCCGCTGGATCCGAAGATATCGTCGTTGCCGCCACCGCCGCGCAGTGTGTCGTCACCCGCTCCACCGTCGAAGACATCATCCCCGGAATTGCCGATCAGCAGGTCATTGCCGCTTCCACCGCTCAGCGTGTCGTCACCGGCCCCGCCGGAGCCCTTGTCGTCGCCGTCCCCGGCGTCAATGAAATCTCCACCGTCCTGGCCCAGCAATTCATCGTCGCCGGCTTCGCCGAACAGGACATCGTCACCTTTCTCGCCGCGAATTTCGTCTCGGCCGGCACCGCCATAAACCGCGTCATTCCCGTCGCCGGCATCGCCGAACAGCGTGTCGTCTCCGCCCCAGCCTTGGAGCGCGTCATCGCCGTCGCCCGCCTCGATAATGTCGGTGTCGCCGCCGCCATCGATCGTATCGGAGCCACTGCCGCCGATCAGCCCATCGACCCCATCGCCGCCGCCGATCGTGTCATTGGAATTCGTGCCGACGATCTGGTCCTTGCCGTCGGTTCCGGTCGTGCCGACGACGGTATCCTCGAAATTTCTTGCGTTCGAGGTATCCACGCCGACGGTGTTCTTGATGACCAAAACGTCGCGGCCATCGCCGCCATCGGCAACCTCGCCGCTGTCGTAGTAGACGGTATCGTTGCCCGCGCCGCCATCGGCGACATCAACGCCGGCACCGCCGTCGATCACATCGTCGCCGTCACCGCCCGCGACACTGTCATTACCGGCGCCACCCATAACCGTGTCGTCGCCGCCCGCGCCGTCCAGGGTATCGTTGCCGGCGAGTCCCCGCAGCGTGTCATCGCTATCAAGGCCGGAGAACTTGTCATCACCGTCGCTGGAATTGCCGACGAAGGTGATGGTTTCGACATCCCTGAGCTTGCTCGGGTCGAATCCCGCGCCATCCAGCACATAGACGACGTCGTCACCCTTGCCACCGTCGATCAAGGCATCGTTGTTATCGGCGTAAAAGGTATCGTTACCCTTGCCGCCGAAAAGTGTGTCGGCGCCGGCGCCGCCGCGCAGCAAGTCATCACCGTCGCCGCCGTCCAGCACATCATTGCCGGAACCACCAACGAGGGAGTCATCGCCTCGGTCACCATCGATGCTGTCGTCACCCTCGGAGCCGGTGATGGTATCGTCGCCTCTTCTTCCGCTGATCGCGTCGATGTTTTCCAGAGTGATCTCGGAAAAGTCGAAATCCACGTCGGCGTTCTTGTCCGCGCCCTTGATCACGACGGTCTTGTTGCCGGCGCCGCCATCGATCAGGTCAATGCCGGTTCCCGACCCCTTGGTGAAATCCTCCGCGACCGAGAAGGTGAAATTCTTGCCGGTATTCTCGGCCCGCAACGTGCCCGCCCCACCGCCGAGGTCATAATACTCATCTTCGGCATTGTTCTCGGCGTAATAGACGTCGTTACCGGCGCCGCCATATAGCGTGTTGTCGCCCGAACCGCCGAACAGAACGTCGTCGCCCTCGCCGCCATAAAGCTCGTCGTCGTCACTTCCGCCGTAGAGAGTGTCGTCGCCCTTGCCGCCGTCGAGAATTTCCGGCGCCGCTATACCGACCAGTCTTTCCGCTCCGTTCGATCCTCTCGCCACGGCGAGCCCCCTTTCGGGCCAACAATCTTGCGTCGAAGCCACCGTCGCCCGCAATGCGTCGGCACCTCATGGCTTATATAAATCCCTCTCGGTCACATTTCAATAAAATTTTATATACTTTCTCTCTATCGGAGTTTCACGAAGCGGCTCCGGGTTCTTCGCTCCTCGGCTTCGCGAAACTCTTCGAAAACGACGATATCTAGGATTTTAGCAATACGCTTCTTATTTTCGGAAGGCTATGCCAACCAAGCGGGAATGGAAAACACCCTGCGAGTCATGGGAGCGGGCGAATGAGCGATACGCAATCAACGGAACCGGGCGGACCGGCGGTAAACATTGTTCTCGACGCCGATTGCCGGGACCTCTTCGTGGACGGTGTCGGCGGCGCGATGGTTCGCGACGGCGTTGTCCGGCTGAACCTCGTGAACACGCGCTATGACTTTCACGGCGCGGCTGTCGAGCACGCGGTCGTTGCCCGGCTGATCATGTCGCGTTCCGGCGCGCGCAACCTGCAAACCGCGCTCTCGCAACTCGCCTCGCGCATGCCACAGGACGGCGGCACCGCGACCGCGACCGCGGGCGTAACCCCGGCCCCGATCTCGGCGACTCCCACGGAGTCGGTGAACGAACGGGCCGCGCACACCCGCTCTCGTAACAAGAAGAAAAGTTAAATCTTCCGCGTCCGAGCGTTCGATCGCGCCGCGCCATTGCGCGGCGGAGGCGCATGTCGGCGTGCCGGTGTAACGACGATGGCTGTCAATACCAGCACCGCCGCCAGGATATGCGCCGAACCGATGGCCTCGCCGAAGCCCACCCAACCGATCACAAACATCATCGGAAGCTCCACGCTGCCCGCCATCGCGGTTCGAGCCGCGCCAATCCGCGGGGCGTGAATACTGTAAAGCAATTGCGGGATCAGCGCGGTGGCGAGCGACAATCCGACGATCAGCCACCAGTTAACCACCGCGACCGAGATCAAGGCCGGGAAATCCTGAGTCAGGATCAGAGGCGCCAATCCCAACGCCGCCCCCGTTGACACGCAAGCAATTCGCGAGATCGGCGGCACATGGATCAGTTTGTTCGTCAAAATATTGATCGCCGCGCCGAAGCTCAGCGGGGCCGCCAGCGACAGCAGCATCGCGGGTAGGATTTCCGGCGACACGCTGGCGGGCGACATCGTAATGATCGCGGCGGTCAGTATAAGCGCCGCCGCCAGCATCGAGCGTCCGGCGGGCCGGTCTCGAAAACAGAGCCACGCGACCATTAGGGTGAATACCGGATAGGTCATGTAAAGCACGCCAAGCACCGCCACCGGGACGGTCTTCAAGGCCTCGACATAGCTGATCCAACCAAGCGCCATGGCCGCCCCCGCCACGATCCCCTAGGCGGTGGTGATCCGTCCCTTGCGATCAAGCTTAAGGAACGGCGCCAGCGCGACCGCCGCCACCATGTACCGACAGAACGCGACCATGGACGACGGCATGCCGGCGTCGGCGAGTGATTTCGCGAAGCACGGCACCAGCCCGAAACCCAACGCGGCGAGCGCGATCATCGCCGTGTCAAACCCGACGCCGGCCGGGGTTGACGGCAAGACCGTGTCGTTTCCCGAAGTTCCGTTCATGCCTTGCGCGGGTCAAGCACGCTAGGTCGCCGACCAGATCGCGAGTTCATAGCCGTCGAGGTCGGTGAAGTGGAACCGTCGGCCACCGGGAAACTCGAAAATCGGTTTCACGATCCGCCCGCCGGCTTGCTCCACGGCGCGCGCCAAGGCGGCGAGATCCTCGCCGTACAGCACGACCAACGGCCCGCCGGCCCGCACCGGCGCGCTCGCATCGAAACCTCCCTTCATCCGACCATCCGTGAACTCGGTATAGGACGGCCCGAAATCCGTATAGGTCCAGCCGAAGGCCCGGGCATAGAAAGCCTTGGTCCGCGCCATGTCCGATACGTTGAACTCGATATAGTCTATCCGGCGATCGGCGTCGGTTTGGCGGTTGGTTTCCGAGCCTGGCATGGCATTCTCCCCATCGTGACGGCGCCGCGCGCATGATCTCAAGGACACCGCTCGTTCCCGCGATGATCCCGGCTAGATACCCGAGCCCTCGCCGCGCCCCAAAGGCCGCCCCGATTGCCGCGAGGCTCAGCGTCGCCGGTCCCGGACTGCCCATCAGGGGAAATGCCGCCATCCACGGCAGAGCAATCGCGGTTGCCAGCCCCCACGCGCCCGGTCAGATCCCCTCGGTCAGTTTTCGCATCCCCTCGCCCAGGTTCTTCAGGCCCGCTTGCAGGATGAAACGATCCCAGCCGATGCAGAAATGCCGGACGCCGAGATCGATATAACGCTTGGCTTGTTCAACCTCGCCGATCTCGATCCGGGGAGGCACGCCGTATTCGATGCATTTGGCGATCACCTTTTCCTCGATCGGCCGGATCTCGTCTTCATACATCAACCGGGGATTACCCCGGGAAAGCCCGTAATCCGCCGGCCCCCATTGCGCCATATCCACGCCCTTGTCCCGCGCCGCCTCCAGGACCGCGTCAAGGCCTTCGACCGCGGCGTTCTTCTCAAGCATGATCGTGAAGACGACGGAGGCGAGATCCTCGAGAAAGCCGTCCGGCGCATAACCGGACAACGCCGGGCGTCTGATCTTCACCCCCATGGCCCCACCGATGCCGGGCATGTCGGCGCGGATAACCCGATGGCACTCGGCGATATCGGCCGGTGTCCGGATATCGGTAAACAGCACCGACTTGAATCCCGCCCCCAGGGCCGCCTGGGCCCAGAAGCCTTGGCCTTCCTGGTCGAGTTTGATCATCAACGGCAGGTTCGCGCACTGGGCCGCCCGCGCCATGTGATACATCAGCTGCATATCCAGCACCGAATATTCCGCCGCGAACTCGCCGTAGTCGAACAGCCCGACATCCCCGATGAGCTCGGCGATATCAGGGTCGGCGAACAGGAAATGGGTGCCCAGCGTGGGCTTGCCGGCATCCAGTGCCGCGCGGAAAGTATTGGCCATGATCATGAGACGGGTCCGTTGAGGTTGAAGCGCGCTTGCTTTCGACCCCGCCAGACTAGCATGCCGATGAAACCCGTGTCCCAGCGCCTCAATACGATTGACCTCGGTGGGCCGAAACGCTTTGTTCCGAGGGCTTGAAACTCGTCTGGATTACATCGTCATGCCCATCTCCGGCCCCGTCCGCATCGCCGTCGATATCGGCGGCACCTTCACGGATCTGCAAGTCCTCGACGAGAACTCCGGCGTTACCCATGCCTTGAAAACACCGACCACGCCCGCCGATCCCTCCAAGGGTCTCGCCGAAGGGTTGCGAAGCGCTGCCGAAAGCCTTGGATTCTCCCTCGCCCAGGTGAGCGCCTTGATGCATGGCACGACGATCGCCACCAACGCGGTGCTGCAACGCCGCTTCGCCAAAACCGCGCTGGTGACAACGGCTGGTTTCGAGGACGTGCTCGAGATTGGCCGACATGTCCGCAAGGAAGTCTACGCCAACAGGGCCGAGGAGCGGGTTCTGCTGATCCCGAGGCGTCATCGGTTTGGTCTGCGCGAGCGGATGCGCGCCGACGGTTCGGTGGAGATCGCTCCGGACGGGCCGTCGATCGAACGGGTCATCGCCCAACTCAAGAACGCGGCACCCGAGGCCATCGCAGTTTGTCTTCTGCACGCCTACGCCAATCCGGCCCATGAGGAACGTCTGGCCGAGGCGCTTTCCGAGGCCTTTCCGGATGTGCCGTTGTCCTTGTCGCACGTTATCTGCCCCGAGGTGCGGGAGTTCGAGCGAACCTCGACCACGGTGCTCAACGCCATGCTGGTACCGGTAATCCAGCGCTATCTGAATAATCTTCGCCGGTCTCTCCGCGACCTCGGTCTCGCGGCGCCGGTCTATCTGGTGCAGTCCAATGGCGGCGCCGCCCTGCCCGAGACCGCCGCCGAGCAACCCGCTCGGCTGTTGCTGTCCGGCCCAAGCGGCGGCGCGCTCGCGGGCGAGGTGCTGTCGCGAAACCTGGATGAGCCCAATCTCATCGGCGTCGACATGGGCGGGACCAGCTATGACGTCTCGCTGGTCGTCAACGGCAAGGTCCGTCAGATCACCGAAGGGGCCGTCGACGGCTGCCCGGTTCGATTGCCGATGGTTGAGATCCGCACGATCGGCGCCGGTGGTGGCTCCATCGCCCGCGTCGAGGCCGGTGGTCGGCTGCGGGTCGGTCCGGACAGCGCCGGCGCCGAGCCTGGACCGGTTTGCTATGGCCGAGGCGGGGTCGAGCCGACCGTAACCGACGCCAATCTGGTGCTGGGCCGCATCGATCCCACGTATTTTCTCGGCGGCGGCATGAAACTGGATATCGACGGCGCCCGCGCGGCCTTGCAAGAGCGTATCGCCGGGCCATTGGCTCTCTCGCTGGACGAAGCCGCCGAGGGCATCGTCAGGGTCGCGGTTTCCGCGATGGCGGCGGCGATCCGGCTCAGCCTGTTCGAGAAGGGCCTGGACCCGAGGGATTTCGCGCTGGTCTCCTTCGGCGGCGCCGGCGGCCTGCATGCCTGCGATACCGCCGACGCCCTCGGCGCCAACCGGGTGATCTTTCCCCGCGATCCGGGCACGCTCAGCGCCTGGGGCATGCTGTCCTCGGATCTGGTGCACGACTTCGCCCGCTCCAGCTTGATGCCGGCGAGCGCGGCTTCGATCCCGACACTGGAGACAGTCACGCAATCGCTTCTGGAGCAGGGAGACGCCGCTCTCGAAACCGACGGCGTCGCGGATGAAAACCGCGCCCTGCCGTTGACCGTCGATATGCGCTATCCAGGACAAGGTTACGAGATCGGCGTTCCTTTGGTGGATGCCGCCTCGATCGAGCAAGCCGCCGCTCATTTTCACGATGCCCATCACGCGCAATTCGCTCATGGCGAGCCCGACGTCACACCCGAGATCGTCACCATCCGCTGCGCCGCCACCGGCAAATTGGCCAAGCCCCTCGCCCGGCCCTACGAGACCGATGTAGCCGGCGGAGCCAAGGCGGTCCGATCGATCGCCATTGACGGCGTCCGCGTCGACGTGCCGGCCCATGATCGCGGCGGGATCGCGCCCGGCGACGCGATCCAAGGCCCCGCGATCATCGAGGAAGCGCATTCGACGCTGTATCTACCGCCGGAATGGCGCCTAACCGCCGCGTCGTCCGGCGATCTATTGGCCAAACGCGACTCCGAGGGAGAAAGCTCATGAGTACGATCAACGCCGTCGAGCTTGAAATCATCCGCAACGCTCTTGTCGCCGCCGCCGAGGAGATGAGCGTCACCGTCTGGCGCACCAGCCGGTCGCCGGTCGTGCGCGATATTCTCGACTACTCCACCGCCGTCTTTGACGCCGACGGCAACAGCACCGCCCAGGCGGCGCGGATGCCGGTGCATCTAAACTCCATGGCCCGCTGTCTACTGGACATTCTCGCCGATCATATCCCGATCGAGGAATGGAACGAGGGCGACATCATCATCACCAACGATCCCTATAGCGGCGGCCAGCATCTGCCGGACATTCTCACCTTCAAGCCGGTTTTCCTGGACGGAAGGCGGATCGCCATTGCCGGGGTGCTGGTTCATCATCTCGATGTCGGCGGCGGCGCGCCCGGGAGCTATCACGCCGAGGCGACGGAGATCTTTCAGGAAGGCTTTCGCATTCCGCCGCTCAAGATCGACGAAGCGGGGGTGCGCAACCAGGCGGTGGTCAAGTTGCTGCTGCGCAACAGCCGCGAGCCGGAAAAGGTCGGGGGCGACTTCGCCTCGCAACTCGCCGCCTTGGATATCGGCGTCGAAAGTCTGAAGGCCATGGGGCGGCGCTACGGCATCGATCGGCTCGCCGAGGCCAGCCGGATGATTCAGGATCAGTCCGAGCAAGCCATGCGCGCCGCCATCGCGGCCATGCCCGACGGCGACTATGAATTCGAGGATTTCGTCGACGATGACGGCATAGACCGAGACAAGCCGCTGCGCGTCCATGCCCGTTTGAGGGTGCGCGGAGAGGAGATCGAGATTGATCTTTCCGGCTCCAGCCCCCAGGCGCGCGGACCGGTGAACTGTACCTACAACATGATGGATTCCGCCGTGGTCTGCGGGGTGATGATGTCGGTCGGCACGGACATCCCCGCCAATGCCGGCTGCTATCGCCCGATCCGGATCACCGCGCCGGAGGGGCTTTGCGTCAATGCCCGCTCGCCCGCCCCGGTGGCCAACCGGATGGCCGTGGGTCATCGCATCGTCAACACCGTGATGGGTGCCTTTGCCGTCGCCCTGCCCGGCCGGGTGCCGGCGGCCTATTACGGCGTCAGTTACGTCTACGCCTTCAATGCCTTCAAGGAGGATGGCGGGCGCTCGGTCTATTTCGACCTGGAATGCGGTGGCTGGGGCGCGCATCCGGAGGAGGATGGCGCGAGCGGGTTCTCCTGCGGCTTTCACAACAGCGCCAACGCGCCGATGGAACTGATCGAGAACGATTATCCCGTGACCTTCCAACGCTATGGCCTAGTCCCGGGATCAGGTGGCGCGGGACGAACACGCGGTGGTCTCGGCCTGGAGCGCGCGTTCCGCGTCGACGCGCCGGAGGGCACCTTTACCTGCAACTTCGATCGTTTTCGCACACCGCCCTATGGTCTCGCGGGCGGCGCGCCCGGCGCTCTCGGGCGCATGACCGTCACCCGCGCGGGCGCGACGGAGGAGGTCGATATCGGCTCCAAGGTTTCCGGCCTTTCCGTCCAGCGCGGTGACGTGCTGCGGCTCAGGACTTCCGGCGGCGGCGGCTACGGCGATCCGGCGGAGCGCGACGCCGAGGCGATTGAGACTGATCGCTTGGACGGTTATTCAGGCGGCGGAGACTGACGGATATAGGCGTGTGAGAAACCCTTGGAGACCCTGGTTCGAGCCCAGGGCGGGCGCCGCTAGTCCAGCCCTCCGCGCCGGTCCAACTCACGCAAGGCCTGGGCGATCGCCCGGGCGTCGGCGAGCGCGGTGTGGGCCGGCCCTTCCATCTCGAGACCGAACAGTCTCGGGAGATCGGAGCTGACGGTCTCGGCCCGAGGCCTGTTCAGCGCCGCCATGAACAGCGGCCTTAAGTTGAGCATGCGTCCCGCCGCGATCGGCATTTCCACGCCGCGCCAACCACAATTCTCGAGCAGACAGCGCGCGTCATCGCCATTGGCCGCGACGAGCGGGCTGTCCCCGGCGAACGCCGCGAACTCAGCGACCACATGGGGGAACGGCCGTCCCTCGCGCGCAAGGTCGTCATTGGTGATCCCGGTAAGAGCGGTGAAATAGTCCGAAAGGATGGGATTGAATTCGGGCAAGCTGAAACGCTCAAACGTGGCGACCTCCGTCCATGCGCCGTCACACGCAAGCTTGACCGCTCCGATCTGCACAAGCTCGCGATACTCACCCTCGCCGCTCCAACGCCGGGCAAGCGAGCCCTCCCAGGCGGTGTATTCGAGATCGTGGATGATAAGGGTCTCGCCGGCCCTTAGCGCCCGCAAGCGCGCGCGCACGTGATCGGATTCCGGCGTCGCCACCATCGTCGCGCGTGAACGCATGTACTCGGCCTCGGGCGTGCCGTCGGAAGGATCCATCGGCTAACCCGCCAGATACTTGCGCAGGATTTCGGCGATCCGCTCCGGCGGGGTTCCATGCGGGAACATGGTCACGAACTTGCCGTCGGGCCCCATGAGATAGGCGAGCGAGGAATGATCCACCAGATACTCCTCCGGCCCCGCCCCCTCCAGGCGGTATACTCGGCGATGCACGCGGTAGGCCTTGGCCGCGACGGAGATCTGCTCTTGCGTCCCCGTCAGGCCCAACAACGTCGGATGAAACGCGCCCGCGTAATCGCGCAGCACCGCCTTGGTATCGCGATCCGGGTCGACCGTGATGAACAGTGGTTGCAGCTTGTCGGTCAGGGTCCCGATATCGTCCAGGGCCACCGCCAGATTACCGAGATCCGTCGGGCAGATATCTGGACAATAGGTATAGCCGAAATAGACCAGCATGTGCCGCCCGGCGAAATCCCGCTCGGTGACCGTCCGCCCGTCATGGTCGACGAGTGCGAACGGCCCTCCGAAAAGCGACGGCAAGCTCCGGGCCGAGGCGGGCGTCGCCAAGACGCAGGCCGCGACCAGGACGATGACGGCGAACGCCGTTCCCAACCAGCGCATGGCGAGGCTACGGCTTGGGAATTTCAGCGCCGGGGATACCCACCGGCCCGAACTCGTCGATCAAGGCCTTGATCGTCGGGTCCTTGCGAAACCAACGGGCGGCGTTCTTCTGCTTGTTCGCCTTGGCCCAGGCCTTGGAGAAGGCGAGGGCATTGGTCCATTTCTCGGCGCCCGGCGCGCGGAGCCGCTGAACCATGTAGAAGGTCATCGGGTCGGCCTTGATCAACAAGCCATCCACCTCGACCCGCTTGCCGCACCAGGGCAGCAGATCCAGAACCGCGCCCGCGAAGGCCGTGTTGCTCTTCATCGCCAGGCGCAGCTTTCCGTCATCGGTCAGCAGGCCCATCTGGCGCTTGCCGTCGCCGCAATTCGGCGGGCAATCGCCGGTAAGCTCGCACAACACATCCACCGCCTTGGCCTCGAACTGAGCGACTTCCTCGCCGTCGATGCCCCATTCCTTGGCCGCCTGGGCCGGTCCCGCGACAAGCGCCAGGACCGTCGCCAGCGTGATCAATACAGCTTTCATGGCGTTACTTCCCAAACGGTTGAATGCCGACGTCCTCGTGGGACAGGTTGACGATGCCGTCGTCATTGGCGACTTGGCTGACCAGCAGATATTTCAAGCCGTCGCGTTCAATCAGATCGCCTTCGACGGTCACCTGATGGGCTTGGATCCGAAGGATACTCGGGGCTGCGACATTGCTTTCCTCGCCCTCGACCTTGAGCACGACATAGACATTCTCGTCCTCGTCCTTGATCGAGACCGGGATGCCGCCGGCCGCGCACCATACCGCGCATTGATAGTGGCCGGACCCCTCGGCGAACATGATCATGGTGACATTGCACCAGGTATCGACGATCTCGCCGGTGACCGATACCCGCTTGGTCTCGGGCGTCGCGGCCTGGGCCGTCGCCGTCGCCGCCCCGAGTGTCAACGCCACCCCGACGGTCAGCATCAGGGCGATCGCGAATTGCTTGAAAACATTTCTCATTCAGTACTCTCCCAGGGCAGTAGTCTCCCATGGGCGCCGTCCCCCATGCCGCGCCCGCCTATCGATGTAGGGCCGGGGTCCGCGCCGCGCAAATCGCGTTTGCGCGAGCTACTCGGCCGCCTCGGACAATTCCGCCGGCAATTCGGCGCCGGTCTGGTTGGCGATGATCCCGTAATGCTCGATCCGGCGATGCCGCGCGAAGTTGAAGATCGTCTCCTTCGGCATATTGCAGAGATCCAGATCCGCGGTCGTGGTGATCAACTCGTCATCGAGGGTCGTGGCCAGCGCCGTCATCTCGCCCGAGGGCTGGATGATGCAGGACCCGCCGATCAGCATGCAGCCATCCTCGACGCCGGCCTTGGCCACGCCGATCACCCATGTCGCGTTCATATAGGCATTGGCCTGCATCACCAGATGGTTATGAAACATCCGGCGGTGATTGGGCTCGTCGCCGGAGGTGTTGAGATCCGGCGTGTTGTAGCCGAGCGAGATCACCTCCGCGCCCTTCAGCCCCATCACCCGGTAGGTCTCGGCCCAGCGTCGATCGTTGCAGATCGCCATGCCGAAGATCCCGCCATGCTGGCGCCAGACCCCGAAGCCGAGATCGCCGGGCTCGAAATAGCGCTTCTCCAGGTGCTGAAACGGCCTTTGCGCCTCGTATTCCGAGTGGCCGGGCAGATGCACCTTGCGGTACTTGCCGTTGATCTTTCCGGTGCCGTCCACCAGAACGGCGGTGTTGTAGCGGTGACCGTCCAGCGTCAGTTCGGCATAGCCGAGATAGAAGCCGATCCCGGCCTCCGAGGCCGCCTCGAACAGCGGGCGCGTCGCCGGGCCCGGCATCTCGGTCTCGTACCAGTGGTCCATCCGGCTGATATCTTCCTCATAATAGCGCGGGAAGAAGGTGGTCAGCGCGAGTTCCGGGAACACTACGTAGTTGACGCCGCGCGACTTGGCCTGGCGTATCAGATCCACCATCCGCTTGACGCAGCTCTCGCGGCTCTCGTCGGGCGCGATCGGCCCCATCTGGGCGGCGCCAAGGGTAACGATACGGCTCATGATAAAGTCCTTTCAGCGGTTCACCTGATTTGACCGCAGACTAGCAGGGGCGGCGGGCAAAAATCGACAACAGCCTTGTCGGTCCACGAGAAAACCCGTTAAAGCAACCCGTCATGTCACCCAATCGCCCCCCACCGAGCTTTCGTCTAGCCGCGCCCGAGGATCGGGCGGTCCTCGACACGATGATTCGTGAGTATTACGCCTATGACCGCCACCCGGCGGATGACACGATCATCGCCGCCGCGCTGGACGGGGCGCTCGCGCCGAACCACCACATCCGGATCTGGGTCATCGAGGTCGACGGCGAGGCCGCCGGCTACATGGCCGTCGCCATCGGCTTCACCATCGAGGCCGGCGGCAATGACGGCTTTCTCGATGAGCTCTACCTGCGCAAGGCGTTCCGCGGCCGGGGCATCGGCCGGCAGGCGGTTGAATTCGCCATAGCCGCCTGTCCGTCCCTCGGCATCCGTCGGCTCAGCCTGGAAGTAGAGCGCCACAACGCCCGCGCCAAGCGGCTCTACGAGGATATTGGCTTCGAGGCGCATGACCGGATCCTGATGTCACATTGGACGGATGGGCGCGAGAGGACTTGACCCCAAGCCGGAACGGCTGGGAAGCTGCGTTAGCGCCGCCGCCCCAGCGCCGCCGCCAGAGTCAGACAGGGAGACCGACCATGCAAACCGCCGCCCGCCCCGCCGAACTCACCGCCGTTCTCGAGGCCCACAAGGCGCTCTGCGCGGAATTGCCGGACGGCGAGACGAAACGCTTCTTCGATCGCTGCCACGCGGCGCTGGAGACGGAAGGCAAGCTGCGGCCCGAGCACCAGGGCGCCCAGCCCGCCGTCTGCGACCATATTCCGGAGGCCCTGCGGGTGACCGCCGAGGGCTCTCCCGGCCTTGCCCGCCTCGCCGACGCCTTCGGCGCGCTCGCGCCCATGCTGAACTGGAAGCCCACCGACCGCGACCAGCCCGATGACCCGCGCTTTCCCGACAACCACGCCAACGCGACCTTAATCGGCAATGACGGGGTCGAGTATCACGACAATGTCCGCCTCGGCGTCAGCCTGATCGCCCCGGGCTATACCTATCCGCGCCACAACCACCCGCCCGAGGAAGGTTATCTGGTGATGAGTGGCGGCGACTGGCGCCAGAACGACACCGCCTGGTTCCGCCGCGAGCCCGGCGAGACCGTCCACAACATCCCCAACATCTGGCACGCCATGCGCGCCGGCGACGACGCCCCGCTCCTGGCGCTATGGATGTTGTGGATGCGGGATTAGGTGGGATGGCGACTATATCTGAACGTCGTTTCATAGTTGAACCTGAAGGCCTCCCAGATTTGCCAGGAATGATGCTGGCTATGGGCGCCGGGCGAGGCCGGTGAGCGTACTGGAACTTTTCAAGCTGCTCTTGCCGGCGTTGTTACCGTCCTGGCGGTTCTTCGACGTGGTCGGGCCGTCCCCACGCGTCGAGCTGTGCCTTTTCGACGCGCCCGATGAGGATCCCGGCGATTGGCGGGAATGCCGGCCAAGACCGGCCAGTCTCGGGTTTCGGGACCGGGTGAAGGCGTTTTTCTGGAACCCGAAATGGAACGAGACCCTTTATCTGGCGAACTGTTCGGAACGGATCATCCAGGGCCAGGTCGAGCATTGCAGCAACGAGATCCGCGACCGCCTCATGGGTGATCTATCGCGCGGCGGCTCCGGCGAGGCGCTCCCGAGGTTCTTCCGCTTCAGACTGGTATTCATCAGCCGTGACGGCGATGGATTGCGGCGGGATGTCGGCTTTGTCTCTCCGGTATACGAAACTTCTCTCGCCGTTGATCAATGAGCCTCGACGACGCGATCCGGTTGACCGAGATCCTGCTGGCGGTCGCGCTTATCCAACAGAGTTTGGAGCATGTTTTCGGGCTACCCAACGAACGCCGGCAGTACCTGATCCGGTTGGCGCTGAGCATTCCGTTGCTTCTCGGGGTACAGACCCCGTGGGTCTGCGTCGCCCTTTTCATCAACATGCTGTTCATATTGAGACGCTTTCAAGGACCGTATAACGGCGGCAGCGATCTCCTGAGCATGCTGTTGATCATGTGCCTCTGCGCGGCGCATCTGTCGCCGAACGAGACCTGGCGGGAATACGCCTTCGGTTACCTGGCACTGCAGGCGATCTTCTCCTACTTCAAATCCGGATGGTCCAAGATGGTGAACCCGGACTGGCGATCCGGCCAAGCTCTCCAGGACGTTTTCTCGTTCTCGGTCTACCCGATCAGCGAGGCGACGCGCGGTTGGGTCCAATGGCCTCGGCTGTTGTTCGCCATGTCCTGGGCGGTCATATTGCTGGAGTTGCTGTTTCCCCTGGCCCTGCTTTCCTCGACCGCGCTCCTCGCGGCGCTGGCGCTCGCCATGTCGTTCCACCTGGCCAATTTCGTCATGTTCGGTTTCAACCGCTTCGTCTGGGTCTGGGCCGCGACCTATCCCTCGCTTATCTGGCTCCAAGGGCGACTGGACCTGCTCGGGGGGCCGTGAGGTGCCGCGGCCCCGAAGGACCGATTAGCTTGAAGCCGTCCACGGGAAGCGCCGCTTCGCCTCCTTCACTCCTCCGCCGTCGTCAGGCTGACCGGGTCGAACGGGGTCGGCAGGCCGCCACGCGGCTTGATGTAGTCATACGGCTCGCGGGCCAGGAAGCGGCCCCAGCCGGGCTCGCAGTGGACGTCGCCGTCGTTCCAGACCACTTTGCCGCGGCTGATGGTGACCGCCGGCCAGCCTGTCACCTCGAGACCCTCATAGGGGGTGTAGTCGGTGTCGTGGTGCAGGATGTCCTGGGTGATGGTGACCTCGCGCTCGGCGTCCCAGACGCAGATATCCGCGTCGGCGCCGACCGCGATCGTGCCCTTCTTGGGGTAGAGACCGAACAGCTTGGCGGCGTTGGTCGAGGTCAGCGCGACGAAGGTCTGCAGATCGATCCGCCCCTTGGCGACGCCCTCGGAGAAGGTGATCGGCATCCGCGTCTCGAGCCCCGGCACGCCGTTGGCGATCTGGCTGAACGGGGCGTTGTCGCCGGCCCAGAACTTGCCCTCAAGCTCATCGATATTGTACGGCGCGTGGTCCGAGGTGACGTTGCCGATGGTCCCGAGATTGATGTGCTCCCAGAGCGATTCCTGGTCCCCCTCGGTGCGCGGCGCGGGAGAGCAGACGAATTTGGCGCCCTCGCGCTGATCGCGGTCGAGATCACGGGCCGTCAGCACGAAATATTGTGGGCAGGTCTCGGAGAAGATCTTGAGCCCCCGCCGGCGCGCCCGGTGCACCTCCTCGGCGGCTTCCTCGCAGCTGACATGGAAGATCTGGATCGGCGTGTCGACCAGTTCGGCCAGCATGATCATCCGGTGCGTCGCCTCGCGCTCCACCAGCGGCGGCTTGCACCAGGCATGGTGCTTGGTGCTGTTCTTCTCGGCCTGGAGCAGCTTTTCGGTCATGTACATGATCGCGTCATGGTTCTCGGCATGCACGCAGACCAGCGCCTGCTTGCGCTTGGCGACGTCCAGCACGCGGAGGATCTCGGCGTCGTTCAAACGGTTCTTCGGATAGGTCATGAAGATCTTGAGCGAGCGGTGCCCCTCGTCGATCAGTTGCGGCACCTCCTCGTTGATCACCTTGTCGTTGGGATCGCTGATGATCAGGTGGAAGGTGTAGTCGATGCAGGATTGTTTGGCGCGCTCGTGATAGTCGCGCACGATCGGCATGAACTCCTCGCCGCGTTCCTGGGCGGCGAAGCAGATGATCGTGGTGGTCCCGCCGCAGGCCGCCGAGCGGGTGCCGCCCTCGAAGCTCTCCGCGTTGCGCCCGCCGGTGCTGGACTGCTGATCGATGTGGCAATGGCTGTCGATACCGCCGGGCATGACGTATTTGCCCGCCGCGTCCACCTCGCGCGCGCCAGGACCGAGATTCTCTCCGAGCGCGACGATGCGGCCGTCCTTGACGCCGACATCGCATTTCGAGATTTCCGCCGCGTTGACGACGGTGCCGCCCCGGATCACCAGATCAAAATCGCTCACTGCTCGCTTCCCCATCGAAATCGTCGTTCGAAACCCTAGCTCATCACGTCTTGAGCCGGAACGCCACCTTCATCCACCCTTATCCTCGGCCCGATCAACCGCCTCGTCAAAGGCTCGCAACGCCTCACCACCCCAGAGTGCCGGCGCGAGTTCCAACGCCGCCGCGCGCAAGGCGGCCAAGGTCCCATAGCCGCCAGGGCCATCGGAGATCGCCGCGCCGAGCGCGACCTCGGCGATGTAACCACGGGTCGCCTCGTCGAACCGCGCCGCGAACCGCTCGCCGAAGATCCTCATACGCGCCACCGGATCCCGATGGCGCCAGAAATCGATGCTGTTCCTTAGCCCGACATGCCCCTCGCCGCCCATGCGATTGCTGAGCTGTTCCTCGTGGACCCGCCAGTTGAACCGGGTCGACGGATCAATCCCGACCAGGCCGAAAGGGAGATAGCCATATAGGATTGAGTTATCGGTATCCCGATGAAACCCGCCGAGCCGGCTCAACATCTCCCGGCGATAGGCGAAGGTCAGTCCATAGGCCGCGTAAAGAAAACGGCGGTACATCTTCGAGGTTCCCGCGAGGAAACTACTGAACGCGATAAAAGCGCCGGGGGTATAGGTCGGCCGGGTGTTGTAAAAATCATAATTGCCGCGGTATTCGCCTTTGGCGCCGATCCGGTTGATCCCGCCCGACGCGGCGACGCAATTGGGATTGCCCTGGAACAGCGCCACCATCTTCTCGGCATAGGTCTCGTCGACATAATCGTCGTCGTTGAGATCGATGATGAAATCCCCCGTCGCCATGGCCAGGGCCTCGTTGAGGCAAACCGCGACGAATTTGAGCGGATCGTCCTTGGCGTATTGCTCGGTCTCGTAGATCAGGGGGCGCACCCTCGGATCGCGCGCGGCGGCGGCGTCGATGATGGGTTGAATACGCGCGCCGGCGCCGTTGTTGACCAGAATGATTTCGATGTTCCGGTAAGTCTGATTCAGCAGCTTTTCGACCGAGGCGGCAAAGTACTCCGGATACTTGTAGGCGCAGACGACAAAGGTGAATTTCGGGTCGGCCGCGCGGAGCCTGGGCGGCGAGGCTTCCGGCGGAGACACGCCGCCGTCCTCGGCGATTACCAGCCCACCTTCCAACAGCTTCTCGGCATCGAGCTCCCGGACGGACATCCCCAATTCCACGAGATAGCAAGTCAGGGCGTCGCGCTGCCGGTTGCTATTCGCTAGCGCGTGGGCCAGACGATGTCGCGTGAACCTGTTTCCGGGAGAAATCACGTCCGCGCGCCGATACGCGCCGGCGGAGGCCGCGTGGTCGCCGGCCGCGTTGTGGTACTCGCCCAAGCCGAAATAGAGATTGGCGATGCCGGGAGCCTCGAGGGCAATCGCCTTCACGCGCGAGGCCAGTCGGTCTCTTGGATCCCGCAAGGATTGCTCCAGGGCATTGCGATATCGGCTCGCGACCCCGCTCGGCAAGGCGTCGGGAATATTCAACAGAGCCGGTGTCGCGGTCCGCTCCATCAATTCCAGCGCCGCGATCTTGTCCGCCGCGACACGCGATCCCCAGAAAAAATTGTAGAGTCCGTCGATGAACCCGAGATAGGACCGCACCGCCGGGCGGCCTTCTCGCGCCAGGATCGCGCAACGCCGCTCGATCATCCGCGCGAGCAGCTTTTCAAGTCGTGCCGTTTCGCCGAATCGCCGCAGCATCACCGCCGCTCGAACTTGCTGGGATTCGTCCGCGGCGGCGCATACCCAGAATCGGGGGTCAAGACCGCCTCCTCCAACCGACGAACCATCGACCGAGGCGGCGTTACCCCAAGGGATCAGGAACTCGGAGTTTCCCGGGGCGATGGCCTGGGTCATCCGTGCCATCCGATGCCCCCTGGCCTCGGTTTGCGTATCGATGCTCAGATCGCGCAATTGTCGTGCCAGCCCGATCGCGCCGGGATGGTCCACGAGACAGCTCAGCAGGATCGATAGCGCGTGTTCCGAGGCGCCCTCGCGCGCCAGCCTCGAGGCGGCCCGCCTCGCGGTCGCGATGTCGGTTTTCGCGGCCACCCTCGGCGACGCCCGCGTCGGGTTCAGGAAGCCGAGGTCAAGACAACAAGGCCCGCGTCAGGCATCGTATCCCGGGTTTTCCCGATCGAGCTTGCGCAACAAGGCATCCCAAGCGAGCTGATTGAGGGAATCGCCGGTGGATACGTCATCATTGCTGTTGAACTGGGCCGCAGCGTGCTCACACACCTCCTTAGACGGGATCACCAGCTCGCCGCCCGCCTGGGCCTTCAATTGAAGCGCGCAAGCCTTCTCCAAGGCATGCATGGTCGTGAAAGCTTCCGCGATGCTCCGCCCACAGGTCAGTAGTCCATGGTTGCGAAGAACCATTGCCCGGTTCTCGCCGAGGCTGGCGACCAGCCGGTCACGCTCGTCAAGGTCAAAGGCGATGCCTTCATAGTCGTGATAGGACAGCGCGTTGTAGAATTGCAGCGAGGTCTGCGCCAGCGGCAGCAACCCGCATTTCTGCGCCGATACCGCCATGCCGTCGACGGTATGGGTGTGCATCACGCAAGCCATCTCGTGCCTGGCCTGATGCACCGCGCTGTGAATGGTGAAGCCGGCGGCGTTTATCGAATAGGGCGATTCCATCAGGATCTCGCCGTCGGTATCGAGCTTGACGAGGCTCGACGCGGTGATCTCCTCGAACATCAGTCCAAAGGGATTTAACAGAAACTGATTGTCCGTCCCCGGCACCCGCGCCGAGATATGCGTGTAGATGAGATCGGTCCAGCCGTACATCGCGGTCAGCCGATAGCATGCCGCGAGATCGACCCGCGCCCGCCACTCCTCCGGGCTGACGAGGTCGCGAACGGATGGCGGGGCAATGGGAGTAACAATGGACATGACGGACTCCGCGATCGAGATTTGACTGAAGGCTCTGAAGAACGAGACGCTTCAGTGTGTGGCAGTGTTCCCGCCGCTGTCAACGCGGGTGGTCAATGCGGATGGTCAACGCGAATACCCGATTACATCACCAAATTTTGGGCTCAAGCCCGTATCTAGCGGTTGGATTGACAAAACCCGCAATATATTGGATCTTTACCCGTTGCGAGTCGACAACGCTTCCTATCACGCGCGCCGAACGGGGGAACACCCATGAAAAGCTGTCGATCCATCGCCGTCGTGGTTGCCGCGGGCTTGGCATTGGCGGGCTGTTCGGCGGACGATTTCAGCTTGTCACGCATCGGCGAGAAGATCGGCCTGGGCGACTCGGAGGAAAGACCCTCGAACGCTCCCGCGGTTCAGCTTTCGCCTTCTCCGGCGCCGATCTACGCGGCGGGGGATACCTTCGTCTATTCCGCCGACGGGATTCTGGTGCAGGAACAGGTGGTCAGCGCCACGCCGGACCGGGTGACCTGGACCAACGACCAGGGGATGATCTGGACCACGTCGAACGATGTGGTGACACCGCAGCTTTCCTGGTCATCGCATCCCGAACTCGGTCGCGGCCGACAAACCGTTATCGGCCATCCCGGCGCGCTCTTCCCGCTTCAGGAAGGCAACACCGTTGCCTTCGGGGTGCGCGGCAACAGCGAGATCGTCCCGACGGGTTGGCGCGACGAGCATCGATGCGCGGTGTTGGGACAGATGGACATCGATGTCTCCGCCGGTCGCTTTACGACATTCCATATCTCCTGCCAGCGCAAGGACCATGTGGAAGATCTCTATTACTCGCCGGTGGCCCAGAACTATGTGCTGCGCGAACGCGACTTCGGCGCCACCAAATCCCGCAAGGAACTGGTCTCCCTCGCGTTGAGCGATGACAGAACCAAGGATATCCCGATCGCCGTGGCCCGCCCGGCACCGACCAAGGCGCATGACGAGATGACCAAGCATGGCGACGCGACCAAGCCGATGGCGCATGGCGACGAAAAGCCGATGATGCGCGACGGCAAGTCCGGCGACACCATGATGAGGCTCGGCAAACCGATGCCCAGCACCGGCAATCCGCAAATCGACGCCCTGGTCTCGCGCCTGGAAATGATTGTTGGCCGCCTCGAACAGATGTCAGGCGGCGAGCACGGCAAGGCGATGAAGGCCAAGTCCGGCGACAAGGACTCGATGGCCGAGAAGGACAAGATGGCCAAGAGCAAGTCCGCCGGCGGTGGCGGCAAATACGGCGCTCATCTCGCATCGTATCGAACAGTCGCCGGCGCGCGGCGGGGCTGGCGGTCACTCACGCGCAAGTTCCCGAACGAACTCGGGGATTTGGAGTTCGGGACCACCGAGTTCGATGCCGGCGACGGCAAGGGCACCTATATCCGCCTGGTCGCCATGTCCTTTAAGACATCGGCAGACGCCACCAGGTTCTGCCGCTCCCTGAAAGCCAAGCGGCAATTCTGCAAGGCGACTCGGGCACGACCCTAGAGATCTCTCGAAACCACGAAACCGGCGTGGCTAGCGCGCGACGCCGCGCTGAATGGTCACGAGTAGAAACACCGCCGCGACGAGCACCAGGAAAGCCATCATGCCGTGCGGCGCCCACAGGCCGAGCGCCGCGCCCGCGACAGGCGGCCCGATCGCGTTGGCGATCTCGAATGTCATCACGAAGGCCGCGTTGGCGGCGGCAAGTTCCGCGACTTGAAATCGTTCACCCAGCATGGTGATGCCAATCGTATAGAACGCGAAAATCGCGCCACCCCAGACCGCGAGAAAAATGGCCAGCGGTATCGGACTTCCCAGCAACGACGAGACGAGCAACGGAGCGATCAGCGCCACCCCGCCGCACACCAGCAACAGGACCCGGTGGTTCATTCGATCAGCCAAAAGCCCGATTGGGATCTGAAACAACAGATTTCCCGCCAGGAAAACCGTCAGCAGGAAGACCGCGTCCGGTTCCGCCAGACCGCTGCGCAGGCCGTAGATCGGCAGGAAAACGAAACAGGCTCCGCCGTACAGGCCGGCGGCGACGACCGCCGCGAAAACCGTCGGCGCGCCGCGGGCCAGAACAGCTGGTGTTCCATGCACACTCATTTCCAATCGCGGCGCGTGTCGAGTAACGAAAGCCAACGGAGCGGCGGCCAGTAGGGTCGCGGCGGCGAATACCAGAAACGGAACCGCCCCGTCGCTTCCGGTAACGCCGAGGATCGCTGGCCCCGCCGCCATGCCGGCGGCAATGGTGGTGACGTAGATCGACATGATCCGGCCCCGATCGCGGCTTGAGGCGACCGCGTTCATCCAGGTTTCACTGACCACCCAATGGATCCCGAGCCCGGCGGCATAAAGCGCGCGCAACACGAACCATGCCGCGAGCGAGTCGGTGAATCCCGCCAGCAGGAGCGCCCCCGTGGACACCACGATCCCGCCGATCACCGAAGCCCCAAGGCCCAACCGGCCGACAATCCAAGGCACGAAAGGCGCGATACAGATGATCCCGAGCGAGCCGACGGCGGTGTTCGCGCCGATCACGGCTTCGGATATCCCGCGCTTCTCCAGCACCAGGGAGAACAGCGGGATCACCCCGCCAATCGCCAATCCCACCGCGAAGCAGCTGAGATAGTTGGCAAGCAAAACCAAGACGCGGCTGGTAAACATGGAAGACACCGACGACTGAACTCCCCTTCTCGGCGTTTCGCCCGAACATTTGCGTTACGTCGATCGGCATGCGCGCGTGATAGAACCTCCATGAGGCTCAAATCCCACCGCCCTATCGGCCTTTGGAGCACAAAGTGGCAGAACAGAACAGCGCCGATCCGTCCAGCGACGGCCAGCAGGACAACCCGAACACGGTGCTGACGGGGATCGGCCTGGCGATGCTCGCCGGATTCTTGTTCGTCACGTCCGATTCAATCGTCAAATTGGCCACCGGCGATCTGCCAGTGCCGATGATCGTCTGGGGTCGCTTCGCGGCGCATATGGTGCTGATGCTGATGCTTTTCCCGGGTCGGCGCTTTATCGATCTGTTCAAGGTCAAGCGTCCGGCGATGGTTATCGCCCGGGGCGTGCTGCTGCTCACCTGTACGTCGCTATTCTTCACCGCGATCGGCCATATTGGGCTCGCCGAAGCCAACGCCATCATGTTCGTCTCGCCCTTTTTCGTGGTCGCGCTTTCCATCCCCTTGTTGAAGGAAAAAGTCGGCATCCGGCGATGGTCGGCGGTGCTTGTCGGCTTCATGGGAATCCTGATCATCCTGCGTCCGGGCTTTCAGGAAGTGCATTGGGCCTATCTTCTGATCGTCGGCGTGGCGTTCTTCTATGGCTTGTTCACCATATTGACCCGCACCCTCAGCTTTACCGAAACCGCTACCTCCATGTGGTTCTACACGGCCTTGGTCGGCCTTCTGGGCTCCACCCCCGTGGCAATTTACCACTGGCAGACGCCGACGGCGGAACAGTGGCTGATGCTATGCGTCATCGGCGTAATCGGCGGCGGCTCTCACTATATCGTCATTCAAGCCTATCGCCGGGCGGCGGCCTCGCTCTTGGCGCCGTTTCAGTATGTTCAGATTATCTGGGCAACCGCCTTCGGTTTTTTTCTGTTCGGCCATTTGCCCGACCAATGGACCTTCGCCGGCGCGGCGCTGATCATCGCGAGTGGTCTCTACGTATGGCTACGCGAACGACAATTGGGAAAGGCGCGGCGTAGCGCTAGCTGGCGCGGCGGCGGACCGAGGTGACCACCGTGGTCATCGAGCATAGCATGACCAGAGCCACACCATAGAAGACCCAATCCGGCCGGCCCTGGTCCATGACCCAGCCAAAGCCCGTCGGCGCGATACTGCCCCCGATGCTGAAGCCGGTCGTGACGAACCCGAACACCTTGCCATGCGCCCCGTCCGGCGTGACCGAACGAACGATCATGTCGCGGGACGGCATGATGACGCCGTGCATGATGCCCTGCGCCGCCATCAGGACGATGACCAGGATTATGGTCATCGGAAAGGCGCCGACCACCGCGACCATCGCCGCGGTGGACAGGAAACAAAATCCCGCCACCAGATTATGCTTGGTCGTGCGATCCGCGACGAAACCGCCGATCAGGATGCCGACGCTACCCGCCACGAGATACACCGTCACCGCCGAGGTCGCGGCCTCTTCCGGGATCGCGTGCAATTCCCAAAGCGCGGGGATGAGGAAGCTCACCAAACCGGTCGATCCGAGCGACAGCAGGGTGAAGAACAGCAGACAAATGAGGATCGGTGGCGACAACAATAACGCCACGCCGTCGGCCGCCTGCTTGGTCGCGGTTTGGCCTCCGCCCTTCTTCGGCGCGTCGCGGAAATGCCGCGCAAAGACAATCAGCATGACGGCCGTCACGACCCCGGCGAAACCACAGAGCGCCAGCCCGTGGCGCCACCCGATCAGCTCGCTCAAAAACAATATGGTCAACGGCGCGACGGCGAAGCCGGCGTTTCCGGCGAAGGTATGCAAACTGAACGCCTGCCCCATCCGGCCACTCGAAACCGATGCCGACAGGATTGAGTAGTCGGCGGGATGATAAACGCCGTTGGCGCAACCCGCGATCACCATCAAGGCCATCAACGTGAGGTAATCGGTCGAGAATCCCATGGCGAGGAAAGCCAGGCCCTCGACGATCAAGCCGCCTATGAGGATCTTGTGGGCGCTGAACCGGTCGACAAGAAACCCGAATGGAGTCTGGGTCAAACCAGTCGTCACGCTGAACACGGTCAGCAACAGGCCCAGCTGAGTGTAGGAAACGTCGAATTCGGCCTTCAGCTGGATGAATAACGGAAACAGCAGATAGATGTAGAAATGGCTGAAAAAGTGAGCAACGCCGATGAGGCCGATCACCTTGAAATCGGTGCCGCGCTCCTCGGTGGGACCAGCGCCCCCCGGCTCTTGTGCTGTTGCATCCATGGATCGAGAGTTTACTCGGGTTTCGACCCGGCGAGAGTCCCTCTTTCGCCAGCCCGGGTCAAGCTTCGGCGACGATCCGCCTCTCGGTGTCTTGCATGGCAACCCGACGCCCCCTAAAACCGCCGGGGAAGGAAGCCATCAATGCCGCTCTTCAGAAGTCTCGCTTTCATGATCTGGGCCGGCTTTTCGGTGGTCTGGGTCGTGGCGACGGCGATCCTCGTCCTTACCACCTGGCAGAGCTCGACCGGCGAGATACAGGAGATATTAAAGGAGCGCGAACGGCAATGCCTGTCCCGCTATTCCGAACCACGGGCCCGCGAGCGTTGCCTGGCGATCATGGAACTGGAACGCTTTCAAAGCCGTAGCATCGCCATGTTCAATCGAACCATGCTGGTTCTGGGACCGCCCATGCTGGGTTTCGGCGGCGTGTTGTTTGTCCGGCGACGAAAATCCCGGGCGGAACAAGGAAAGCGATAGAATGGCCAAGCCCCGTGACACGTCGCCGCCGAGAGCCTGGCAGCGGATGCTGAGCGGTCGGCGTCTGGATCTGCTCGACCCGTCGCCCCTCGATGTGGAAATCGAGGACATCGCGCACGGTCTCTCGCGGGTCGCCCGCTGGAACGGTCAGACCGAGGGAGAGCAGTCCTATTCCGTGGCCGAACATTCCCTTTTGGTGGAAAACCTCGTGGTCGCGTTGAAGGATACGACGCCGATCAAGTGGCGGCTCGCCGCGCTTCTGCACGACGCCCCCGAATATGTCATTGGCGACATGATCAGCCCCTTCAAGGCGGTGATTGGCGACGAGTACAAGGCCGTGGAAGCCAGGCTACAAGGCGCGATCCATATTCGTTTCGGGCTACCCGCCGAACTTCCGGCGGAAATCAAGGCCCTCATCAAACGCGCCGACCGGATTTCCGCCTATATCGAGGCGACCCAGATCGCCGGATTTTCAGAGACCGAGGCGCGCCGGCTGTTCGGACGCTCGAAGATTGGCGCGGGCGTGAAACTGTCGCCTTCGTCACCCAACGACGCCAAGGAACGCTATCTTCGAAGATTCGCCGAACTCTGTGGCTGAAATCACGTTTCGGAATCGCGGAGATTGTTTCACGCGGGTCGACGATGTTAGGGTTCGAACGCCCCGATGGTGGACACGAATTCGGAACCGGGTCACGCTTGAAAATAGACGGAAACATTAATGGTTCGATGCTAAGCGGCGGTCAGAAAAAGAAGAAAAAGAAGCTCTCTCCGATCCTCGATCAGATCATGAACGGCGGACCGAGCACGGCTCTGAATGTGTCGCGCGTGACGCGGGCAATGACGGAAGGGACGCCGTTTTTCGAAACCTCGGCCCTGAACCGCTGCATTATTTTCAAGTATCCCAACTTCAGTGTCGAGATCGGTGGCGAGGCCTCGACGGACTACAACGCCAAGGATTCGGCATTGTCCGAGGAGCGCCCCGTAGAGACGGCGATCTATATCCCCAACGACGAGGAGTTTCTTCAAGACGGCGGCTACGCCATCTATATATGCCAGAAGGGCTCGGAGGAGCTGCTGCAACGCTATGTCGGTGTCTCCGCGGACGCGAACTCCCAGGGGATGATCAACGATCTCGCCAAACTCAAGACCATCGACGAAATCCCCTCACTGGATCCCTTCCTTCTGAAGACCGCCTTTGAACGCGACAAGATCGAGGTAGACCCCGCCTATCTCGCGGTTGGCGACAAGGAAGAGCAGGCGATCAAACGCGTGATCAGCGACAAGGTGCGCCCGATCGTCTCCAAGGCGCTCGGATTCGACGCGAAGGGATCAAACGACAAGTCCCAGCGCTTCATAGACGCGATCTGGGACCCGAACATTCCCGAGGCCGGTCTGTTTATCGAAGCGTTCAAGATCGACAAGTCGGAAGTCGCCAACGTCTTCAGCGCCTGGAAGGGCGTTTCCTTCTATCAGTATCAGTTTTCGAGAAATCGGGCACTGATCGCCGAGATCCTGAAGTGGTTCAAGTCCGAACAGTCGATTCCCATCGATTTCCGACAGAACAAGCACTTCGCCGAGCAGCAGAACATGTTCAAGACGGCAATCCAGAAACGGATGATCAATATCCTTTCCAACATCAATCAGGTCTTCAAGGATTTCGACGGTTGCTACGCCAACTTCATCGATGACGGCGACCCGATTCCCTTCCGCAATTTTCTTGTAACCTCGCATTTCCGGTACTGGATTCTCGAGTATTGCTGCACCTCTCTGTCACATTGCCGGAACATTTTCGAACGCTACATGGAGACCAGCATCAAGGGGCAGCTCACCTTTGAGCAAACCGCCGAAATGCTGACAAACATGGATGGCACGCTCAGCAGCCAGTCCAGCATGTCCTCGGACCTGGAGTAAGCCACGCCGGGGTAAGCCACGCCGGATATGCATTCTTTTGATTTTTCGTTGCAGAAGGTAATCTTCCAGAGTCACGGGCGCCGACCCGCCGATGGGTTCGCCGGGACTTGTCGGCGCGTCGCCGACGGGATATTGCGGACCTGAATTTTTTGATCGGGCGGTGAATTGAGCGGTAGCACTTCGGTCAGCAGTCGGTTTTGGCCCGCCACGTTTCAGGAACGCGGTGTCTCGGTGCCGTTCACGACGCCGTCCGTCGCGTTCTCCCGGGTACGGAGCGACGGTCGCGATGGTCTGGAAGTCCTTGTGCCCGGACTTTCGGGCAGCCAAGGCGTCTACGTGATTCCATGGCGCGGGCTGCGCGACATGTTCAAGATGACCGTGCATGATCGTGCCCTGCACGAGGAGATCGACGGTCTCGACGAGGCCACGCCGCAATCGGTGAGAAGTGTCGTTCTGAGCGTCGCCGCCGGCGGTTTGGCCGGCCCGAAAGCCCGAGAAGCCGCCTTGATCGCGCAACAAAAGGAAGAGGATGACAAGCTTCGCGCCGGGTTTCACCTGATTGCCGCGGTCGTCGAGAACCTATCCGGGTCCGCGCTTCAGGTGACTCTGAACGAGGTCGCCACCGAGGAAGGCCAGCGCGAGGTTCGAAACATCCTCAACCGTATCGCCGATCACCTTGAGCTTCCCACTTCGACAATGCACGATCGGATGGACGCATGGGCCGGCGCGATCGCCAATGTCGGCGTGCCCAACATGCCGAACAAATGCCGCATCCGCCGGGCGATGGACAGCATCCAGACTTTTTCCGAGACCATCGGCATTTGGGGCGATCAGACCTTCACGTCGAACAAGGACAGCGGCCGGATCATCAACAGTATCGCCTTCGAGACCCTGGGCGTGATCAACACCTATCTCGGCACCTTGGATAGGTTCACCGAAATGTCCGGTGACACGCTGAAGAACTGGCCCAAGGCGGGCGCGAACGTCGCGGCCCTGGCGCAAAAGGCGGAGTGGTTGCTCGACGGTTGGGATAGCCTCGTGGCACTGTGGGACAGCTCGGTGGACGAGCCCGCGCATGTGCTCGACACGGTGGTCGGAGACATCTTCCGTCTGCTGCCCCTCACGCCTCGCGACGAACTTGACACCAGACGCCACGAGCGCTGGGCGGAGTTCGAAAAGTCGATCAACATGGCGCAGAAGAACGCTGAAAGAAAAGGTTCCTCGTCCATCGATCTGGACGCTATGCTTAGACTGGAAAAAACCAAGTACAAAGCGCTTTGAAGAGTTCGCCCCAATGAGCGACAATCAAGCCGGTGGCCTCGACGCCTTGCAGGATCACCTGTTCCGAATACCGGAACAGGAGTTCAACGCGCTTGTCCAGGAATTGGAACAGCGGCGACTGAACGAATCCCGGGCGCACAAGATCGCGTTGAGCATGCGTTTCCTGCGTCCCCGGTTGGCGATCCTGAAGCCGCGGCGCCGAATGACACTCCTACGGCTCATGTGCACGCCGTTCGAGGATATCCTCTACAATCCCGGCGCCCCCCGAAAAGCCATAGGCAAGATCCCGCGCAATGCGTTGAAATCCGTCTGGGATCTACTTGTGGAGAACGCCGACGCGGCGCGCTTGCGGCAATTCGAGGAGCAACTCGCCGCGATGCCGATGGAAGAGCAGACCAAGGATGCGATGCTCGAGTTCGGGCGCGATTTTTGGCAGTTCTGCGCCTACGCCCTGCGCAGCGTTTTCGTCGTCGCCGAGGGATCCACCCGCCTGCGCCGCGAGTTGATAGACAAAATGGGTGACGACAATCACTTTGCCTCGCTGAAGGAAGTCGTTTCCATGCTCGAGGTCGCCGAGTCGATCATGACCTTGCGCGACAACCTTTCTCAAGGCCCCATCGACGTGGTCAGCAACCGCGACCTGGACGCCATCATTGCCGCCTTCACGGCGGTCAATGCAAAGGGGCCGAGTTACCAGGAATGCGTGATCTATGTCATTCTCGCGAGGCTCGCGGACATGTCGTCGATCACCGACGTCTTCCAACGCATCGACGACGCCGGCGCCGGGTCGGTCATCACTCAGGTCTCCGATACCGCCGCCCACGCGATGGTCAGTCAGATTGAAGACCATATCAAGGACATGGATGACGATATCGAGGTCGCGCCGGACCGTGAAACCCTGGCGCGCCAAGCCGCGGCCTATGTCGGCACCCTCGCCGGCGCGGCCAAGGCGATCGGGCAAACCGGATCGCGCCAGCAATCGCGCCGGGTCGGGCAGGTCCGAGGGGAACTCGCGGATAAGATACGCGTGAATGTGCTCCAGGAGGGCGATGAGGACACCGCCGCGCTGCTGAATGCCCTACTCGCCGCCAGTTTCTCGGATTTCGATGACGAAGATGACGACCCGGCCGCCGAGCAGGAGATGCTCGAAAAAATGCAGGACCGCATCGTCTCGCTGCGGGTCGCGGAGCGGTACGCGGATGACATCGGGCTCGGCGGTGAGGTCGAACAACGGCTTTCCGAGATTGAGACCGGGCTCTCCAAACGCGCGGATAAGCTGCTCGGGACCCTGAACATCGGCAGCAATCGCTCGAAGGCCGAGGCGGATCTGAACGGCACCGTACGCCTGCTCGAGCTGGTCGCCGGGCCCGAATCCGCCGACGAATTGAGGGTCAAGGGCCTGCGGCTGCTCGACGGCGAGTAAACCGCCGAGCCAGGCGGGTTGGCCTCAAGCCGGCGCCACGCCGAGCCCCACGCGTTGCTCGCGGATCGGCCAATGCACGATCCCCGAAAACACGCCCAGGCCGACGGAAATCCACCACACCAGGTCGTAGGACCCGGTCGCGTCGAACACATAGCCACCGAGCCATGCGCCGAGGAACCCGCCGACCTGATGGCTCAGGAAGACGATCCCGAACAGCATGCTCATGTAACGGGGGCCGAAAATGTCAGCGACCAAGCCCGAGGTCAGCGGCACCGTGCTCAGCCACAAAAGCCCCATGGTTCCGGCGAAAACGTAGACCAGATACTCGCTCGGAGGCAGGAGCACAAACCCGGTCATGACCAGCGCGCGCCCGAGATACAGCCCGCTCAACAGGTACCGCTTGGGAAATCTTCCGCCGAGGACTCCGGCCATCAACGATCCGATGACATTGAACAACCCCACGAGCCCCAGGGCCCAAGCCCCGGTCTCCGCCGACAGGCCAATATCAACCACGAAAGACGGCAGATGGACGGCGATATAGGCTACATGGAACCCGCACACGAAAAATCCGACGGTTAGCAGCCAGAAACTCGGGAGCGCGAAGGCCTCGCGCAGCGCCTCGCCGATCGTCTGATCCGGTACATCCGAAGGCGCGGCCTTGGGGCGTGCCTTGATGAACACCAATCCGAGCGGCAGCATCAATAGCGCGACAAATCCCATGATCAGCGCCGACTGGCTCCAACCGACGGCGGAAAGAAGCGCTTGGCCGGCCGGGACGATCAGAAACTGCCCGAGCGACCCCGCCGCCCCGGTCACGCCCAGCGCGAAGGAGCGCTTTTCGGGCGGGAACAACTGTCCGACCGCGCCCAGGATGATACCGAAGGACGTCCCCGCCAGCGCCGCGCCGACCAGGATACCGGCGCTTAGGTGAAGTAGCCCCGGCGTGTCGGAATAGGCCAACAGGATCGTGCCGCCGGCATAGAGGACCGAGCCCACGGCGATCGCCTTGAAGGGGCCGTAACGGTCGGCGAGCGCGCCGGCGAACGGCTGGGCGACGCCCCAGACCAGGTTCTGAATGGCCAAGGACAAGGCGAAAACCTCTCGTCCATAGCCGAATTCGATGGAAATCGGGCCGAGATAAAGGCCGAAGCCCGAACGAATTCCAAAGGCCAGCGCCGCGATGATCCCGCCCATGATCAGCGCGAGATAGGCAAGGCGCATGTTGACTTCGGCCATATCGCCGGGTCCTCCGATCGGGCCCGCGGCGCGAGGACGCGCCTGGAGCGGCCTGTCTTGGGCATGGGAGCGGTCCTTGAACCGCGCGAGACGGGCGCTCATCGCCGCGATCTCGTCGTTAGAGACCCCGCCATCGGCGCCCAGGCCCAGGCCCAGTTCCAGGTCCCGATCCAAGCCGGCCAATGACGGCGTATCCGCCGGCGCGCCGTCCGTCACGGTGAAATCAACGGCGCCCGCATCCATGAAAAACAGCTCCTCATAGGCCCAGGCGTTTTCGGCTTCCTCGAAACGGGCGCCGACGATCCGAACCTCGCCACCCAGCGACACCATCCGGTCCGCCAGTCCGTCGGTCAAAACCGAAACGGCCTCGGCCTGTTGGAGCGTCTCCCATGTCGAGCCGACGCTGCGCTGCAGATAGTAGAACTCGAAATCCCTGGCCATCACCCTACTCACCGCAAACCCTCGAAAACATGCCGCCCTCGGCTTCTGGGGCGGCTCGCCGTGCGATCATATCCGCACCGATCCGGAAAAGCACGATGTCCCGGGTCGTCGCTCTCCGCGTCCCGCTCAAGCACCGCGTCGATCACGCTTGATCCACCCATCCCCCGCGCCTTAGTCTCCCACTTTCGTTCGTGGGCGCGCAGGGCGCAACACCCCATGATCGCATGGCATCCTTGCCCATATCGCACGAAAGGACCGGCACCATGGCCTCCCCGAAATACGCCTCGCTTGATGGAGAGATTGTCGCGTGGGACGACGCGCGGGTTCATATCGCGTCCGCCGGATTCAAATTCGGGACTGCGGTCTTCGAGGGCCTGCGTGGGTACTGGAACTCCTCCGAGGAGGAGATGTATCTGTTCCGGATGGCCGAACACATGGACCGGCTGACCTTCTCCCAACGGTTCATGCGCTTCGATGAGATTCTCACTCCCGAGACCGTCACCGAGAAAACCGTGGAGCTAATTCAGGCCAACGGCTTCAAGGGCGAGAACCTGCACATCATGACCACGGCTTATGTCTCGGGCCAAGGCGGGCCCGGCGTTTGCGGGCCGATCGGGCTCGCGATCACCGCCCAGGAACGGCCGCGAAGCGAGCGTGTGACCGGCGGCGTCACCGCTCAGGTCAGTTCCTGGATGCGGGTGCCCGACCAGGCCATGCCGATGCGGGTGAAATGCAACGCCAACTACAATAACGGTCGGCTCGCGACGGTTCAGGCCGTGGCCGACGGTTATGACACGGCGATTTTCCTCAACAGCCGCGGCAAGGTCTCGGAAGGCCCGGGCATGTGCTTCTTCATGATCCGCGACGGCGTGCCGATCACGCCTTCCGTGACCAACGACATTCTCGAAAGCATCACCCGCGAAACGGTCCTTGAGCTGATCGAGGAAATCTTCGGCGTCACCCCGGTCGAGCGCGACATCGACCGCTCCGAGTTGATGGCCGCCGACGAGGCGTTTTTCTGCGGCACCGCCTGGGAGGTTACCCCGATTCTCGGCATTGACCGGGTGGAGATTGGCGGCGGAACTATCGGTCCGATGACCAAGCGTCTCCAGGAAGCCTTCTTCGCCGTGTCCGACGGCACCAGCGGCACCCATCACGAGTGGCGTCTGCCGGTTTACGGCTCGGCAGCGGCCAAGGCGGCGGAATAACGCTCGCGCTCGCGGCGGCTGATGATA
>Ga0181593_10000407_pt1 | contig 37244 bp, 25 predicted proteins | sample 071ome_19_FD_133756 | JGI IMG/M metagenome (GOLD analysis project Ga0181593, IMG submission 133756) | Coastal salt marsh microbial communities from the Groves Creek Marsh, Skidaway Island, Georgia - 071413AT metaG (megahit assembly) | ecosystem: Environmental > Aquatic > Marine > Intertidal...
AGCCCGCAAATGGCGAATTGTTCACCCGGAAATACATCGCGATGGTGGGTTTATCTAGATCGATATAGCTCAGAGGAGTAAGATCGCTAGATGCAGTCAAGGTGTCTCCGATATGCACCCCTTCATAACCCGCTATGGCTGCGATATCACCCGCCACGGCTTGATCCACGGGCTCCCTTTTCAACCCGCTAAAAGAAAATAACTTGGTGGCGCGACCTTTACTTTTCACATCACCCTTTCCATTGACTAGGGCTAGATCTTGATTAACCTTAACGACTCCTTGCTCGATTCGGCCAACCGCAATGCGACCAACATAATCGTTCCAGTCAATGCTACTAATAAGCATTTTGAATGGCTGATCTAGTGGCTGATCGGGAGCCGGAACGTGGGAAACAATGGTATCCATAAGGCTGGATAAATCCGTTCCCATATCGTCTAAGTCTGTGCCCGCAATACCTTCTTTTGCTATGGCATAAAGCACTGGGAATTCCAATTGCTCATCAGTAGCATCAAGCATCACAAATAGATCAAATATCTCATTCAATACCGCATCTGGACGGGCATCTTTCCGGTCAATTTTATTAATCAATACAATGGGTTTGTACCCAAGACTTAAGGATTTACGCAGTACAAATTTGGTTTGGGGCAGCGGACCTTCGGCAGCATCTACTAAGAGGATAACCCCATTCACCATTTTTAAAATTCGTTCAACTTCCCCTCCAAAATCGGCGTGACCAGGAGTATCTACTATATTAATTTTGGTGTCTTTCCAGGATACCGCGGTGTTTTTTGAAGAGATGGTGATCCCGCGCTCTTTTTCCAAATCTCCGGAATCCATGACTCGATCATCAACTTCTTGGTGGGCCTGAAAGGTACCGCACTGCTTCAGAATTTGGTCTACTAAGGTGGTTTTGCCATGATCTACGTGAGCAATGATGGCGATATTTCGAAGGTCTTGTTGCATGGATGTTAAATGAGTTGGCAGTACTAAACCATGCACGTATCCGTTCGAGACCGTTCGAATAAGTAGTTCATAGGTTAAATACCGAAAATTGAACAGCCTCTAAGATACGAAGAATCCCGTTATTAAAGAGGGAGATTGTCATGTTTTTTTCTAGGCACCGAATCCACCTTGTGAGCACTCATTTTAAAGGCGTGAATGAGCTTATCCCTGGTCTCGGACGGCAAAATGACGTCGTCGATGAATCCCCGAGATGCCGCTTTGTAAGGATGGGCAAACTCCTGGGCATATTGCGCCTCAAGCTCGGCCTGTTTTGCCGCCGGATCTGAGGCCGCCGCAATTTCTTGACGAAAGATTATCTCAACCGCTCCTTTAGTACCCATTACCGCTATTTCGGCCGTAGGCCAGGCTACGTTATAATCGGCTCGAATATGCTTTGAATTCATTACGTCATACGCCCCACCATAGGCCTTTCGCGTAATTACCGTGCATTTTGGAACGGTGGCCTCGCAAAGTGCATAGAGTAATTTTGCACCATGCTTAATAATCCCTCCCCATTCCTGATCGGTACCTGGCAAAAATCCCGGCACATCTACCAAAACCAACAAGGGGATGTTAAAAGCGTCACAAAACCGAACAAATCGCGCCGCTTTCAAGGAAGATTCTATACACAGCACTCCTGCCAATGCCAGTGGCTGATTGGCTACCACGCCAATAGGAGCCCCATCTAATCGAGCAAAGCCCGTAATCATATTGGCCGCATACTCGGGTTGAACCTCATAGAAGCTTTCCCCATCAACCACTCCCTCGATGACTTCCTTCATATCGTAGGGTTTATTGGGATTTTCGGGAACCAAGGTATCTAAGGCCTCTGCTTTGGTCGAATCCGGTTTTTTCACGGGTTGAACCGGAGGCTTTTCCTCACAGTTAGAGGGCAAATACCCCATAAGTTTTCGAATATCCCGCAAACAAATAGCATCGTTAGGAGTGGCAAAGTGAGCCACACCCGATTTTTGCGTATGGGTAGCGGCCCCTCCCAGTTCTTCGGAACTTACTTCTTCATGAGTAACCGTTTTCACCACATTAGGACCCGTAACGAACATATAGCTACTATCCTGAACCATGTAAATGAAATCGGTGAGTGCTGGAGAATACACAGCGCCACCCGCACATGGCCCCATGATGGCCGAGATCTGAGGAATGACTCCTGAAGCCATGCTATTGCGCCAAAAAACCTCGGCATACCCCCCAAGCGATGACACCCCCTCTTGAATACGGGCTCCACCAGAATCATTAAGTCCGATAATTGGATGTCCATTTTTCATGGCCAAATCCATGATCTTACAAATTTTCTCGGCATGTGTTTCTGAAAGAGATCCTCCAAACACCGTAAAATCCTGGCTGTAGACATAAACCGGACGACCATCAATACAACCCGATCCCGTGATAACACCATCGCCTAATATCTTTTGTTCATGTAAGCCAAAGGCCGACGATCTGTGGGTTACAAAAGCATCGATTTCTTGAAAACTACCGGGATCCAAAAGTAATTGGATGCGTTCTCTAGCTGTCAATTTCCCTTTGTCGTGCTGACGTTTGATTCGAGCTTCACCACCGCCCTCTTTGGCTTGCGCTCTTAATTTGAGTAATTGTTCTACTTTTTCGGATCGATGTTCGCCTTTTTCGTCATTCATAGTGCTCATCATGAGTTGGGTTTAAGAGTTGTGCGAGTCCTTCGATTAGTCCGTGAAATATTTTTGAAGCTCATCGGTGAACTGAACCATGATTTTTGAGGTCATGTCGATGTCATAGGTAGGAATGATTTCGGTTTGAAGGCATTTGATCACATTTTTCCAGACAAATTTACCTTCTAAGGTTTCAACCACTTCCTTGTAATCTGCTTCAGAGCCACCGAAAAGTTTTTTGATGTACTTTTTTTGGTTCTTTTTGAGGGCTTTTGCGAGTCCTCCTTCCGACTCGTTGCTACTTACTGGTGCAACTGGTTCGGATAAATCCTCTGGTTGTTCTTCGACATCCTGCTCAAAGAAGGAGTCTTTATTAGTTTCAAATGGAGAATCCTGAGTAGCTTCAAAGGGTGAATCATCCTCTAAAGAGTCACTGTTAGACAATTCCTCACTTTCATTCTTATTGTTTTGCATAAACATGGAGGCGAGTGAATCGGGATGAAGTTCCTCCTCATCATCCTCCTCTTCGTGCGCAATAAATAGTGTGTTCTCATCAACCTCATCTTCAGTAAATAGTGATGACTCATTATCCTCGTCATCCTCGTCATCCTCATCATCCGCGTCATTCTCCTCAACCTCATCTTCTACTTCTTCTGTTTCAAGGAAGGGACGATTGAAGAGACTATCTTCGTCATCCACTGATTCAATTTCTGGTGTAGGTTCCGGCTGTTCATCGACTAAAGGCTCAGAATTAATCTCAGGTTCTGGTTTAGGTTCCGGCTCCACTTCAACCAGAGTCTTCTTCTTAATTAGGTCGATGACTTCGTTGACTCGAAGATCGCCCTCACCTCTTAATTTTATAGCCCATTCATTTTTCGAACGATCATCAAAGTAATCAGCCAAAAGGCTCTTAGGTAATTCAACACTCATACAGAGTTGATATAGGGTTTCCAGTTCTTGTTCCCATCTCCCCCAATCATAGCTTTCGGTCAATTTTGAGAGTAACTGTTGAATGATTTGCGATGCTCTTACCTTCGAAAGCACATGAAATTCTTTTCGTTCGAGGTATCGAGGCAACAGTCGTTTTAATTCTGGGAAAAACAACAGCTCTTCACATCTTTTTTCTAATTCATGTGCCTCTAACTCAACTTTATCACCGTACAAAAAATCCACCAATTGCTCATTGGGTTGAACAAGTATGGGTATCCAAGTCTGTACAAATTCCTGTCCGATTTCAACCAGTTCCTCCCTTGGCACCTCTATGGTCTCCATCGCAGCGGTGATAAATGATTCCCATTTTGTGCGTACGGAATGATCATCCCACTGTACCCAATGTGCATTTGAAGCGTTTAATTGAGAGCGAAACCTGTGCTGAACCTGATTCCAAATGAAGTCTCGTAAGTAGACGGGTAAGAGTTCGAAATGCTTAAACTGACGCTCATCAACCGATATGGGAAGAGACTTCCACTCCTCTGATAGTAGTTGGGCTACTTGATTTGAAATATTTGTCATCACGTTTGCGTGGGATTTTTGGTATACTTCAAAAATAACGTCTCTTTAGTGGTGAAACAACTTAGGCTTTATGATTACGCTTAACGCGACCAATCTTCGAAAACAATATACTCATCGCAGACTTTTTTCCGAACTCAGCTTTGAGCATCGTGAAGGAACTCTGGGCATTGCGGGTTCTAACGGCAGTGGAAAATCTACCCTCCTACGATGCTTGGCATTCTTACAGGGAATTGATGGTGGAACCATTCAATGGACCGATAATCATGAAGTCATTGAGCGCCCAATACTACGAGCACAAATGGGCTTTGTAGCTCCTAATATTCAGCTGTATGACGAGCTTAGTGTTCTTGAAAATCTAGAGTTTATTGAAGAGTTGAATACACGTGATTCCAATAGAAATGTGAGTACTTCAGATTGGCTAATGAGATGTCAGGTAGCCGATTTAAAGGACTATCCCTATCAACGCCTGTCGACTGGACAACAGCAGAGAGTAAAATTAGCTATTGCTTTGTCGCGAAATCCTAGCGTACTTTTTCTGGATGAACCAGGAGCCAATTTAGATGGACCAGGAAAGCAGCTAATTAGGGAAGTCATGGATGAGCTTAAACAGCAGCAAACCCTGTTATTACTGGCCACCAATGACCCTAAAGAGTTGGACCTTTGTGATCATATCATCGATCTAAGTGCCTCCTGATTCTTAACCAATTGTTACCTATTTAACCCCAAATTATTTTCATTGTGATTTCTGATTACGATTACCGCCTTGCCGACCTCATTTTAAACCATAGCACAGAAGTGCAAAAAAACGACCAAGTCATGGTTCAACTTATCGGGTTGAATGGCATCGATCTGCTGCGAGCATTGGTTGAAGGCATCCGTAAGCGTGGTGCCCATCCTTTTGTTCAAATAGAAGACACCGAGGTGCAACGTACCTTAGTCGAACATGGGGATGAACACTTTTGGAAAAATCAGGCATCCGTAGATCAGCTACCCTTGATGAAACAAATGGATGTATTTATAGGTATTCGTGCTTCCGAAAATATTTATGAACAATCCAAGGCTAGTAAAGATGCGAATAAGGCATATTCTGAACATTTTTTAAAGCCTGTTCACTTTGACGAACGAGTAAATAATACTCGCTGGTGCATTATGCGATACCCCTCCCCCGCTTTTGCCATGAATGCAAAACTACCTACACGGGACTTTACGAAATTTTATTACGAAGCATGCCTAGTAGACTATGGTCAACTTCAAGAGGCTATGAAACCCCTTGAAACCCGACTGCGAGCGGCCGATCAGGTACGCTTGGTAGGAGAAGGAACCGATATTAGTTTATCGGTGAAAGGTCAAAATTGGGTGCCTTGCTTTGGTCGTCACAACATTCCTGACGGGGAAATTTTCAGTTCTCCTATTATCGATTCCGTTCAAGGTGTCATACGGTATGCCCCTAGCGTCTATCAAGGAAAACCCTTTGAATTCGTTTCTCTTGAAGTAAAAGATGGCGTCGTAGTCGACTTTGATTCTTCAAATAACGACGCACTTCGAGATATTTTGGACACCGATAAAGGAGCTCGCCGATTCGGAGAGTTTAGCTTTGGAACCAATCCGATTATTGCGAGTCCTATGTACGATATTCTATTCGATGAAAAGATTTATGGCTCTAATCACCTCACCCTAGGTAAAGACTACGAAATAGCTCCAAACGGAAATTCCAGTAACATCCACTGGGATTTGGTATGTATAGGAGCCGATGTCTATCTCGATGGAGAACTGATTCGAAAAGGTCGCCACTACATAACCGACGATTTAAAAGGGCTCAATCCTAGTTAGAGCAGGATCCTTTAGCGAGAGCAGAATCTACTACTTACTTATTGTTTTCGGAGGCGAAGTTAATCTACGTCAAATGAGATGCCCTGCGCCAATGGCAACGCTTCTCCCCAATTAATCGTATTGGTTTGTCGCCTCATGTATGCTTTCCATGCATCGCTGCCCGACTCTCTACCACCACCGGTTTCTTTTTCCCCTCCGAAAGCGCCTCCTATTTCGGCACCACTGGTACCTATATTGATGTTGGCAATACCACAATCAGATCCAGTAGCACTTAAAAATCGTTCGGCTTCTCGAAGATTCAGTGTAAACATCGCGGAACTTAAACCTTGCTTAACCCCATTGTGAAGTTCAATTGCCTCTTCCTGTGTACTATATTTAATAAGGTATAAAATAGGCGCAAACGTCTCCTCTTGGACAATTTCATAATGATTTTGAGCCTCCACAATCGCCGGTTTTACGTAGTGCCCCTCACCTTCAAGTACCTGCCCACCACAGATGATGGTTCCCCCTTCGGATTGAACCTTTTCCAATGCGGCCTGCATAGCATTCACGGCATCTTGATCTATCATCGGACCAACTAAGGTACCTGGCTCTAGTGGGTCGCCAATGGTGATTTTCTCATAAATACTCACCAAACGGTCTTTTACTTGATCATATACCTTCTCATGAACGATTAATCGTCGAGTACTAGTACATCGCTGACCACAGGTACCCACCGCTCCAAATACAGTCGCTCGTATAGCCATTTCAAGATCGGCCTGATCTGAAATAATAATAGCGTTATTGCCTCCTAACTCCAGTATACTCTTGCCAAGGCGACCTCCCACAACTTTGGCGACTTCTTTACCCATCCGAATTGAACCGGTTGCAGAGATTAAAGGTACTCGCGAATCTTGAGTCATCCACTCACCAACTTCTCGATCGCCAGTCACCAAATTAAAAATCCCTTCAGGAAGATTGTTTTCTTTGAGCACTTTAGCCACAATCTTTTGGATAGCCACACCACAAAGTGGGGTCTTTTCCGAGCCTTTCCAAATCATTACATTCCCGCAAACCGCCGCGATCATTGCATTCCAACTCCAAACGGCTACCGGGAAATTAAATGCCGAAATTATGCCCACTATTCCCAACGGATGCCACTGTTCGTACATACGATGCTCGGGGCGCTCACTATGCATGGTGAGTCCATAGAGCTGTCGACTTAATCCCGTCGCAAAATCGCAAATATCAATCATCTCTTGTACTTCACCAAGGCCTTCTTGATGAATTTTACCCATCTCGTAGGTGACTAATTTGCCAAGAGGTTCCTTAAATTCGCGCAGTTTATCACCAATTTGTCGAACAATCTCCCCTCTTTGCGGAGCTGGCATAGTTCTCCAGACTTGATGTGCATTCTGTGCTGTCTGCACCACCTGCTCATACTGCTCTTTTGTGGTAACCGTTACGTTAGATATTTTTTTTCCATCTACTGGAGTAAAGCTGCTGATGAGCTCTTTACTTTCCATATGCTTGGTACCCGTGCTTGTGCCTGCGTTTACCCCTTCAATACCTAATTTGAGTAAAAAATCCATAGTTATATCTCATGCTTAGTGTGTATTGAAAGATAAGGACTTAGTGGTTAAATGACAGTGATTTTACCGCAAGTAGGATTTATTTCTGATAAGAGTCTAGAAAGCTTTAGATTTGACCCATGAGAACAGTGAGCCAGCGACAATTAGGAATACTTAGAAAACTGAAACGGAAGAAATACCGTGAACAGTTTGGATTATTTATTGCCGAGGGTTGGCATACCCTAGAGCAAATAGCTGAAAATAAAGTCCTACTCATTCAGGAAGTGTATTTTACTAATGATCACATCGACAGCGCTGAATGGCAAAAGCTTCTGAAGCTCGGAATTTCAGAAGATCGATGTTTTGTTCTCTCAAACAGCGATGCTGCCGAAGTATCTGATACGGAGCAATCTTCTGGGTGGCTTGCAACTATACAAATTCCTAAGCCTACTGAACTAAACTCACTGATTCATGCCGGAGTCGTAACTAAAGGAGATGAACCAGAAGGTTCAACGCGAAAAATATTCATTGCCTTGGATGAAATCCAGGATCCCGGGAATCTGGGAACCATTCTGCGAACAGCCGTTTGGATGGGGGTAGAAGGAGTGATTTTTGGCAAGGGATGCGTGGACGCCTGGAACCCGAAAGTGGTGCGTAGTACGGTTGGGGCTTCGGGAATGATTCCCTATGTATCAGGTGAGTTAGCGGAGCTTTTGCCCAATTTTGAGTCAAAGGGTTGGAACATTGGAATACTGGAAGGATCGGATCGGGCAGAGCCACTCTCTAATCCACTGGAAACGGGGGCATTTATTTGGGTGGTAGGGAATGAATCACGGGGTATTTCTGAAGAAGTAAGAGCGTTAGGCTATAAAGAATATCGCATCGAATCGACGGGAAAAGGGGTTGAAAGCCTGAATGCAGCCATGGCCCTAGGTATTGCACTTTACCGGACGGTTAACTTTTCGTAACACGTTGCATCTGGTTTTACCATTGCATTTATTACGGGGGAAGTACATCTACATAGAGAAGCTTAAAGCTTTCTCAAAGATCTCATCTACATCTTATTACACTTATGCCAAAGAAGAAAACGAAGAAGATATTCGTGCTCGATACCTCGGTTTTGTTGTACGATTTTGAGGCGGTTAAAAATTTCCAAGACAATGATGTCGCCATCCCTATAACGGTACTTGAAGAGTTGGACAGTTTTAAGAAAGGGAACTCTGTCACGAATTTACATGCGCGAGAATTTATTCGGTATTTAGACAGTATTTCCGATGCGAATATGCTCCAAGAATGGATACCGATTGATGGGCGCAAGAGTGGGCGCCTCAAAGTGATTAGCAATGGAGGTGATCATGTAGATGCCAATAAAGTTTTTGGGTCCAAAAAGAATGATCACGACATCTTGAATGCTGCGCTTAGACTGCGCGCCGATAATCCCGAGATTCGTGTGATATTGGTGTCCAAGGATATTAACCTACGCCTGAAGGCTCGAGCATTGAACTTAGAGGCCGAGGATTACGAAACCGTACAGGTTAAAAATATCGACCAACTCTATAAAGGAAAAACCGAGCTTATACTGGAAGATCCCTCGGTGATTGCTAAGCTATACGAGCAAGGACACTTGGATCCTGAAGACCTAATGGAGGATACACCCCCTTTGAATCACTTCTACATCCTCAAAAGCCATGGCTCGTCGGCTCTAGGTTGGTACAACCCCAACAGTCGGTTGATTGAAAATATTGAGATGAAGAATATTTTTGGTATTCATCCTCGCAATGCGGAACAACATTTCGCCATGCATGCCTTGATGAATCCTAATGTACTGCTTACCACCATCACAGGTTCGGCAGGTACAGGGAAAACTCTGTTGGCCTTGGCTTCGGCACTCGAGCAAAGAAGCCAGTTCAAGCAAATATATCTCGCACGCCCTATTATTCCTCTGAGTAACCGAGACATCGGTTTTTTACCCGGGGATGCGAATGCCAAAATTGATCCTTATATGCAACCGCTGTGGGATAATCTTAGCTTTATCAAAAATCAGTTTAAGGAAAACAGTAAGCAATACAAGAAGATTGATGAGATGATTCAAACCGATAAGCTCCGTATTGTTCCTTTGGCCTATATTCGAGGACGCAGCTTGTCGAATGTGATTTTTATTGTGGATGAAGCTCAAAATCTTACCCCACACGAGATTAAAACCATTATCACTCGTGCCGGAGAAAAAACTAAAATTGTGTTCACGGGCGATATCTTTCAAATCGATACCCCATACCTAGACGCACAAAGTAACGGACTCTCCTACCTGGTCGATCGTATGCACGCATCACCGCTGTATGCACATATCAACTTAGAAAAAGGTGAGCGCTCGGAATTAGCCAATATAGCCAGTAAACTGTTGTAGTTACTGGCTATGGCTAGGGCTTAGTTACTCCAGTTATTGTCCGACAAGAACAACTCGCCATGTTCTGGGGATAACCGCTCGGTTAAGTAGCGCATGCGAATTTTGTTGTAGTGCGCCCCATGAGCTCCACGAATACCATGTCGATTGTCGGGATAGAACATCACATCAAATATTTTATCCTCTCTAATGAGCGCATCGATTAACATGATGCTATTCTGAGGATGCACATTGTTGTCGGTTGATCCGTGAACGATAAGCAAATCTCCTTTGAGCTCACTCGCATAGGTCATAGCAGAACCCACGTCATAGCCCTTCTTATTGGCCTGAGGAGTATTCATATAACGCTCGGTGTAAATGGTGTCGTAGCTTCTCCAATCGGTTACAGGAGCTCCCGAAACTCCCACATGAAATGTATTTGGATAGCGTAGCATAAGCATTGCCGTTGCATAGCCTCCATAGGAGTGGCCGTATACCCCGACTCGTGAACCGTCGGCATAGGAACGCTCGGCAATATGAGAAACAAAAGCCGCGTAATCATCAATTTCTAAGGTGCCTAATTTACCATAATGTAGAGTAGCAAAGTTTTTACCTCTATTGCCCGATCCACGATAATTGGCTCTAATTACGATGTATCCTAATTGAGCTAGTCTCTGATAACCATCGTTGGTTTTGTAGCCATTGGTTACATCCTGATAGGCAGGTCCACCGTAGAGGGGTAACAGTATTGGATAGTTTTTTGAAGGGTCAAAGTCTGCGGGTTTGTATACCAAGCCTACCAGATCCGTAACGCCGTCAGCAGCTTTGAAAATAACTTTTTCAGGTGCTGCTAGACCCTGAGCTTCTACCGCGCTTACGTCCATGGTTTGAAGACTACGCACTCGTGATCCATCGGCTTTATGTAAACTCGCCGCATATGGGCGACTAAACGAAGAGGAACGAGAAACATAGTAGGTAGCGGCCTCATTCATAGAAATCATATAACGGCCGTCCGATTCAGAAAGGGTTTGAACATTTGCATCAAAATCTACGACATGAAAATACTCATCCAGTCCCATATCATTATAGGCAGTGAAATAGACCTTCTGGTTTTTCTCGTCAACACCTACAATAGATCCTAATGGGTTTTCTCCATCGGTTAACTGACGCACCAAATTCCCGTTGAAATTATACAGATATAACTGATTGTATCCCGTTTGCTCTGACGTCCATAGAAAGTGCTCACCATCGGCTAACTGAATAAAATTATCGTGCAAATTGATGTAGGCGTCTTCTCGCTCCTCAAAAATGGTTCGAACTTCGCCTTCGGCTAAACTGTAGGACAAAAACTCCAATTCATTTTGCTGACGGTTCAATCTACGGAAGGTCAACTCTTGGGAATTATTTCTCCAGATAGGTCGCACAATGTAGGTGTCGGGGCTGCTATTGGTAGGAATCTGATCAATTTCTCCAGTCTCGATATCCACGATAAATAGATTAACCGTTGGATTTGGCTCTCCAGCCTTAGGGTAACGCATGAGTTCGAGTCCCGTCTCAAACTCTAACTCATGAATAATGGGATATTGATAAACATCTGTCTCGTTATACTGTAAGTAGGCGATTTTTTTATTATCTGGAGAGAACCAGTAGGCTTCTCGTTGACTAAATTCTTCTGGATATACCCAACTCGGACGACCATTCATCTGTTCTTCACTTCCATAGGTAAGACGCTTCTCTTCTTTGGTTTGTGTATTTACCAAGTAGATATCATAGCCTTTAACATGCGCAAACCATCGATAATCATGAGAATAGGTACCATTCCAGAGCTGTGACCGCTCCATGCTTCGCATGAGTTCATCGGTATACTGAGCGCGCTCAACTTCTGGCTTGTATAGACCTCGTAACTCAAGAGAACTTAAATCGAATACATGATCTTGTTCTTGGTATACAAAGAAGATGGAGGAATTATCCATTACATAATCAAAACTGCCAAATGGAATTGCATTGAGCTCGACATCGTGAAGTTCTTCTAGCCCTTTGAGTAAAGCTCTTTTTTGGCGATTGGTAAACAGCTCAGTCCGTTTTTGGCTTTCAGGATCTACCTTATAGTATTCGGTTCCACCTTCGACCTGCTCTCGTTCCATATAACCGAGATCTCCAGGTAGCCATTGGATATTTGCAGATCCTTCATAACTAACGAAACCAGGAGTACCCATGGCTTGGTATAAGTCGTAGCCTCGCATCACTTCCTGCGCCATTGCTGGCTGATAAGCAATTGATGTAAAGACTACTGCCCATAATAGTATAGGCATGAACGCTAAGTTGAATCGTTTGAAAGAGGTATGGGTTTTCATATGAATAGATGTTTGCGCAATTCTATGTTGAATGTCTGATTCTAAGTTGAATTTCTTAACTAGGTTTAAAGTAAATAAAGCTAAAGGATACACGTGTAAAAGCTTTCAAAAAAGCTACGTCCAATCCCGCACAATCTCAATGTGGGAAAGCTCATGACCCAAAAAGCGTTCTGCTAGCTCCTGAAATCGTTGGGGGCGATCGCTTACATAACAACTAAAACTTCCCCCTTGGTTATTGCATCCATCCTGATGCTCCAAATATTCTTTGGCCGTTCGGGCAATTGATACCGCCGAGTCAATAATGAGGGTTTCTTTGGAGCTAAGCAGCTCAGATATAAGTGGTTTAAACAATGGGTAATGCGTACAACCCAATATGATAGCATCCAAGGACTGATCCTGGAAAGCTTGAAGATAATGCTCTAGGGTCAATCGTGCGACGGCGTGATCAATCCATCCTTCCTCTGCCAAGGGCACCAATAAGGGACAGGCTTCCTGAACTACCTGTATCTGAGAATAGCTAGACTCTAGGGCTTTTTTATAGGCCTCGGAACGAACCGTTGCCAAGGTTCCTATTACCCCTACCGTAGGTTCGGACACTCGGAGCTCCTCTTTAATGGTTTGCACCCCTGAGCTTATTACATCCAGAACAGGCACCTCGCCAGCTAATCGTACTACATCCTCTTTTGCAGAAGCCGATACGGTGTTGCAGGCAATAAGAATCATTTTAACGCCCTTGTCTAAAAGAAACTGGGTAATTTCCATCGCATACATTCGCACCGTTTCTTCCGACTTGATACCGTAAGGCACCCTTGCGGTGTCTCCAAAATAGATAATATCCTCGTGTGGAAGAGCCTCTTTAACCGCTTTAGCAACAGTCAGCCCTCCAATACCGGAGTCGAAAATTCCAATGGGTCGCTTTTGATTATTCAATTCGCTGAATGATTTTTTGATATCAGATGTATGGGAATGTATGATTTTATTTGCGCTATATTCAATCTTATGATTATGAGATTTATTCGATGTGTCCTCCCCACTCTATTATTGGCTTACTTTAACCTACTTAGCGGACCGACTTGGGCAAAAGCAACCCTTGTTAATAAGCCCTCTTTCAGCCCATCAGATACCACTGATCTTGCATTAGATCTGGATGAAGTGGTCGTCGTCGGGTACTTAAATAGCCGAAATCTACTCCAAATACCCGCAGCTATACAGAGCATTGACCCGATGGATTTCAACCGATTCGACAGTCACTCACTTCGGAATGTGTTAAACACGGTATCTGGTCTTCGATTTGAAGAGCGGGCGCCGGCAAGCTATAGACTATCGGTTAGAGGAAGTTCCTTGCGCTCCCCATTTGGCATTCGAAACATAAAAATATATTGGAATGATTTTCCACTTACAGAACCTACTGGTAGCACCTTTTTAAATCTCTTGGACCCTATTCAGTTTTCAGAAGCTGAGGTGTTAAAAGGACCATTGGGGAGTATTTTTGGCGCAGGTAATGGAGGGGCTATACTCTTTCGCAGTTTTCCACTTCTACCACCGGTTGAAGGGGGGAGCGGGATGGTTCAAACCGAGAAAAAATGGGCGCGAACCCAATGGAGTCAGCAATTAGAAGGTGGGGCGTTTGGCCGTAGAATAGCGAATTCTCGTTTTCTCATGGAATCCGCCGATGTTCAGGTAGGGCTTAACTGGGCCAATTCGTCACTGGATGGATATCGGGAGCAATCGGCTATGGATCGATCGGTGATGGAGTTCAGCCTACGGGTACGTGATGCCTCTACCAAACATCGTATTTCGGCCCATATGATGCATAGCCAGCTAGATTATGAAATCCCTGGCGGGTTAAACTTAAGTCAGTTTCAAGAGAACCCTAAGCAAGCAAGGCCAGGTAATCGATTCGTTCAGGGAAGTCTGGAGTCCAATGCCGGGATTCTACAAAATGCGATCATTGGGGGCATGCATTGGGATTGGCAAATGAATGGTGAATGGAGCCAAAAGATTTCAATTTTTGGGCAGGCGAGTGACTTTGAAAATCCTTTCAATTTGGATTACAAAATAGATCAGCGCATTAGCGGTGGTATGCGTGGTATTTGGACGTGGAAGAATCGAGAAGCCGATCCGGATATTAGATGGAATTCCGGTTTTGAAGTGCATCAGGCCTCCTACGCAGCTCGGAATTATGGGAACATTGGAGGGCAGGTGGATACCTTGAATTTTGATGATCAGATAGAGGTGGACCAACGGCTCTTTTTTAGTTCTTTGGACTGGCAATTCGCACCCAATTTGAGCCTTCAAATATCACAGAGTTTTAATGCGCTTAGCTATGATATCACCCGGTTGTCCGCCGCTTTCGGCTATGGCCCAATCGGCGCATTATCACGTGATTTCAAGCTTCAATGGGTGCCTAGGATTGGGCTTAATTATGAGTTTAACTCAAATACGTCCACCTATTTGAGCTTAGCTCGCGGCTTTTCCCCTCCCACGCTGGAAGAAATACGCACTAACGAAGGGTCTGTGAATTCCGAGCTTGAAGCCGAAGTGGGAACCAATATTGAATGGGGTTTCCGAGGATATTTCTGGAATCAACGCTGGTTTGTAGATGCTAGTTTCTTCTATTTCTGGTTGAAGGAAGCCATCGTGCAGCAACAAACCGAACGTGGAACACTTGTTTTTCAAAATGTTGGGAGTACGGTTCAACCCGGGTTGGAACTTCGGCTAAATGGAGCGCTTTGGACCTCTGAGTCAAGTAATTGGGGGCTGAATTATTCGGCCGCTGGTAATTATTATCCATTCGAATTTAACCGTTACCGTTCGGCAGATGGTGTGTTTGATGGCAATAAGCTAACCGGTGTTCCTAAAACACAAGTGTATCAGCAGGTTCGCCTCGAGGGGTCTATTGGACTAAGTGCTAGCTTGACGCACGAGTTTCAGTCTTCCTTACCTCTAGACGATGAAAATTCCGTTTTTACAGACGCTCATCATGTGTTCAATGGCCAATTAGCTTGGACCCACCGGTGGGGACCTAGACTAGAAACCAAAGCATATATGAGTGTGGAGAATATAACCGATACCTCCTACAGTTTAGGCTATGACACCAATGCATTTGGTGGGCGATATTATCAACCTGCACCCAAAAGATACGCCTACGGCGGTATCCGCCTTAGTTGGGATTTGTAACTTAATTATCCTGTCGTTGATTAATCGTCCAGCAGCGTAAGCCATCTCGAGTTAATGCTACCAATTCTTGCCTACCATCGCTATTTAAATCAGCAAACATTGGGTACCTCATAGAAGCCGTAGGAAGCTCGAAAAGCCGCTCGCCATTTACCAGGGTCCAAGCAAATAAACGCCCGAAAGAACCGGAAATGCCTATATCTAGGTTTCGATCGGCATCAATATCCAAAATACTTAGGGAAGACTCAGGGGTAGCCGCCTGTCCCATAGCATAACTGGCGATGAATGCGGGTTGATCATTGTATAAAAATAGGCTTCCATTACCACTGACCATCGCAAAAATATCACTTCTGTAAAAACCAGAACTATCGCGTAACAGCACCGAAGGGCGTTGGTCCAAGGACAGTAGAGGCGTGGAGCTCACAGAAACCGACCTAAGCTGCAAAGAGTCCACTTGCTCGGTTGTATCTATAGCCATTACCCCTATGGTGGTACTAAGGGTGTCGCTCCATACTGGATTTGTAGCAATGGCATACCACTGCCCATCCGCGGCCACCCCTCTCCATTCCTCTTTCACTATCATTGGATCCGAGCTAATCGGCGCCGGTAAAAACATAGGGTACCCTTCCTTGGCCAGACCATTTCTGTTCCATGCATGCACACTGTTTTCCGCGTGGGCAACTATCATCCATTCTCCTTCCCACTGCGTATGCAGGATTTTAGAACGTATGGGGGCATTTAATTTCTGTGGCCATCCTCGAACATTTTGCCCCCGTCCGTCTAACACATGAATATTTCGAGCCGCCGTGCCAACCACTAGTTCAGGTATTCCATTACGCATAACATCGGTAACCAACAAAGGAGTGGTTATTTCTTCCCCTAGTTCAAGCGGAAATTGCGGTAGCAATCCACCATTCGTATTCCAGGCATATATCTTGGTACCTGCCGCCTGCATTACTATTGACTGTCCATTTCCGTACCAATCATAAACCAATGGACTTCCCACAGGTAAATCTTCTCCGGTTTGAACCCGAAAAACTTCGGTCCCATCAAATGCGATTCCCACTACATCACCATTGGTGGTGGTGGCGAGTATCTCTTTGGTCGAGTTACCAACTAAATTTATGGCCGTTGGTGTGGCTACTAATGAATCCGCATCCAAAGGCCATACCCATAATTCTTCATAAGGTTGGATTTGTCCTTCTTTGGTAAAACTGTTAAAACTAAAGCGAAGTTTGGAAGACTGGGGGACTCGCTGGAACTGAATCATGGCTCCGTCAAAGCCCTGTACCAATGGCTCCAATGGTGCATCGGGCATCAGCATCGGCTGTAAAAACTGAAGAAAGTCGTTGGATGAAAACCAAACTAAAGCACTTCTTTCATCCCACCCGTTATCCAATAGTTGCCGATACGTTTCGTCATAATACATGACTCGTCTTCTTCGTCTATCCGCCTCAACGCTTTCCACCAAACCCTTGCGAGTGGCCATAACGATGACTTGCCCAGAAATACTTAGGTAGTAATCTTGAAATGGGGCAAGTGAAGCCCCTAAGAGCTCTCTAATCAACTCACTTTGCACGTAATAACTCTGATCTACTTTTCGCACCCAGCCAAGTTCCGACCATGATTCCAAAAGATTATCCACGACCCGCGCTGATGACATGGTTCGCATAAATAAAAACTCACCACTACTGGCTACACCCGATTCGGCATAACTCACAGCTGCAAATGCTTCACCAATAGCAAGGGCAAAATTTCTAAAGCTTTCAGGGTCTGAAACCAAAGCCGAATCCAACGATGAACGACCGGCAATACGCGGATTGGGTGCGGTTCGGACGGGTGCATGCATAATAGCAAAAGCCGCCGCATTAGATGCAATATATCGATCTAAATCCAAGCTTTGATTGCTGTAACTCAAAGCCTTTACCAATGGAGATGCAGCTGTATCTACTACGTTTACCTGCCCCTCTAGGCTTATCATACCGGAAGCTGGGTCTACTGAACTTCGAATATTAACCGCTGTTAAACCATTACTCTTGTCTTGTAGACTAGGTCGATATCGTATTTGAAAATATTGGTCTGCCCAATCATCTATGTTTTCAAGCGCCAACCATTGCTGACCAGGAGTAATGGTATTGGGAATTTTAACGCGAGGGCTTGTTGCCTGATGGCTCATGATTGCTTTTTCAACTATACCTGAATAGGAAGATAGAATCAGGTTTTGTTGAATTTGCGCCGCATATAAGATACCTGAAGGCGTAATTAGCCTATGGACTACATTTCCCCGGAATTGGTAGGTATTCTGGCTCAGTGGCTCATAGAATAAGGGCGCCCACTCACTTATATCTTCATCCACTTCTAGCAGCCAAAGGGTACTATTTTGAGTGGAAGTAGCGGGCAAAATAGCCAAAGCTTTTAGCTTTAGGGGACGCTCAAGGACTCGCTGAAGATCACTCACCGATTGAAGAGGAAAGTTCGAAATGTCGCTAATTTTATTGGTATAGGCTTGTTGAGAGAATTCAGCTAAGGATTGATTTTCGGGCACCGATACAAGCCATCGAGTACCCTCAGGTAGGTACGATGTCCATGAGTCTTCTGATCCTCCAGAACAACTCATTACAATGAGCGAAAGTACTCCGATCCAAAAGCGCATATATCTTACCTGCCTTTCTATGTTATTCTATGATATAAAACGGTTAATTCTGATATTAGACAATCCTTTTCTGTATTATTGATAACAGTTGGGACTCTATCCATCATTTTCCATAGTCATAAGATACAAATCGAAATCTTTGTAGTATGACCTGGAATGTTATCACCCTCTAAACATAAGGTATTTTATTGTAAATGAGTTTTCTGAACCCGTTTTTTTTAGTCGCCCTACTAGCCGTTGGCGTTCCGCTAGTACTGCATTTCTTAAAATTGCGGAAAGCTCGGAAACTCCCATTCTCTACCCTCAGCTTTTTTAAGGCTCTTCAAAAAAGTACTCTTCGAAGAATAGAACTCAAACGTTGGCTATTATTATTACTCAGAATGCTTGCACTGGCATGTCTTGCTTTCGTACTAGCCCGACCCTTTCTAGCTCCAAATACCCTTGGCATTTCAGGTCCTCAAGGTAATGCTCTACACGCAATACTGATCGATAATTCGGCAAGTATGAATCGTATTGGTCAGAATGGACCTCTTTTGGAACAAGCGCAACAATTGGCCTCCGAACTTATTGATAATGGTAAAGCCAATGATCGCTTCATCATCCAAACCACGAATGGATCCGGTTTTTTTACAACGATTGCTCAAGCTTCGGCATCCAAAGATCGAATACAGGAAATATCTGCCCAAAAGACCGGCAGTTATCTGAGCGAGCGCTATTTAGAGCTGGTGGAAATCATGGCAAATGCACCTTATTCACAAAAGAACATCTATCTCATTTCGGATGCTCAAGAAAGTAGTTTAGCCCCTTTACTAAAGCATCTTGCTAACAAATCAGATGAAACAGGTGACGTTAAGAATGGTGACGATGAAGATGTGGATGAAGGAGAGAAAATCCAATTTCCTATTCCCACTTCTCTGATTGCTCTTGAAACCATACCCCTCCAAAATACCTTCGTCTCTTCGGTTGAACTTTCCACGAATCTTATTGGAGTAAATACGCCACTTGAGGTTTTTGTAGAAGTAACCAATGACAGTGACATTCCCGTGGCCAATCAATTTTTGAGTTTTGAATTCGAAGGACAACAAGTTGGCCAATATACCTTGAGTTTAAATGCGGGGGAATCACGCTTACTTAGCTTTGATATTCGAGCACCTAAAATTGGCTCTAACATAGGTGTGTTACGTATAGAAGGTGATGAATATGCCTCCGATAACGAATATCCCCTATCCATTTTTATTCCAGAAGAGCGGACTATCTTATGGGTTGAAGGTAATGAAACACCTCTCGGAGCCCGTTCTCCTTTAGATTTAGTTGCACAGGCTATTAACAATCCTGGCTATAGCACCGCAAATTCGATTCGATTAGAAAAAAAGAATTTGAATAACTGGGATGAACAGGACTTGGCTAATTACGATGCGGTTTTACTCCACGAATTAACTACCATACCGAGTGGTTTGATTTCAGGTCTACTTCCCCGTATTCAAGACGGTCTTGGACTTTGGATAGTGCCGGGTTCGAATAGTCAATTATCGAGTTATAACCCTCTACTATCCTCGCTAAATACAGGACGATTTCAGGGACAGATTGGAGATTTTGGTTCCTTCAACCCGGTCACTAGCGCTACTTCTATTACTGACAAGCACCCTATTTTTGATGGGCTTTTTGATCGCTCCGAGGAGGACGACCTGCGCGTGGATCCCATATCCATTTATTACCAATTCCTTCACAGCACATCCACCGCTGACGGAGGTTTTCAGCTCATTTCAAATGACCTGAATAACCCCCTCATGTACAGTAAACCCTTTGGCAAAGGACAGGTACTCGTTTCCAGTATTGGATTTAGTGCGGGTTTCTCGGACCTACAATTAAAAGCTCTATTTCCTGCCCTAATTTACCGGAGTTTACTGTATATAAGCGCAGGCCAGGAGGGTGGATTGGAATCTCATACACTTGGAAAACCCATAGACGTATTAGCCGAATTAGATCCTGAGTCCTCTCAATTTAGACAAGCGTCTGAGGATTGGCCAGCTCAGGCACAACAAAGTCCAGAAGGTTTACGTTTTCAAGCTTCAGACTATGATTGGGAATCTGGCTGGATTGAATTAACAGACGATATTCGTTCCAAAAAAATCGCGTTGATTGTTCCTGCAGAAGAATCTTCATTTTCCCAGTTTTCGGAAGAAAATTGGAATACAAGAATCGAAGATAGTCCCTATCTTAATATGACGGAATTGAACGAGGATACCTTCACTTCAGAAATTCAGGCCATTAGTTTTGGAAGGGAAATTTGGCCCTGGTTTTTAATGGCAGCGCTCGTGTTTTTAGTTCTCGAAAGTATAGTGGGGGCTTTTTTCCAAACGCAAGGTTCACTAGCCAATTCCGCAAAATCTTAGAAACGAAATTCAAAAAACCTCCGAATGAGTGAATTTTTAATGCATTTTTTTTCTGGCCTGTTGGTTGTTTTTAGTATCGCCTCAACCTTTATGGCCGCTTATTCCGTACTTAATAAGTACCGGTTAAGAAGTGTTCGTTTGCATTGGCGCGCCGGAAAACTAAAAGGATATCCTCTATTCGCAACGGTCTTTCTGGTACTTATAGGAATCCTATCCATCCTAGCCGTACTTGTGATTAGGGATCAAAGTCATACACCCTTTTTTATGGGGTACTTATGGATGGGAAGTATGTGGTTTATTTCGAGTTACCTAAGTTCTAAACACTACATTACCGATCACGGGATTGTAAAGAATATCAACGATCCTGCTCAAACCATTCCTTGGTACCTGATCATTGATTATGTGGAGCATGCAAACGATCAAGGAATCCAGTACATGTTTAGTTATGCTCACCCTAATGGAATCGGGTCGGAGGCTTTTAATCAGTTGCGTTTACACGTGCCAAAAACACATGTGGAAGCGTTTAAGAAAATCATTGCTCTCAAACTTCAGCTAAAGTTAGATGATGAAGAGGTTCCAGAAATTAACTGGAAAAAACTTCAACCCTAATCCACATTACACAAGAGGATAGCTTTGCTAGACGACGTTAAAAATTCTGATATTGATAAAGAAAAAGTTCTTCTAGTAGGCTTGTATGGATTAAGCTCAGCCAAATTTCAAGCCGAAGAACATCTCGAAGAATTGGCTATGCTCACCGATACTGCAGGTGGAATTACGGTTGGAAGAGTGCTCCAGCAAAGAAATCGACCCGATGTGAGTAGCTATGTAGGTAAGGGTAAATTACAGGAGCTCAAAGGGCAAATGAAAGCACTGGATGCCAAAACCATCATCTTTGACGACGACTTGAGTCCTACTCAAATCCGAAATGTCGAAAAAGTCACCGAGTCCAAAGTCTTGGATAGAAGTGCCTTAATTCTGGATATATTTGCCTCACGAGCGCAAACCTCAGCAGCTAAAACACAGGTTGAACTTGCCCAGCTACAATATCTCTTACCCCGCCTTACTCGATACTGGACCCACTTATCACGCCAAAGTGGAGGTATTGGAACCAAAGGTCCTGGTGAAACTCAGATAGAAACCGACCGTCGTATCATTGGCCAACGCATTGGGGTATTGAAATCGAAACTCGAGAAATTAGACCGGCAACGAACAACGCAACGTAAAAGCAGAGATAGTATGGTGCGCGTATCTTTAGTAGGCTACACCAATGCCGGCAAATCAACCTTGATGAATGCGCTCACCAATAGTGGAGTGTTTGCCGAAAATAGACTCTTTGCCACCTTGGATTCAACCGTGCGTAGACATCAGTTAAACAATCATGAGATTCTGCTTTCCGACACCGTTGGTTTTATTCGAAAACTTCCACACCACTTGGTAGAGAGTTTCAAGTCAACACTGGACGAAGTAAGAGAAGCCGACTTATTACTCCACGTGGTAGATGGAAGTTCCCCCATGGTTCACGAATACATTGAAGTGGTGGATGAAACTCTTAAAGAGCTTAAGGCTACGAAACAGGATCGTATACTTATCTTTAACAAAGTTGATCGCATGAACGACGAGCAACATGAAATGCTCCGTCAAGAGTACCCAGATGCCCATTACATCTCGGCCGTTCGAGGTATAGGCCTGAGTGAATTAGAAGCGGCCATCGAGGACAGAATTGAATCTCAATACCTAGCCATCGATGTAGAAATTCCCTTACATGCTTACAAAGCAGTGGCCTTCATCCATGAACATGCACATGTAGATTCCGAAAAATACAATGAAAATAATGTGTTAATTTCATGCAAAATTGATCAAAAAGATTTCAAGCAATTATCTAAGATGTTAGATACTATAGAGTATAGTATTGAAACCCGATAATTAAGGTATGAGCACCCTTGTAGAACAACATATCGCAGGTTTAGAACTCTCAACAAGCTTAGCAGACACCAAAGCCTGGTTTCAACGCTCTGGCTTAGATGTTGTGATATTAGTTCAAGATGAACTCCTTGTGGGTGTATTGGATCCTCAGTTTCTCTTTGAAAACACCGAACATGAGGAGGATTCTATACTTCTTAGCGACTACATCTTAGAATTCCCTGAAGAAGTTGATCGCCATTCTTTTGTTCGTGTTAACGATCACTTATTTAGTCTTGCCGAAACTTTTAGCCACAGTCTCTACAAGTTTTTACCATTGGTAGATCATCAGCATAAACTAATAGGAGTTAGCTCTAGAAAAGACACCTTGGAGCAACTCTGTTCAACCTTGAACATGGATATTAGCGGTACCATTGTAGATGTTATGCTTACCGAATCCACCAATCCTATTAGTGAAATTATCCGACTTATTGAAACTGAAGGGGCTCAGGTTTACACCCTAAGCGTTCAACAGTATTCTTCCGATGAATATCATGGCAAATTGAGCATGAAAATTTCTAGTGACGCCGCATCCAATGCCATAGCGACTCTTGAGCGATTCGGCTACACCGTTTTCAGCCCGCATAGAGACCTACAAAGAGATATCGATTTTCACGAACGAGCCAATGAACTCATCCGCTTACTTGATCTCTAAGCCCTCGATTAGATTCTTTAAGATGCCAAGCTTACGAAGTTTTTTTACCGTCAGTCTTCTATTAAGCATTACTCTCGCGAACCCTTCCTTAGCGCAACACCTTCATCAGGGCGAAGAATCGGCACTTTCTTCTGCCAAAAGACTGTATGCAGCTGGAGAATGGCAACAGGCATGGGAATATTTGAACCGAAGTTCGCAGGAACTCACGACTTCTGAAGTTAGTCGGATTCAATTTGACTACTACAAACTACGCATTGAGTCGGCTCTGGATTCAACCCGAATAGTTCCACTTTTTGAAGCTTTTATCACACGCTATCCCGGCATTGCAGAATCGGGGCGACTACTGATCGAGTTAGGCGATTATTATGCTGATCAAAGCAACTTCGTACAAGCTGCAGAGTACTACGCACAGGCCTATGCATCGGGCTTAGATAATGACTTAGGGGCACAGGTTATGTATTGGAGAGCAGAGGCCTTGGCGGAATCTGGAAATGCTTCGGCTTCCAGGGCTCAGTTTCTCGAATTGGCCGACCTTCATCCCGAGTCGGATTGGGCAGCAAAAGCTCTGTATGCAAGAGGCAGGCTGTACCTCAGCGAAAATCGATACGATTCCACCTCTTTAGCATTTGAACTCTTGAAAGAACGCTATCCGAACGACCCAGTGACTCGAGGTGTGGGTACGGCTTTGGGAGAATCATATTATCAGCAAGGTCGATACGAGGAAGCTATTGAGGCACTTGATGCTCAGATGATTTTTTTGGACCAAGCCTCCATTATCAAAGCGTTATTTTTAATGGCAGAAGCGCATAATTTTCTAGGGAATTATGACGAGGCCATAAAAGATTATCTTCGCTACTTAAACCTCACCAAAGGCACGGATAAAGAAGCACCGGCTCATTATGGACTTGGATGGCTCTATCATCGTCAGGGAATTTACCATTGGGCAGCACAAGAGTTTGAAAAAGCGGTCGTTGGGGATGACATTCGATCTCGAAAAGCACTGTATTATGAGGCGGTGAATCACAAGCTTTCAGGTAATTTTCAGCGAGCAATGAACACCTTCGAGGAGTTTGGCTCTCGATTTAAAGAAGGTCTATGGGTGGAAGAAGCCTACTACGAGTGGGGTTTGTCTGCCTTTGAAGCGGGTGATTATGATGGAGCCATTACCATTCTTTTGCAACTCGTACGCCAACAGGAAGAACTCGAAAATGCGGCTAAAATATATACCCTATTGGGAGAGATTTTTTATGCAAACAACGAATACAGTTCCGCCATAACGGCTTTTGAAGAGGCGGAAAAGGTTGGTGATGTAGACCCATTTTTACGAAGACAGGCGATATTTCAAAAAGCCTGGATCCTTCATAGAAATCAAGCCTTTGAACAAGCTCAACCTCTGTTTGAACAGGTTTATGCGGAATCTCCAAGAACCGATTTAGGCGCCGAAGCCTTATTTTGGAGCGCCGATAGTTACTACAAAATCAACCAGTTTGGACCGGCTGCCCAAAGATTTAAGACTTTCAGCGATAATTTTCCTGGTCACGAAATGATGGGGGCCGCCCTATATTCCTTGGGTTGGTGCTATTTTATGCAGGGTGAATTTGAACAGGCGGTAGGTCCATTAGAATCCTTTTTAGCCGAATACGAAGCCCCTCCTATTGCCCTATTTCCTTATGACACAGACACCCAACTAAGAATTGGCGATGCCTATTATGCCTTGGGGCAATATCGTAAATCTTTAGAGTTCTACAATAAAGCCATAGGTGCCGAGCCAGGAGGAGACTATGCCATGTTTCAAGTGGCCAACAGTTATTATAGAGGTAATCGCACCTTTGAAGCGGTGAGCACCTTCAGGCGGCTACTCCGGATTTATCCTTTTAGCAGGTTACGAGAACAAGCCCAATACAATGTTGCTTACATCTACATGACGACCGGAAACTATGAGCAAGCTATTGAAGAATTTGAAACCGTAATCAGTCGCTACCCTGGAACCGAATGGGCCGCGCGGTCACAGTACAATATAGGGGATGCTCATTATAATGCTGGGGCCTACGATTTGGCGGTAGAAGCCTATCAACGAGTTTTAGATAGATACCCTAGAAGCTCCTATATCATACAGGCTATCAACGGCATACAGTATGCACAGCTATCCTCTGGGCGTACCGATAGTTCTTCGGTCATACTTGAAAATTTCTTAGGGGATAATCCACAGAGCAGTACGGCGGACCGTCTTCGTTATCGTCAAGCCGAAAATACCTTCCAAAGTGGAGACTATGCCGGTGCAATTCGAGAATTCCGTCAATACCTAAGAGTTACTAATTCCGAGGCTCTTGCCCCTCAAGCTTATGTGAACCTGGGAGAATCCTATAAGCAGTTAGGAGATTTAAACAGAGCAAAAGAAGCCTACCTTCAAATTCTCAATGAATTCCCTTCATCCAATCAGATTCCCAACGCCCTTACCTCCTTAGGTATTTTATCCTATGAAGAAGGAGCCTACGAGACAGCTCATGAGTATTATCAGCGCCTGCTTCGTGAAAGTTCTCGTTTCGAGCAGGAAGCCTATGTAGGCATGGGCAATGCGAGTCTGGCCCAAGGCAAGTATGAAATTTCACGAGACGAATTTGAACGTGCTCTCCAACGAAATCCTAACAATGCTAGCGCTCAACTGGGATTAGCCAAAGTGGCTCTAGGAGAAAACCTCCTAGAAGAATCTAGAAATTTACTTTTTCCCATTGCCGATCGGAATACTACTGAGCTAGGCGCCGAAGCCCAATTTTTGCTAGGTAAACTAACCGCATCCGAGAATAAATTCGAGCAAGCACTAGAGGAATATGCTAAAGTGAAGGTACTCTTTGAGGCCTTTGACATTTGGGTTGCTGAATCTCTTTTTGAAGCTGCTCAAATACATCTACAACTTGGTAATACTGGAGAGGCCTCGGGTATGCTCAATGAAATCGTAGAACGCTATCCGGATACAATCACTTCTAACAAAGCCTACTCACTCATCGAACAGCGTAATTTTTAACTATGTCTCAACAACAGGTATCCCCTGCCAAACAACTCATAGGAAGCATTGAATTAGCACCTGATAAATCCATTGCTCAACGTGCAGCTATCTTTTCTTTATTGCATGAAGGTACGTCTACAATAGAAAATTTCTCCCCTGCCCAAGATCCACAAAGCACCTTGTCATGTGTTGCAAAATTAGGGGCAAAAGTAGATGTCGACCAATCTATTGTACGGATTGAAGGAGTTGGACGAGATGGCATAAAAGCCGAGATCAATGAGTTGGACTGCGGAAATTCTGGCACAGCCATGCGTTTACTCTCTGGAGTTTTAGTGGGTGCTGGTATTCCGGTCACTCTCATTGGCGACCCTAGTTTGAGCAGTCGAACGATGACTCGAATTATAAAACCCCTTGAACAGATGGGGGCTCAAATATTAGCCAGAAATAGTGCTTATGCACCTTTATTTATTACCAGAGAAGACCCATTGGTCCCTATGGATTTCCGACTCCCTATTCCAAGTGCACAGCTTAAATCATGTATTCTGTTAGCCGGCCTATTTGGGGAGGAACCAACTCGCGTTATTGAGTCTATTCCAAGTAGAGATCATACCGAACGGCTCCTTCAACTTCCCGTTAGCGAATTGCACGGCGAACGTATCATTGAAGCCTCTAGGCACCTAAAGATACCCGCCCAGAATTATCGTATCCCTGGCGATTATTCAGCCGCTGCCTTTTGGTTGGTCGCTGGTTCTATTGTTCCGAATTCCGAAATTCAACTCCCCCATGTAGGTCTAAACCCCACTCGAACAGCAACATTAAAGATACTACAAGAAATGGGAGCCAATATATCTATTGAAACAAATTCAGAGAGTTTTGCCGAGCCAGTGGGCACCTTAACCGTTACATCTTCCGCTCTTAAGGCTTTTGATATTCCGGTTGAATGGATACCAAATGCTATTGATGAGCTTCCCATACTTGCCGTAGCTATGGCCTTCGCAGAAGGAACATCACATATTCGGGGAGCCGAAGAACTTCGACACAAAGAAACCGATCGAATCATGGCTATTGCCCAATTACTCCAAGCTATAGGAGCCCATTTTAGGGAGCTGCCCGATGGTCTAGAAATCATAGGCAATCCCAATTTAGAGTTCGAATCGGCGACCTTTGAAAGTTATCACGATCATCGTATCGCAATGGCTTCCGCCGTAGCTTCACTCCGCGGTTCAAAAAGATCCTTAATTCATGATGCAGAAGCCGCAGCTGTATCTTACCCCGACTTTTGGACTCATCTGGGTGCTCTTAGCTCAAACTAGAAGGTAGCTTTGGTATTTTCTGACATTTCGTCGGTCAATTAGGCAGACTATTTCATAGGCTATCGATTTGGTACGGTCATTGCACTATACCGTTTAAACAAACACCTACTGCCATGAAAACAAAAGCCGACTTACACGAATTGGGAGAAGAAATCGAGAAGCATGTTCATAAAATTGGACAAGAACTCTACGACTTTGTGGACCGAGTAGTGCCCAAGCACACTCAAGCAAAAGATTTTCGACCAGAAGCCGATATTATTGTCACAGATTCGACCTATAGTATCGTCATGGATCTACCAGGACTCACTAAAAAAGAAATTGCCATTACGCGTAAGCAAGATGTACTTACCATACGCGGAGATCGTGAAATTGAGCTACAGGAAGGGCAGGAATTTAAACGGCAAGAACGCAAATCGGGAGCTTTTATGCGCTCTTTTGCTCTACCCGAAGGAAGTGATGCTTCAAAAATCACGGCCACATTTCGAAACGGTGTTTTAACGGTTCAACTTCCACTACATCACGAGGATGAACAGTCAACGCACATTCCTGTTCAATAATAGGATGTGATAAAACGAGTGTAATTAAAACGAAATAGAAATAGATACAACAATGGGAAAAATAATTGGAATAGATTTAGGTACTACGAACTCATGTGTTTCCGTAATGGAAGGTAATGAGCCCGTAGTGATTCAGAATGCCGAAGGTGGACGAACCACCCCATCGGTAGTAGCTTTCAGTAAAGATGGTGAGCGTATGGTAGGTGCGCCTGCTAAACGTCAAGCTATCACCAATCCTGATAAAACCATCGCTTCTGTAAAACGATTTATGGGGCGTATGTACAATGAAGTTGCCGGTGAAACCAAACAAGTAGCCTACAAAGTAGTCAAGGGCGATGACAATACGGCACGTGTAGAAATCGATGACCGTAAATATGCGCCGCAGGAAATTTCTGCGATGGTGCTGCAAAAAATGAAACAAACCGCTGAAGAATATCTAGGCGATAAAGTTACCGAGGCGGTAATTACTGTACCCGCTTACTTTAATGATGCACAGCGTAAGGCAACCCAAGAAGCAGGTAAAATTGCAGGCCTTGAGGTTAAGAGAATCATCAACGAACCAACAGCGGCCGCGTTGGCCTACGGTTTGGATAAAAAAGATACCGATCAAACCATCGCTGTATATGACCTTGGTGGGGGTACCTTTGATATTTCTATTCTCGATCTTGGGGATGGGGTATTTGAAGTAAAATCTACCAATGGGGATACCCACTTAGGTGGTGATGATTTCGATCAGCGCATCATAGACTTCCTAGCAGATGAGTTTAAAAATACCGACGGTGTGGATTTACGAAACGATGCTATGGCGATGCAACGTTTGAAAGATGCTGCAGAAAAAGCCAAAATCGAACTTTCAAGCTCTCAAAAAACGACCATCAATTTGCCATTTATTACGGCTACCCAAGATGGTCCTAAGCACATCAATATCGATTTGAGCCGTGCTAAATTTGAGCAATTGGTTGATGACTTGGTTAAACGTTCTATTCAACCATGTGAAAAAGCCCTTAAAGATGCTGGTTTAAGCAAAAGTGATATAGACCAGGTAATCCTTGTGGGTGGTTCAACCCGAATACCACGTATTCAAGAAGCCGTTAAAGAGTTTTTTGGGAAAGAGCCCAGCAAAGGAGTAAATCCTGACGAAGTGGTTGCCGTTGGAGCAGCTATACAGGGGGGTGTACTTACCGGTGAAGTAGACGATGTGGTATTATTGGATGTGACACCATTGACTCTTGGAATCGAAACCCTTGGTGGTGTGATGACTCCTTTAATTGAGTCGAACAGCACCATCCCTACCTCCAAGTCTCAGGTATTTTCAACGGCTGCCGACAATCAGAGTAGCGTAGAAATTCACGTACTTCAGGGAGAGCGAGCACAAGCGGCTGCAAACCGAACACTAGGACGATTCCACCTAGACGGTATTCCACCTGCTCCTCGCGGTATGCCTCAAATTGAAGTAACCTTTGATTTAGATGCCAACGGTGTGTTGAACATCATGGCGAAAGACAAAGGAACCGGAAAAGAGCAAAGCATTCGCATCGAATCTTCTTCTGGCTTATCCGATGAGGAAATCGAAAAAATGAAACAAGCGGCTAAAGATCACGAAGAAGAAGACAAAAAAATTCGTGAGAAAGTTGATAAAATGAATCAAGCCGATGGATTAATCTTCTCTACCAAGAAGCAGTTGGATGAATATGGCGATAAAATCTCTGAAGACAATAAGAAAGCCATAGAAGATGCTGTGGCTAAGCTTGAAGAGGTACATAAAGCCGAAAATTTAGAAGAGATGGATGCTGCTATGGAGGCGGTTAACACCGCATGGGCAGGTGCCTCTCAAGAAATCTATGCCGCATCTCAGGCCGAGGCGGAATCAGCTGGGGCTCAAGGTGCCGAAGGTGCAGCAAATGGCGATACTCAGGGTGCTTCCGATAGCGAAGACAATGACGCTGTAGATGCTGACTTCGAAGTAGTCGACGAAGACGACAAAGACAAATAAGGGTGCCTTGAACATCCTTGGCATTGAATCTTCCTGTGACGATACCGCCGCTTCGGTACTAACCGAGGCGGGGGTTTTGTCCAATGTCATTGCCTCACAATCCATTCATATTCAGTTTGGAGGTATTGTGCCAGAACTCGCCTCCCGTGCTCATCATCAAAGCATCAGCCAAACGGTTGATCAAGCCCTTTCAGAGGCTGGAATTTCTATAGAAGACATCGATGGCATTGCCGTAACTCAAGGTCCCGGGCTTATGGGATCCTTATTAGTTGGACTCAGCTTTGCCAAAGGTTTAGCTTTGAATTACGGAATCACTTTAATCGGGGTGAACCACATGGACGCGCACATCTATGCCAACGCTATTGAACATAAACTAGAGTATCCGTTCATCGCATTGACGGTTTCCGGTGGGCATACCCAACTCACCAAAATTTCGGCCCCTTTTCAGCATGAAATCATCGGCAAAACTAGGGACGACGCAGCGGGCGAAGCCTTTGATAAGATTGGAAAAATTTTAGGTTTAGCCTATCCTGCGGGTCCTAAGATAGACGCATTAGCCAAAGATGGTAATCCGGCTTTTAAAAAATTTCCGCAAGGATTGGTTCATGAAGGCCTAGATTTTAGTTTTTCTGGACTCAAAACCAGCGTGCTTTATTACCTACAAGATCTGGCACCCTATGAGATTCAACAACATCTGCCGGATATATGTGCTAGTGTGAGCGAAGCCATCACAGAGGTTTTGGTAAAGAAATTGGATCGAGCCATGGACGAACATGGCATATCAAGGGCGGTTATTGCAGGAGGAGTTTCTGCCAATAGTATGCTCAGAGATAAAATCGATGAACTAAGCAAAGAAAAATCTGTGACTATATACACGCCGTCTATGGCTTTTTGTACCGATAATGGCGCCATGATTGCCCAAACTGGTGCCTTACTTTTTCAACATGTATATAGTACTAAAAAACCAGCCGAACTCTTAGCAGAAGGCCTACGGCTTCACCCCTATGCCGGTCAGCCTAGCTCATAAGGTTACATGATGCGGCTTATTGGTGAATTCACTACTTTTCACGGATGAATGAAAGTATTGATGCACTTCAGTTAAATCTGGGAGGCGGTGGCCTAATGGTCATGAATGTCTCTCTTGCTGTAATCATGTTCGGTGTAGCTTTAGAGCTTCAAATCGATCATTTCAAAGCCATTTTTAAAGAGCCAAAAGGTGTTATTGCCGGATTTATTTCACAGTTTCTATTCCTCCCTGCTATTACCTATGGTGTGATTTGGCTATTGAATCCGCATCCTAGTTTTGCTCTGGGTATGATCATGGTTGCCGCTTGCCCTGGAGGGAACATCTCAAACTTCTTTTCACAGTTAGCGGGGGGCAACACCGCCTTATCGGTAAGTCTAACAGCTATAGCTACACTACTCGCCATTATTGCTACTCCTTTAAATTTCACTTTTTGGGCCGGACTTTATCCTCCAACAGCCGAAATACTTCAAGCCATTCGAGTAGATATTTATCAAGTCTTTCAGATTGTAGGACTCATTTTAGGGATCCCATTGATATTGGGGATGATGGTTCGTCACTACAAACCAGCCTTAGCTTTGAAATGGACTCACTGGATTAAACGATTTGGAATCATCTTTTTTGGAGGCTTCATTGTGGTGGCCTTCAGCATGAACTTGGAACATTTTATGGATTATGTTCATCTGGTTATTGGTCTGGTATTTTTACACAATCTACTCGCACTTGCTGGAGGCTATACCTGGGGTAAGGTGTTTAGATTAGGCGATGCCGATTGTCGATCGCTTGCTATTGAAACCGGGATTCAAAATTCAGGCTTAGGACTGCTTCTAATTTTCACTTTTTTTAATGCCCTTGGCGGTATGGCTCTGATTGCCGCTTGGTGGGGAATTTGGCATATCGTTGCAGGTTTTGGAATGGTATTTTATTGGACCAAAGTTACCCCACGATTTAAAACTCATTCAAATTATGCGTAAACACTATCTGTTTTATCAATTTTTCCGAGTAATTGTCTCTAAGTACGGGCTTATCTTCTTCTATAGGAGAATACGATCGGTGGGAAGGGAAAAAATCCCGAAAAACACTCCTGTAATGTTTATTCCAAACCATCAAAACTCCTTTATGGATGCTTTATTGGTGGTAAGTACAAATTGGAAATACACGTTCTTCTTGACTCGCGCACAGGCATTTAGTACGGCTTTTATGCGTTGGTTCCTTGAAAACTTGAATATGCTTCCCGTTTATAGAGTTCGTGATGGGATGAGTTCTGTAACCAAAAACAATGCTATTTTCGAGCGTTGTATTCGCATGCTAGAAAAAAAATATGCCGTACTTGTTTTTGCTGAAGCCAATCACAATTTGAACCGTAGAATTCGCCCCTTGAGTAAGGGATTCACTCGAATTGCCTTTGATGCGGAATTAGCCAATGACTGGAATCTGAATCTACATGTGGTTCCCGTGGGCGTTAATTACACTCGTCACAGAGAGTCCCGTAATGATGTAACGGTGGTTTATGGTGATCCCATACCGATGAAACAATACCAAGAAGTCTACACAGAAGACGAGCGTAAGGCGGCCAATGTGTTAAAAAATGATGTGGCCAAGGTGATGAAAACCTGTACCATGCATGTTCAAAATGCTCAACAGTATTTTGCCCATCGGGTGATATTAGATGTGATAGCCGATGATCGGGGGCATTTGGTTCAACCCGAAAAAACACGTGAATTAGGTGAGAAAATAGACTCTTTAGCTACCGAAGAAGACTATCTTGCGGCAGAAAAATTAATTGAGCTTTCTGAAAAAGAGGATATTGATCTGAGCTATTTAGCAGCCTGGACTACCGGTCAAATAACGCCTCTATGGAAAAAAATCCTTCTCAGTCCTTTCATTATATTGGGTTACTTGAATTTTAGGCTGGCGTATATTCCCATAGAAAAATTGGTTACGCATACGATTAAGGATCATGCGTTTGATGCCTCCATCAAATTCTTATTAAGTGTATTCTTGTTCCCCACATCCATGCTTGTAATCGCTGGATTGTTATGGCTTATAGGTGTAGACGCAATGTGGATTTGGGGGTATCTGGCCAATAGCTTTATAAGTCTTTATGGATTTAAAGAATGGGTCCGAATGAGGAAACTTAAAAAGACAGAGGTGAAATGGCAGCAATTAGCGTCCTCTAAATCCGAAATTTATCAGGAAATGATTGAATCGCTAGAGCTGTTAAAGAAATTGAAAGCCAAGGTCTTTGATAACTGATCATCACTTCTCATTATCACGACTAATCATCACTATTAATCTTCAAAATAACAACCATACCATCATGAAGAACAGAACTATTTGGAACACAGGGACTATACTAGTTGCCATTTTTAGCATCGCGATTACAGGTTGCATGCAAACCGAGACCATTGAAATTGAACGCGAAATGGAGGGCCCCGAGTACACTCATGCCGTAGCTATTCTACAGCCAACCGAGGGTTTCGAAGCGAGCGGAACGGTCTATTTTACAAAAGTTGAGGAAGGGGTAAACGTAATGGCCGAAATCACGGGTCTAAGTGAAGGCAATAAAGGATTTCATATCCACCAATACGGTGATTGTACAGCTGCCAACGGTACATCGGCAGGCGGTCATTTCAACCCGGATGAAATGGATCATGCAGGTCCCGATGATGCGATGAGACATATGGGGGATATGGGAAATATTGTAGCCGATGCTGATGGCAATGCCTCCATCGATTATGTTGATGGAACCATTAACATTAATATGATTTTGGGACGAGGGGTGATTGTGCATAACGGAGAAGATGATTTGACCTCTCAACCTTCAGGAGCTGCTGGACCTCGAGTAGCTTGTGGCGTTATTGGTGTAGCAGCGGCTACAGAGTAAAGAGTAAGCAAACCATTGAAATCGAAATGAGTGCGTCCAAAATTTCATTGACATCAACACTCAGGAAAGAGTGGTATGTCCCTTTAATTCTACTTATACCCTTTTTGGTGTCTTGGAGTGTTTGGGATCTATTACCTGAGCAGGTACCCATTCATTTCAATATTCAAGGTGAAGCTGATGACTGGGGTCCTAGATGGATAAATGCCTTCCTGATGCCTCTTATCGGGTTGGGCCTTTATTTTTTCTTGTTGATTATTCCCGCTATCGATCCAAAAAATCAAATCGAGAACAAGCAAGAAGCACTACGAATCATCCGAATAGCTACCAGTTTATTCATGGTGGTGGTATATGGTGTGGTCATGGGGCAAAGTCTGGGTTATGATTGGAATATTACTCAAATCATATTTGCGGCTACAGGACTTTTATTCCTTTTACTAGGGCAAGCGATGAAATCGGTAAAACCCAATTATTTTATGGGTATACGCACCCCATGGACCTTAGAAAACGAACACGTTTGGAACCGTACACATGCATGGTCGGGCACCCTTTGGGTGTGGGGAGGGGGTGCTATGATGGCCTCTTCTTTTATACCGAACGAATCCTTTATGCTTGGATTTTTTCTGGCCATTATCGCGGTACTTGTTCTTGGACCGCTCATCTTCTCTTTTTTAGAGCACCGAAAAGTGTCTGAATAAAAAGTTGCGGGCTTGAGCTCACCCGCAACTCTTATTCATATTCTATTGATCGAATTAATCGGTAGGCGTTTCCCAGGCCTTCATTTGATCGGATAGATAGACCGGCAACTGCACGATGGATACGCGCTCTTGAGCCATGGTATCACGGTGTCGAACCGTAACCGAATCGTCTTCCAAACCGTCAAAATCTACCGTAATACAGAAAGGCGTTCCAGCCTCATCCAATCTTCTGTAACGCTTGCCAATCGAACCCGCTTCATCGTATTGTACCGAATAATCTTCTTTTAGGTCTTGGCCAATGCGGCTGGCGAGTTCCTGTAGTTCAGGCTTTTTAATTAGTGGAAACACCCCTAACTGTATGGGAGCTAATTTTGGATGCATTTTTAACACCACTCGGCTATCTCCATCCAATTCCTCTTTTCGATAGGCATCACTTAGTACCATAAGGGTGCAGCGATCCAAACCAATGGAGGTCTCAATAACATAAGGTATGTACCGTTTATTTTGAGCCTGATCGAAGTATTCCATCTTTTTACCCGAATATTCCTGATGCTGGCTTAAATCAAAATCGGAGCGATTGTGAATGCCCTCAACCTCTTGCCAACCTATAGGGAAATGATACTGAACATCGGCTGCGGCTCTTGCATAATGCGCTAACTTATCGGGTGGATGTGGAGCAAATCGCAAATTATTGGGTCGTATACCCATGCTTTTATGCCAATCTAACCTCTTTTCGAGCCACTCTTCATAGGCCTGCTCATCGGTGCCAGGTTCTACAAAATATTGCATTTCCATTTGCTCAAATTCACGCATGCGGAAGACAAACTGTCTGGCCACTACTTCATTACGAAACGCTTTACCTGTCTGAGCTATTCCAAAGGGTACTTTAACCCGGGTTGAGTCGAGCACATTCTTGTAGTTCACAAAAATTCCCTGAGCTGTTTCGGGTCGAAGGTAAACCGCATCATCTTCTGAAGCTGTAGCCCCAAATGCGGTTTTGAACATCAGGTTGAACTGTCTTACTTCTGTCCAGTCAAAAGCCCCTGAATCAGGCGCTTTAATCTCGTTTGAAATAATAATATCGTATAGATCTTCGGTTAAACTCTTTCGGGTACCCGCTGTATCCAATGCTTGTTGAAGACGAACAGCCTCCTCCGTTTTCCCATCTTTATCCAACTTAAGGATGTACTGCTCAATTAGCATATCGGCTCTATATCGACGTTTGGACTGCTTATCATCAATCATAGGATCGTTGAATCCAGCAACATGTCCACTGGCCTCCCAAACTTTTGGATGCATAAAAATGGCCGCATCCACACCCACAATATTTTCATGCCGTTGAGTCATCTCTTTCCACCACGCATTGCGGATATTCCTTTTCAATTCTACGCCTAAAGGTCCGTAATCGTATACGGCACTTAATCCGCCATAAATTTCAGATGACTGAAAAATGAAACCCCTTGACTTTGCAAGAGATACAATGGTGTCTAAACTTTCAAGATTGGACATTGTAGAATTCTATTTGATGATTGAGCTTTGCTAATGTGCTAAAGATACCAATTCTATTTGGCTATTTTCGAACCGTTTTTATGCAAAAAATACTATTTTAATTTACTGTACGAACTAAGCTCAAAACTCATTCACTCACATACTCACATGAACGTTGGAATACTAGGCGCTACCGGTGCCGTAGGTCAAAAATTTATTCGATTACTGAACCAACACCCTTGGTTTACTATTACAGCCTTAGGCGCCTCCGATCGCTCGGCGGGCAAAACCTATAAAGAAGCCGCTAACTGGATTGAGGACGTTCCACTTCCAGAGGAATTTGCAAGCATGACCGTGCAAGCGTGTACTCCAGAGGCCATGAAAGGAGTGGATTTTGTTTTTTCTGGCTTGGATTCAAGTGTGGCAACAGAAATTGAAGGCGCATTTGCGAAGGCTAGTATACCGGTCATTTCAAATGCGAAAAATTACCGGCAGCATGCCGAGGTTCCGCTCTTGATTCCAGAGGTAAATCCGGAACATCTAGATCTTATTAGTACACAAAGTTTTAGCGCCGATGGTAAGGGATGGATTGTCACCAATCCCAATTGTGTGGCCGTTCCTCTATCGCTTGCACTTAAGCCACTCCATGACCGCTTTGGTTTAGAAAATCTTAGTGTGACCACCTTGCAGGCATTATCTGGCGCGGGCTATCCGGGTGTCCCTAGCTTAGATATCATTGCCAATGTGGTGCCCTATATTTCGGGAGAAGAACCCAAAATAGCGCCTGAGACCCAAAAAATTCTGGGGCATTTATCCGATGGAGATATCCAACGACCCGAGTTTACGGTTGATGCTACCTGCACTCGAGTACATACTCTAAATGGTCACATGGCAGCGGTTAGTTGCCGGTTTAAAGAAAAACCCGCTTCGTTGGAGCAGGTTCTTGAGACACTGAAAAACTTCCAAAACCCCATTGCTGATTTAGAACTTCCTTTTTCTCCAAAAGAGCTCTTTCATATTCATACCGAAGAGAATTATCCACAACCCAGACTCCATGCCGATCGGGATAAGGGAATGAGTTTACATATTGGAAGATTGCGAGAAGGAGATTTCTTTCATCTCAATTTTGTCTGTATGGCTCATAATACCATTCGTGGCGCTGCAGGTGGGGCCA